>MDTB01242030.1_pt1 | contig 28862 bp, 29 predicted proteins | sample 811161 | NCBI WGS metagenome assembly MDTB01 (sample SAMN05326650, study PRJNA326480) | marine metagenome | isolation source: seawater | place: Mediterranean Sea | collected 2009
ATAGCTCGGAATTGAAAATAATATCATATGGTTCATGTACTGTTAATGCATACATGCCTTTTGCAAATTGGATACATGATAATTACCAGATTATTGATAGTGATGTAAATGTAATCCATAATATTCAGCAATATAGATTAGAAAATAATAATACTCTGAATAGAAAATTTTGCACACTAGAGAAATCTGCGGGATTATTAATGGATTCAATTAATAAAAATAATTTCATTGTTAATTATACAGTGATACCATATCCCGGAGTGTCAATGATTGATTTTAGATTTAAAACTAATATATCAATAAACTCAAATGATTTATCTAAGGCTTTAGCTAAAGAAGTTAGTCATGGTAGCCTTGAGGGTTTATATGGTTTAGATGATAAAGATATTGGTCCTGAAATTTATAACTGCACAAAGTATTCAACAGTCTTCATACGTGAAGGAATCAGAGTTATTAATGATAATCTATATTTTCAGGGATATTTTGATAATGAAAATTCTGTAAATAGGTTTTATGATTTAGTGAACTTTATTGTTGAAAAACAACCTTAATTGATGATTTATAATAATTTCATTAATTAATTCTATATGAATGTAAAAAATAGAGTTTATAAAATATTTGACCAAATTTTTGAGTTAAATGGGTCAATTATTGAAGACGGGTGGACATCTGATGATATTTCAAAATGGGATTCTTTAGGACATTTGAATCTTATGTCGGGATTAGAAGAAGATTTTAATATTACTTTTGATATTGAAGAAATGTTTGCTGTTGATAGTGTTTCAGATTGCATCAATATAATTAATAAAAAAATAAAGGATACTTAAATGGATAAATCTATTTTTTCCAAATTTGAATTTTCAGATTCCTACAAAGAGGAATTAATTGAATATTTTAAACATTTAACTAATGCTGAATTAGGTGGATATCGAATTTTTGATGGGACAAGAACACATATGCTGCAAAACCCTTATGAACTAAGTGATTTTATTTTTGCATTGAAAAAATATGAGAAGGATAGTGCGCAAAAATTAAACTCTTTTTTGGAGATTGGTTTTTCGGCGGGTATAAACAATACTATAATGAATAAGTTTTTCAACTTTAATCATATATCTGTTGTAGACAATCTATCTGATGAAAGAAATGGTTTGACGTTCAAAGCAAATATGATGCACAAAAATCTAACTATGATTTGTGGTGATTCAACTTCAGATAGAAGTATCGAACAGGCTAAAAAGCTAGGTCCGTATGATTTTATTTTTATAGATGCAAACCATGATTATGAATATGCCAAAAAAGATTTTTTTAATTATAAACCTTTCTTAACAAAAGGAGGTGTCATTGGCTTTCATGATGTTGATAATCCCGATCATCCAGGAGTACTTGACTTTTGGAATGAATTGAAAGAAACAGGTGATTATGAGCAAAAAGCATTTGTTTGTAGAGGTTATCCATTGCAATATGGAATTGGAATGTTAACCTTGAAATAGTCTAATGATGATTCTCACTAAAGTTTAAAACTGATGTCAGAAATATTAATTAGACCATATGAATTAGGCGATGAAACAAAAATCACCGATCTTTTTTTACAGTGTAGTTACCATAAAAGGACAACTCATTTTTGGCATTGGATAAATAGGAAAGGTCCATTTGGAGAGAGTATTGTTTTTGTCGGAGAAATAGATGGAGAAATTATTGGAACTTATGCAGTAATGCCGGTTCAGTTGACTCTTGATAATACTGAATATAAATCTGGTTTTGCATTACAATTAGCATTTCACCCTGACTATAGAGGTTACAGAAATACTTTAACTCTTACAAGAATGGTACTAGATGAATGTAAAAAATCAGGAATGGATTTTATTTACGGATTCCCTAATGATACAGCTTTCCCCTTACATATTAAAGCTATGGGTTGGGAGCACCTATGTGATTTTAGATGCATGGAAATATATTTAAAAGATATTGCATTTGATTCTAATATTGATAAAGGAATTAATGTAGAAAGAGTGCATAGTTTTAGTAGGGATATAGATGATATCCATTTAAAAAGTTCTATAAACCACAAAAATAAACTTCATATTCAACGTAATCAAAGTTATCTAAATTGGAGATTTATTGACCATCCAATTGAGCATTATATAGTCTTTGTCTCAAAGATAAAGGAAAAAACTTCTGGATATATTGTTCTAAAAATTTATCATCAAGACAATCTTATATATGGCCATCTAGTTGATTTTTTAACAAATAAAGATAACGAGGAAGAAATTTTTCAAGCATTATTACATCATGCCATTAAGTTCTTCAAACATTCAAAGGTTGATATCATTTCGACATGGTCTGCCAAAGAAAATCCATACTTTTATTTTTTTGATAGGATAGGATTCAAAGCTAGTGGATTTAATACACACTTTGTCCTAAAACCAATTATAAATGGTCTCAATTCTAGTCATCTTAATTTTGATAATTGGTATTTATCAATGGCAGATACTGATGCTTTTTAAATATTTTGATTTATGAATAGTGAAAATAAAAGAATATTAGTTGTTGCTGCTCATCCCGATGACGAAGTTCTTGGTTGCGGAGGAACAATATCGAAATTATCAAAAAGTGGTAGCGATGTATATATTGCCATTTTAGGAGAAGGCATCACCTCGCGCTATGATAAAAGAAAAGACGCTGATTTAAAGTTAATTGAAGACCTTCATGAAAAAAGCCGACGTGCTTCAAAAATTCTTGGGGCCAAAGATCTATTCATGTTTTCACTACCTGATAATCGTTTTGATACAGTGCCATTCTTGGATATTGTTAAAATAATAGAAAAACTTATTGAAGAATTAAAGCCATCAGTAATATATACACATTATGGTGGTGATTTAAATATTGACCATAAAATTACTAGTCGTGCAGTTATCACTAGCACTAGGCCAATAAAAGATCGTCCTGTTAAAGATATCTATGCATTTGAAGTGCCATCCTCGACAGAATGGGCATTTGGTCAATATCAGGGAGGGTTTAATCCTACTGCTTTTATGGATGTTAGTAAAACACTCAATATGAAATTAAAAGCTATGCAGGTGTATGATAGTGAAATGGATTCATTCCCACATCCTCGTTCATCAAAAGGATTAAATGCATTAGCCCAATATAGAGGAAGTAGTGTTGGTTTAGAAGCAGCAGAGGGCTTTGAAGTAGTCAGAAAGATTAATTAATAAGCTTCCTCAATAGAAAAATTAAAAAGTAGTAAGGTTTCAAACTAGAATCCTGTTATCATAATTTAATTGTAAATAAAAAATAGAATATCTAATGTGAAAATACTTATAACAGGATCCAATGGTATGCTAGGTAGTTCTCTATGCCAGTTATATAATAGAGATAATAAGGTATTTGCTTTGCATCGAAATAATAAATGTTTTACAGTTTGCAATGAAGATTATTCATTTGATCTTACAGACTCAAATAAACTTCTAACAGTTTTTAATCGTATTGAACCTGACTTAGTGGTTCATTGTGCAGGTTTGACAAACATGGATAAGTGTGAAGAAAAATCGGACTTGGCATATGAATCTAACGTTATTGTCACAGAAAATATTTCTAAAGCTTGTACCAATAACACAAAACTAATATATATTTCTACTGATCAAGTTTATGGGTCAACAACTAACTATTCTGAAAACAATATTGATATCAAGCCATTAAATGAATACGGGAAAACCAAGCACTTAGGTGAAAAAAAATGTATTCAAAACAACCCTAATTCTATAATAATACGTACCAATATCTTTGGCTGGAATGTGATTCCAAAAAAGGTTAGTTCTGCTGAATGGATGTATAATTCACTTAGTTCTGAACGTGAAATCACTCTTTTTAATGATTATATTTTTTCACCAATATTTACAGAAACTCTAGGGCAAATAACTATGCAATTGGTAGATATGAGTTTTTCAGGTATTATTAATGTTGGTTCATCTGTGCCATGCTCTAAATATGAATTTGGTATGCAGCTTGCTAAACAATTTTCATTTGACCAATCACTAATCAACGAAGGTTCAATTTCTGGATATACTTTTAATGCACAACGGGCCAATGATATCTCAATGAATACGCAAATGATATCTGAACTAGGGATTTCAGTACCTGACTACAAAGAATCTATAATAAAATTCAAGCAAGCCAGTATTTAGTTATAAATGATGGTCTTTGATTTATAGTTTAATATTATTTTACAAAATCCAATTAAGAAAAAATACCTAAGGCGTTTAAGGCTGCAACTAAGGGGAGCTAAAAAATTCCATTATGAAAATAAGCCATTTTTTGTTCAAAACATTGTAAGTGATTTACAACTAGTTAATCTAAAGATAGATGAGAATCAGTTTAGTGGTGCATTAGTAGGGTCACATAGTAGCAAGATAGAAATCCTCTTACGTCAAATCTTATTAAAAAATTTTAAGAAGATATGTTCGATCATTATGCAGGGTAAGGGATCTGGACATCCAGTTAGTCTACCTATGCCAAGAATTTGGCTTGACTCGCTTAAAGCCAATGGTATTCATATAAATTATTTTGGGAGTAAATTTTATCTTTATAAGTTTTCTTTATATTGTTTTTTCAAGGGGATTATTAAAGTTTTATTGTTATTGTTCCAGTACAAATCCCATCCTCTAAATAATAAAAAAAGTGCAGTATTTATTGATTTAACATTAGCTAATGTTCCCCATTCTAAGGAAAGGAAGTCTTATGATTTAATCTCCTGGTATAAAAGATCAAATATTAAAGACCCAGCTGTTAAAGATATCTATGCTCAGGTCAATGGTGCAAATTTTGATTTTATCTTACCAAATATTATTGTTTGTAGTAGAATTTTCTCGTCCCACAAAAACTGGGGAGATTATTTAAAATATTTTTTAAAAGTTTTTAAAGCCATTACTATTGCTTTCTTTGGTATGTTGATTGGCAAGTGGTGGTATGGATTATTATTTGATGAATCAGCATATTTCCAATATATTAGCATTTTTAATAATAATGATCTTCCGCAAGAATATCTCTTTCATCAAGGGTCTGCTGGTTTTAAGCCGTTATGGACATATGAAGCAGAAAAAAAGGGCTCTCGTATTTCATTGTATTGGTACTCTACAAATTCTGGACCATATGATGTTGGAAATCATAAGATCGAATCGGATATTGGGCTAAAAATAATGCAGTGGAACCACATGATTGTTTGGAATGAAGAACAGAAAAAACATTGGATAAAATATTGTCCCAAAACACATTACAAGATTACTGGCCCAATACAATTTTTAGATAGTGATAAAAAAATTGGTAATTATCAATCAAAGAAATTACTAGGGGTTTTTGATGTTACGCCAACCCGGCCAATATTATATACAAGTTTAGGTTATGCTATACCTCCATACTATTCAACTGAACTATCCTTCAAATTTTTTTCAGATATAGCATCATTAGATACTGGGAATAATACAATTACCTTATGGAAAAAAAAGAGGATAGTGGGGTATGATTTTATAAATAAAGGGTTTGTGAAAAAATTAAATGAACAACTAACAAAGAAGAATATTGTTCCAATCAATCCTGATATCGCAGTAGAAAAAATCATTGAAAAATGTAATGTGGTTATATCAATGCCTTACACATCTGTAGCAATTATTGCTAAAAAATATCAAATACCATCAATTTTCTATGACGCATCTGGGAATATCAATACAAGTGAAAGACATGGTATTCCAGTATTGAAAAATAAAGATGAACTAAATAAGTGGTGGTCGTCATTAAATATCAATTAAGTAATTATAACTGATGCTTAATAAGGTACAGCAAGTGCGTAATGCACTCATCTATATTATACCTCTAGGTATTCGTGGTCTTTTACCATTGATTACACTTCCTATTTTCACACGTATTTTATCCCCAGAAGATTATGGTATCCTTTCTCTTGCTATGATTTATGCTATATTTTTAAGTGGACTCGCCAATTTTGGTATATCAGTAGCCTATGAAAGAAACTACTTTCAATATCATGATAATCTAGAAAAACAATCGCAGTTATTATTCACATGCCTTTTTTTTATTATTGGAAATTTTACTTTACTATCTATAACAACCTTTATATTTAAAAATAAAATATCTATGCTACTTACTGGGTCTCCAGATTATGGTATTTTTATACTGATAGCTTTTATCGCACATTTTTTTTACTCAACAGCTAATAGTTTCTTTTTTACTTATTTTAAAAATGAAGAGAAACCAAAACTATATTCTCGATATACTGTTTTCTCTATTATTTTGAATTTTATTATAGCATTAATCCTTGTTGCATATATTCAAGTTGGGGTTGTAGGAATCGTATTGGCTCAGTTAATTGCGGGTGTTCTACTTTTCATAATTTTGTTCTTAAAATTATTAAAAGAGCTTCCATTTTCCTTCAATAGAACCATTTTAATAGAATCACTAAAGTTCAGTTATCCACTTACCTTAGGAACATTTATAAAAGTTATTAATACACAGTTTGATAAATATATGATTGGTTTACTGGCAAGTGTCGGTGGGGTTGGTATATATCATATTGGTAAAATTATCTCTGAAATATCATTTCTTTTTATGACAGCACTGCAAAATGTATTTAATCCTCAGGTTTACAAGCGTATGTTTAGTCAGCAAAAAGAAGATAATGATTCAATAGGTGGATATTTGACTCCATTTATTTATATATCAATCTGTATAACATTATGTATTGCTCTTTTTTCTCAAGAGATTATTACTATACTAACACCGCCCACTTACCATGATGCCATTCCTGTTCTATCTATTCTATCCATTTACTCAGGCTTTTTGTTTTTTGGTAAAATAACTGGAATGCAATTGATTTATTCAAAAAAATCTTATATCAGTTCATATCTCACATTTTTGAGTTTAGGTTTAAATTTAGGATTGAACATACCGATGATCATGAAATTTGGTGTTATTGGTGCGGCTTGGGCAACAATGTTAGCAGGGTTGATTTCAGGATCGATTAGTATGTTAGTAGCTCAACACTATTATAAAGTGAATTATGAATGGTACAAAGTCGCTTGTATTATGGGCACTTTTTTCAGTGGAGTAATAATTATTGTATTAATGAGACAATCTGGCACTCCATATTTTTGGTCCTTAATAACAAAATTTATTTTTTTAGCACTTTTTTTTCAATTTGGATTAAGGTTTAAAATATTAACAAATGAAAATTACCTAATATTTAAAAATGCAATTACATCAAGAAAAATTTCCACAGCATAAATTTTTATAATGAAGTATTCTTTTTTGATTAAACTAAATAAAATTAGAGCAGTTTATGGCTGAAAAAATTATCGATATTTTGATCATAGGAGCTGGCCCATCTGGTGCTGCTGCTGCTTGGAGCCTTAGTAAAACAAGTTTGAGTATTATGTGTCTTGAGCAAGGGAGTCGTATGGAGGCTACGGAGTACCCAACTGCAAATCGAAATTGGGAGTCTATGAGTAAAAAAGAATATCATGTTAGTCCAAATATTAGAAATCTTAAATCAGATTACCCTATTAATGATAACGATTCACCCATAGCAATAGCAAATTTCAATGCTGTTGGTGGGTCATCGATACTATACTCTGGTCATTTTCCTCGTTTTCATCCATCTGATTTTAAAGTAAAAACGCTTGATGGCGTAGCTGATGATTGGCCGATCAATTATCGAGATCTGGAACCATTTTTTTCTGAGAATGATAAAATGATGGGAGTTTCTGGTCTTGGAGATGATCCAGCTTATCCTCCCATAGATGGCCTTTTACCTCCAATTCCCCTTGGGAAAATGGGTGAAAAGATTGCTAAAGGTTTCAATAAACTGGGTTGGCATTGGTGGACCTCATATAGTGCTATTATTACTCGTCCATACAAAGGGCGTGCGCAATGCATTAATCTAGGGCCCTGTGATTCAGGGTGTGCTCAAGGAGCTAAATCTAGTGTTGATATTACATATTGGCCTTATGCTTTAAGAAATGGAGTACAATTAAAAACCAAATGCAGGGTTCGTGAGATTACGGTTGATAAAGCGGGGAAGGCAACTGGAGTAATATATTATGATGAAAATAACATTGAATGCCAGCAAAAAGCGAAACTAGTAATAGTGGCCTGTAATGGTGTTGGTACGCCACGATTATTATTGAACTCAACCTCAGCTGATTTTCCTGATGGACTTGCAAACCGATCAGGTTTTGTTGGAAAAAACCTGATGTTGCATCCCTTAGGATATGTGGAAGGGGTTTTTGATGAGGATTTAGATTCTCACTTAGGTCCACAAGGTTGTTGTATTCAAAGTCAGGAATTTTATGAAACAAAAAAAGAGAGAGGGTTTACCCGGGGATATACAATGCAAATTCTTCGAGGCCAAGGTCCAATCGAAACAGCAACATCTGGATTTTTACGAAGAACAATACCATGGGGTCATGATCATCACAAGCAATTCTCCAAAAGATTTGGTCGAACTATTGGTATGGGAATAATAATTGAAGATTTACCTGAGATCCATAATTCTGTAACATTAGATTCAAAAATTGTTGATTCAAATGGTATCCCAGCTCCAAAAATAACATATAAACTCAGTGAAAATAGTAAAAAGATGTTAGTGCATGGTCTCCAAAAAGGAAAAGAGGTAATGGAAGCTGCTGGCGGATCGAATATTTTATCTTTCGGACCAGTCCGTAAGGCAGGATGGCATTTAATGGGGACTGCACGCATGGGAAAAGACCCCAAAAAATCTGTTGTTAATGAGTGGGGACAAACTCATGATGTAAAAAACTTGTTTATCGTTGATAGTAGTATTTTTGTTACATCGGCTGGAGTAAATCCAGCTTCTACAATGCAAGCGTTATCACTTTATATAGCCGATATGTTGAAAAAAAACCTCAAAAGAGTATATGATTAGAGTATCTTATACAGATGAATAATAAAGTTAATAAAGATCAAAAACGAACTCTACTAGCTCTATTAGAATTAATAATTCCAGAAAGTAGTGATGGCAAAAGACCTAGTGCTGCTCAAGTTGGTTTTTTATCATATGCAGAGGCCGAGCATATTTTACCATTTATAATTGCAGTTATTAATTTAATTATTGACGAGTCAAAAAAGAGTTTTGGCCAAGACTTTTCAAAATTAAAACATAATGAGCAAGCTGAAATTATAAAAAAATTTAAACGAAGCCATTTTAGAAACTATATTAGACTAACTACGTATGTAATTGATTGCTATTATCAAAATGATGATGTGCTTAGAGCGATTGGATTAGATCCACGTCCTCCTTTTCCAGATGGTTATAATGTTGATGAGGGAGACATAATGCTCTTAGAACCAGTTTTTCTGCGCGGGAAGATTTACAGGGATTAGATGCTTCACAATTGATTATTATAACATATTCATAATATTATAAACAAATATCAAATGACCAATCCAGGATCTCTAGTATATTTAATGAAATTTTAATTGAGAGGAAGAACCAAAATGAATAACAAAGAAAAGTATAATCAAGTTTTTATAGAAAGTTTTTCAATAAAAGAAAATGATTTGGGGGATGGTCTTACATATAATTCAATACCAGAATGGGATTCAGTGGGCCATATGTCTTTAGTGGCAGATCTAGAAGAGACCTTCGATATTATGATGGAAATGGATGATATAATTGACTTCAGTTCATATAAAAAAGGATTTGAGCTTCTTGCAAAATATGGAGTTGAGTTTTAACAGGCGGGCTTATGAATATTTTTTCTAATTTAGAAAAATATTCCTCAAATACAGCTATCATTACAAATTTATCTGATAAGATAAGCTATAAAGAATTACTAGATGTCGCAGATAATATAAGTGGATATCTGAAAGAACGTTCTTTAGTACTTATCATTTGCGAGAATTCTTTCGAGGCTGTTGCTGGATATATTGGGTTTATTAGATCCGAATCTGTACCTATTTTAATTAATTCAACAGTAAATAAAACCTTTATTAGAACTTTGATTGAAGCTTATAAGCCTAAATATATTTTTCTTCCCAAGAGAATTCAAAAATCAGATTTTAATTTTAAAACTGTATGTGCCTTTAGCAGCTATATTTTGCTTGAGGCCAAATATACTATAGATTACTCTATGCATGATAATCTTGCTGTGCTTTTGGGTACTTCAGGTAGTACAGGTAATCAAAAGTTTGTTAGATTATCAAACATTAATATTGATAATAACGCAAAGGCAATTGCTAAATATCTTAATATTAAGCATAAAGATCGTCCCATTACGACAATGCCAATGAGTTACAGTTATGGCTTATCTATTATCAATAGCCACTTGATTAAAGGCGCATCAATAATACTTAATGATGCTACGCTCATGGATAGATGTTTCTGGGAATCGATAAAAACTAATAAGGCTTCTACCTTTGGTGGAGTTCCCTATATTTATGAGATGTTAAAAAAACTCAGGTTTGAGCACATGGATATTCCAAGTTTAAAATATATTACACAGGCTGGTGGAAAATTAAGTAATGAGCTCACTTTAGAGTTTATTAATATATGTCTAAGTAAGGGTATTGAGTTTTATGTGATGTATGGACAAACTGAAGCAACTGCTCGAATATCTTATTTGCCTTGGAAATACGTTCATTCTAAAATAGGTAGCATAGGCATTGCTATCCCAGGTGGAAAACTTTGGCTTGAGGATGGCAATAAGAACAAGATAAATGAAAATGATATTATAGGCGAACTTGTTTATGAAGGTGACAATGTAACAATGGGTTATTCTAGGGACTGTTTTGATTTACAAAATACTAACCATCTTAATAGAATACTTTATACTGGTGATATGGCAAAAATTGATAAAGATGGATTCTATTTCATAACTGGTAGAAAAAAACGTTTTGTAAAAATATATGGCAATAGAGTTAGCTTGGATGATATAGAAGAACTCTTAAAAAATGCAGGCTATGAATGTATATGCGCTGGTTATGATGACAATCTGAAAATATATTCAACAAATTTGAATGATGAAAAACTTATAATTAATTATATCGCAAAGCAAACAGGATTAAATAGGGCTGCTTATTCTTTTAAATATATTGATAAGATTCCACGAAATTCTTCAGGTAAAGTTCAATACTCCGCCCTTGAATAAGATGAAGCAAATCTCTTCAAAAATTGATTTCAATAACTTAATTGAGATACCTCCATTTTCATTAGATAAAACAGAAAAAGATAAGCTCCATGCTGATTTTATATCGGAACTAACAAACCATCATTATGAAAATTGCATACAATATAAAAGAATACTTGATTTATTAGAATGCCCTCCTGAAACCAATCCAAGCATAGAAAAAACACCTCCCTTGCCAGTAAGCCTTTTTAAAGACCATGAGCTTTTAAGTGTCTCAAAATCACAAATTATTAAGACCATGATCTCATCGGGTACCACAGGGCAAAGTGTTTCTAAAATTTTCCTTGATCGAATTACCTCAACTAACCAGACAAAAGTACTTGTAAAAATCGTATCAAGTTTTACTGGTGCAAAGCGACTTCCAATGCTTATCATTGATACAAAATCTGTTATAAAAGATAGAAATCTATTTTCTGCTAGAGGTGCTGGAATACTTGGATTTTCTATGCTGGGCTATGATGTCACATATGCACTTGATGAGAATATGCAGTTTGATTTTGACACCGTGAATCAATTTTGTTCTAAATATAAAGATGAAAACATTCTGATTTTTGGTTTCACATTCATGATTTGGAATTATTTTTACAAAAAGTTAGAGGAGTCAAAGAAACAACTTACGCTTGAAAATGGTATCATGATTCATGGTGGTGGGTGGAAAAAGATGGAAGAGCAGGCAGTAGATAATAAAACCTTTAAAGATTCATTTAAAAAACTATGTAATCTTAATAAAATACATAATTATTATGGCATGGTAGAGCAGACAGGATCTATTTTTATGGAATGTGAGCATGGCTTTTTACATAGTTCTATTTTTTCCGATTTAAGTATTTTAGAAAATGATTTTTCTATATTAGACTTTCATAAAGTGGGTTTGGTTCAACTTACATCACTATTGCCTTATAGTTACCCTGGTCATATTATTTTATCTGAGGACATTGGTGAAATTTCAGGCGTGGATAATTGTAGGTGTGGAAGACTTGGGAAATATTTTAAGATACATGGTCGTGTGCCAAATGCAGAAATAAAGGGGTGCAGCGATACATATGAAACTACATAATGATATAACATTCCTTGTTGGGAATAAAGATATAAATAATCTTCCATTTGAACCATATAATCATTTGGTTTGTGAATTTTTGAATGATTTATCAAGAGAATTACGAGCCGTTGAAGAATCATCAAATTACCCTGATATAATTACATTCTCATTCTGGTGTAGAAAGGGAAATATTTCCCATATGAAAAAAGAATTATGGAAAAATGAAATGCGCATGGGGCTGGGCCTTGTCTTCCATATTACACCATCGAATGTTCCGATTAATTTCGCTTATTCTTTTGTTTTTGGTCTGCTATCAGGTAATGCAAATATCATCAGGGTACCCTCAAAATTATTTCCCCAAATTGATATCATATGTTCCGCGATAGGAAGATTATTTGGCTTTGATAAATATAAAGAAATTAAACTGATGAATGCTTTTATTAGATATAACAAAAATAAGAGTATTACAGATTATTTATCAGCAAACTGTAATGCGCGTATAATATGGGGGGGAGATACTACAATAAGAAATATTCGGAAGTCTAGAATTAAAGAACGTTGTGTCGATATAGCTTTTGCAGATAGGTATTCAATATGCATAATCGAAACATCCTCTATTATTGAACTTGATAAAGTAGGATTAACTGAGCTAGCAGAAAAATTTTATAATGACACATATTTAATGGACCAGAATGCATGTTCATCACCTCACCTTATAATCTGGAAGGGAAAAGACCCAGAAAAAGCAAAATCAAGATTTTGGGACACATTATCTGTTGTTGTAAAAAATAAATATGAACTTCCGCTCAAAAACTCAGTTGATAAATACACTTCACTTTGCAATGACGTAATCATGCATGATAATATTAGTAATTTTAAAAAACATAGTAATTTTATTTACCGTCTTAACCTTAATGAGATACAAAATAAAATGGATGAACTTCGTGGAAAGTTCGGATATTTTTATGAATACAATATTCATGATACTAATAGCATAGCCGATATAATAAATAATAAATATCAATCCTTGACTTACTTTGGTATAAAAAAATCTAATTTACTTAATTTAATAATCAAAAATCGTTTATTAGGCATTGATAGAATAGTGCCAGTTGGAAAAGCACTTGAAATGAATATCATCTGGGATGGTTATGATATTATCAGAACACTATCAAGAATTATAGAAGTAAAATGAAAAATAATGAACCAATAAAGCAATTAAGTTTAAATACTAATGAAATAACTAAATATTTAGAGATCTCATCACCATTTTTAATGATTGATCGTATTGATAATTTGATACCAGGAAAATCAGCGCATGGTATTAAGATACTTAATGATGATGAATGGTTTTTTAAATGTCATATGCAAAGAGATCTTGCGATGCCAGGTACCTTGCAAGTAGAGGCGATGTTGCAAACTTTAGTATTGACCATTTATACAATGGATGGACATGAAGGTAAATTTTCATATATATCTAATATCCAAACAAGGCTATTATCTAAAATATCCCCAGCGAATCAATTTGATATATATGCTAATCTTTGTTCTTATAATAGGGGCATTGCAAAAGGTACTGCTGTAGGTAAAATAGATGATTCAAATGTATGTGAAGGAGAATTCACATTTATCTCTCCTCATGATATGCCCATTCCAAAATTGAAATAATATGGGTAATGTATTTCAAGCTCTTGTTGTTCGCGTTTTAGAGGATAAGAGTTATTCTAGAGCTATCGAAGAATGTAAAATAGAAGACCTTCCAGATGGTGAAGTGCTTATACGTGTACATTATTCTTCTTTGAATTATAAAGATGGCCTTTCCTGTATAGGCAATCGCGGGGTAACTCGTCATTATCCACATACACCAGGGATAGATGCTGCAGGTGTAGTAGAATCTTCAAAATCAAGTAATTTTAAATCTGGAGATTTAGTAGTCGTTACTAGTTATGATCTAGGAATGAATACCCCGGGCGGTTTTGGCCAATACATTCGTGTTCCCGCTAACTGGGTCATGGCCCTACCAAAAAATCTTACCTTGCGCGATAGTATGGTTTTTGGTACTGCAGGTTTTACAGCAGCATTATCTATTTATTTCCTTCAGCATAATGGTATTGTTCAAGAAAAGGGTCCGATTGTTGTAACGGGCGCTACTGGGGGTGTGGGCAGTGTTTCTGTTGCTATACTAACAAAATTAGGATTTTCAGTAATAGCTTCCACAGGAAAGTCAGAAGGGAAAAACTTTCTTAAAAATTTTGGATCGGTGGAAGTAATAGGACGCGATGAGGTAAACGATAAATATAATAAACCCTTACTTAAAGAAAGTTGGGCAGCTGGCATCGACACAGTTGGAGGAAATACATTAGCTACATTGATTAAAGCCTGTAAAGAAAATGGCGCTATTGCAGCAACAGGTATGGTCTCTTCTACAGATCTACCCACAACTGTCTTCCCTTTTATTCTTCGTGGAGTAAGCCTTCTCGGCATTAATGCGCAGGGGACAAGTATGAAAATACGTCGTGAGATATGGTCCAAATTAGCTGCAGAATGGAAACCAGACAAACTCAAGGATTTAGCTTTTGAACATAGTTTAGAAGATATCAACAATGAAATAGACCGAATACTTGCTGGTAACCAAATTGGACGCGTTATTGTTAATCTGCAATGAACTTTAAACCATTTTTTATGAACAAAATAAAGATTAAAATTTTTAATAAGATTTTAGTTATTCAATTTAAAGTTTAAAATCTCAATCATAATTAACAACATTTAGAAAAAAATGGACTCAAAAAGTAAAAATAAAATGAAAGGATTCAGTTTAAATTCTCTTGAACTTCAAGAATATCAACCAAATCGTTATCCGTTTTTAATGATTGATTATGTTGAAGAGGTAATTCCCGGTAAAAGTGCGAAAGGTCATAAGAATCTCACCCTTAATGAGTGGTATTTCCCAAAACATTTCCCAAGTGGGCCTAATATGCCAGGTGCGTTGCAATTAGAAGCTTTAGCACAAATGCTTACAGTTGCTTTAACAACTCTACCAGGTAATAAAGGGAAGGTAACACATGCATTAGAGCATACGGTTCGCTTTAGGAAAGAAGTTCTTCCAGGTGAAAAATTTGTTATAGAAACAGAAGTTTTATCTTGGAAACGTGGGATTGCAAAAGGGAAAGGCGTTGCTTATACAAATGGTGATATTGCTTGTGAAGCAAATATGTTGATAACGATTCCAGATATTTTAGAGCAATATTTACCTCAAAAAGATATTTAACTATTTTTTTAATGCTTTTAACGGGAAAAACAGCAATAGTGACTGGATGCAATCGTGGGATTGGGAGAGCTACTATGGAGATTTTTGCAGAACATGGAGCAGACATTTTTGCTTGTGTTAGGAAAGAATCAGATGAATTTACTAATCTAATAAATGATACAATGGAAAAGACAGATGTATCTATAACTCCAATTTATTTTGACTTTTCAGATGATGGGCAGATAAAATCAGGGATAAAAAATATTATCTCCCATAAAAGCCAAATTAATATTTTGGTGAATAATGCAGGTATTGCCAAGGGCTCAATTTTCCAAATGACATCATCGGATGAGTTTAGAGAACTTTTTGAAATTAACTTTTTTTCCCAAATGGTTTTTACACAAGGGATATCACGGTATATGTCTCGATTTAAAACTGGCTCAATAATAAATATAGCATCAACTGCTGGTCTTATTGGTGATGCTGGAACTATAGCATATGGTTCTAGTAAAGCTGCTTTTATATTTGCTACAAAAACAATTGCCACGGAACTCGGTGGAAACAATATTAGAGTGAATTCAATTGCACCAAGTATTACAATTACCGATATGTATGATCAGATGGATGAAAAAGGTCGTTCAAAGCTTATAAATGCTTCAGCTTTAAAACGACCGGCAGAGGCACATGAGATTGCTAATGCTGCTCTTTTTTTGGCAAGTGATCTATCAACTTACATAACTGGACAGGTGATAAGAGTTGATGGTGGTATCACAATATAGTAAACTAGTTAGAATAAAATATGGATAATAAAAAAATAGAAAATGCAGCTTACAAAATGAGAGAAAAAATTCTTGAAGTATCTCATTTTTGCAATTTAAGTGCTCATATTGGTGGTGCGCTTTCAATGGTTGACATAATGGCTGTACTGTATCAATCTGTTCTTAATTATGACCCTAAAAACCCGGAATGGGAGGGAAGAGATAGATTTATTTTAAGTAAAGGGCATGGAGCTTTAGGGCTTTATAGTGCCCTATTGGAAGCAGATATAATATCTAAAGATATTTATTCAAGTTTTCAGATTGATGAGAGCGACCTAACAGCACATCCTGTTATGAATTTGGGATTAGGAATTGAATCTTCAAATGGTAGTTTAGGACAGGGCCTATCTCTAGGAGTGGGTATTGCTCTTGCTGCAAAGAAAAGAATGAAAGATTTCATGACATATGTCTACCTAGGAAATGGAGAATGTAATGAGGGGTCTATATGGGAGGCGGTAATGTCAGCCTCAAGTCTAGCATTAGATAATCTTGTTGCAATAGTTGATGATAATGGTTTTCAAAATGAAATAGAGCCAAGTGCGGAAATATTAGATACATCTGATTTTGTAAATAAATGGGAAAGTTTTGGCTGGTATGCAATTCCAGTTGATGGCCATAATATTACAGAATTATATAATGCTTTCAAGGATATGGATACAAGAAATAAACCTAAAGTGCTCATAGCGAAAACTGTAAAAGGTAAGGGAGTGGATTTTATGGAAAATAATAATGAATGGCATCACAATAGGTTAACAGGGTCTAGCTATAAAGAAGCTTTAATTGAATTGGAAAAATCTAGATAATGGAAATAAATAAAAAAAATGCAAGACAATGGTCAAGATTCGGTTCAAGAGCAACCTTGGGTCAATCACTATATTCACTTGCAGAGGTTAAAAAAGACCTAATGGTCTTATCTGCCGATTTAGGTGGTTCCTCTGGTTTAAAACGCTATATTCAAACATACCCTGAAAAGTACCTTAATATTGGGATTTCTGAACAAAATATGATAGGCGTTGCTTCAGGTCTTGCTAGAGAAGGTTTTGTTGTTTTTGCCACATCTTTTGCACCTTTTATTGCTATGAGAGCCAGTGAGCAAGTGAGAATGAATATGGGTTATATGGATGCAAATGTTAAAGCTGTTGCTTTGGGGAGTGGTGTTGCGATGTCTTTTCTTGGTAATTCACACTACGGGATTGAAGATGCTGCAATAATGCGTTCTATACCAAATTTAACAGTTGTTTCACCTGCAGATTGTACAGAAATAGTCAAGACTATTTTTGCAGCTGCAGATTATGATGGGCCGATGTATATCCGTCTAACAGGAGAAACAAATAATCCTTCAGTCTATCTAGAAGATTACAATTTTCAAATTGGGAAAGCTGTTACCTTAATGGAAGGAAAAGACATAACAATTATTGCTAATGGAACAATGGTATATGAATCAATCCAAGCTGCAAAACATTTAAAAGAAGAAGGTGTTCTTTCGACGGTGGTAAATATGCATACTATTAAACCACTGGATACCTCCATTATTGATAAGGCCATTGGTTCTTCAAAATTAATTGTAACAATTGAAGAGCATAGCATTGTTGGTGGTCTTGGAGGGGCTGTTGCTGAATATAAATCAGGGTTTAAAGCTTCTCCTCCTCAACTTATTCTTGGGTTACCGGATGAATTTGGAAAAGTTGGAAGTCATAGATATCTGCTTAAGAAATATGATTTGACGGGTATTCAAATTGCTAAGACTATTTTAAAAAAATATAAATAAACTTTTTATCTTTATTTCTTTTATTAAAAGATAATTGATTAATTAAAAACTTTAGATAAATCATAATCCAAAGGTTATTATTTCACGTTCTATAATTTTAAAGATTTAAATCAGCCTAGATGGTTAAAACCTGCCATGTAAAGAAGTTACACTATAATGATTTAGCAGAATTTCTTTCAAGTTTTGAAAACACACCAAAAATTGAGAGTTTAGATTTTTGGTATAGTCGATTTTCTTTATGGTGGGATAACAACCCCGCTTTTGATAAAAATTTTGTAAGAGGTGAAATCTTAATCGTTAAAGGTAAAATAGAGGGGTTTCAAGGCTTTATACCATCTTTTTTTCAACTTTCTAGAAAAAAGTTAACAGTATATAATAGTACAACTTGGAGAGTAAGTCCTAAGTATAGAGGCGTTGATAGTCTTAGGTTATTACGAAATCAGTTAAAAATTTCTGAGAATAGTATTTATTTCAGCACATCTCCCCTACCTCAACTTGTAAATATGAATAAAAGGCTTGGCTTAGAGCCCATATTTAAAAGAGAAAAATTAAAAACATATTACATATTTACAAATTTAAGGAATATACTTAACAAAAAATTATCGCATAATAATCTACTGAAAATTCTTGTCAAAATTTTTTATCCACTTATTGCTATTTATGAAGTATTAATTTCCTTTTCAATAAAATTAACTCCACAATCTTATTATATAAAATTAGTTGAGAGAGCAGACCACACATTTGATCAACTCTGGGAAGAGACTAGAGAAAGATTTGAAAACACAAATATAAGAACATCAGATATCATTAATTGGTACTGCTCAAATGATGGTATGGGGAATAATCTTTTATTTGGATGTTATAATAATAATGATTTGATTGGTTATATGTTATGTATGAGTGAAGAGACAAGATCAAACCTGAGATTGCTCACAGTTTTAGATTTATGGGGAAAATTTGAAAATGAAAACATGGCTACTTCCTTGCTGAATCATTCATTAAAGTTTGGTTTGTATAATAACTATGATTTAGTATTGTTACCAGTATTCCACAGGGTAGTTGAATCTTTTTCAAAAAAGTTCATCCTTAATAGGCCAAGCTCTGGAACTTATTTTTATAAAGCAAAATCATCAATAGTAAAAAAGTTGTCAAATAGTGAATCGTATTTTTCATCATTGCAGGGTGACTGGGGGTTATTTTAAGATATGCTTTACCATATGGCTAAAAAAATATTAGGAAGCATTTTTAGTATTGAAACTATTAGATCGCTAATAAAGGATAATTCCTTAACTGTTTTTTGTTATCATGAGGTTTCAAATAAACCTTCAGAATTCAGTTTAGTTCATAATCTTAATACTTTACCTGAAACTTTTGATTACCAGATAAGATTAATTAATGAAAATTTTAATGTTATTTCAATAGATGATTTGTTGATTAAAAAAATACCTTCAAAAGCGGCCTTAATTACATTTGATGATGGTTTTAAAAGCTATTTTAAAAATGCTATACCGATTTTAGACAAATATGATTTACCATCAATTATTTTTCTTAATATGGAACCTATTAAAGGTGAAATATTTTGGGCTGGATTAGTACAATATCTATGCGAAAAAAGACCAGAGTTTCATGATTTTATTGATTCAAAAACAGATGGTATAATAAATAAAAAAGAACTTCATTTATATTGTTCAAGAGACATTGTTAATTCATTCATTAAAAATAATAAAACAACATTCAAAAATGACATAAATAAGTATATTGGTGAGTTTGCAACAGTAGAAGACTTAGATGATGCTGCAACAAATAGAAATGTATTTTTCGGTAATCACCTATTTAATCATGATTTACCGCGGTTGTTAACAGATAATCAACTAGTAGAATCATTTTTAAAAAATGAGAATGAATTAAAAAGCTATCCCAATTTTAGGAGTGTTTTTGCATTCCCATATGGTCAACCTGGTACAAGCTTTGATAAAAGGCAGATAAATATTTTATTAAAAAATGGAGCAAGAAGAGTCTTCCAATCATCAGGAAGAATTAATTTAAACCCTTATGAATCCCACTTGGATCGTCTTGCCTTAAATCCATGGGAAAATAACCAATCAGAAATTTGGTTTAGGCTTGGTATAAGTCGCTTACGAAACTATCTACGTTCTTAAAAGTAAAAAAAGCAAGAGTAATAATAATAAAATATTATAATAGAGATTTAATTCTTCTAAATAGAAAAGACGCCTATAAAAGATTACCAAATTTTATTAACAGTGGTGATTTATGCTATCTACTTTCAGAAGACTATAACTTGTTATTGAAGTTTAATGATATTATACCCGATGACTGTAACGTCTTAAGTTTATCAGGAATATTTAATCAGGAGATAAATCGGATAAGGAAAGCATACCTTGACTTATTTGAAAGTCTTAGTAAAAAACATAATTCTTTAGAATGGTGGATGTCGTTCATTGCATCAAAAAACTGTTCTTCAATTCCATTACAGTTGAACGTAACATATTTATTTTGTGCAATAAATATTATTAAAGAGCACTCATGTGAATCTAAGCAAAAAAGAATAATCTTCATTGCTGATAGTAAAGCATTAATTAATGTTATTGAATCTTTTGCAAAAAAGAATGGTTTAAGTACTTACAATCCTAAAAAGGTTTACTACAGAACCATTGATAATCTTAAGATTTTTACCTTTTACTTTGGTAAGGTTGGGCTCTTTTTGTGGCAAACAATTAGATTTAAAATTGCATCAAAACATTTAAAACGATTACCCCTAAAATCTCTAGATAAGACAAAAACCATTCTTATTAGATCTTGGATTACAAGTGGTACATTATCCCTTAATGGAGATTATTCTGATAGAAACTTTGGGTCATTACCTAAGTGGTTTAAATCAAAAAATTACCAAGTTTTCATTTTGCCAATGTATTTCAATATAAATATGCCGATAGTAAACTTATTCTCATTGATTAAAAAACAAAATGTCAAATTTTTAATTGCTGAACATTATCTCAAATTCATTGATTATGTTAAAGCAATTTATACTGGGTGGAAAATATTAATGATACCGTTAAAGGATATATATTTAGATGGTACGGACGTGACAAAAATATTTGTGGAGGTACAAAGGCTTGAGGGGTTTTCCAATGGGACCTTACATTCATACTTGGTTTATGCTTTGTTAAAGAGAATGAAAGAATCAGAGTTTAAGATTGATAAATTTTATTATCCATTTGAAAATAATTCTAATGAAAAATCCTTTATTCTTGGTTGTAAAAAGTTTTTTCGAGAATCAGAAATCGTAGCTTTTCAACATACCGCGTGGTACGATAATCAATTAGGAATGTTTTTAGGAAAAAATGAATATAAGCATCATCCAATTGCTGATAAAATTATTACCAGTGGTCCTATATATTTAGATATAATCAAAAATGCTGGTTTTCCTGAAAAATTAATATTTGAAGGTCCAAACTTAAGATTTAAATCTGTTCATGATAAAATTCCTGGTAAGAAAAAGTTAAATGAAAAAACAAATATATTGATTCCTTTAACTGTTGACAAGAATAGGGCATACGATATGCTACATAAAGTAAAGGTCATATCGGATAGTTTAACTCAAGTAAGTTTTTTTATCAGAAGACATCCATTATTAAATTATGAGGATTTAAATTTTTTCTTAAAAAAAATAGAATTTGAAAGTTTTCAATATGCAGATAAAGGCACATTGAATGATTGGCTTAGTAATACGGATCTTATTTTAACCTCAGGAGCTACCATTTTAATAGTTGAAGCTGTTTGTATGGGTATACCAGTCATAAAAATTGAGCCAGATAATAACTTTTTATTAGACCCTATTTTTTGGACAGATTATCCAATAAAAAGTGTAAATAAGCATCATGAAATTTTAGAGGCCATTGAAAAGATTTTTAACATGACAAATAATGAGAAGGAAGAATTTGAGAAATTGGGAAATCAATTATCACTGAATTATTTTTCAAAAGTAGATAATAACAATATATCTGTTTTTGAATGAAAGTAGGTATAAGTTATTAAATTAGGATAATAGATTGGTTTAATATGAAAAATAAAAATGTATTAATTACAGGCAGTACTAGAGGCCTAGGCCTAGAATACGCAAAATATTTATCAAGTAATGGATATAATATTGGCTTGACTGATATCAGCGAAAATGCATGCACTATTTATGGTGAAGCAAAATCTATAGAATCTATTTTAGATGACTTAAGAAAAAACAAAGTTGAAGCGTGGTTTTATGCTGCCGATTTGACCAATCAGCATGAAACAGAAATAATGGTTAATAAATTTATTTCTAAATTCGGCGTTATAAACGGAGTCATTACCAATGCTGGTGGAGATATTGCAGGACGTGGTGAGAATGCAGAAGGGGGGAAAGCAAAAAATAATACCTTTTTCATAGATAGACATGAGCATGAAAATATTTTTGATAGGAACTATTATACTTGTTTTAATGTTTTGAAATCCATTATTCCACACATGAAAAAACAAGGTTTCGGTAAAGTTGTAACAGTATCATCGGTAAATGCTGTTTTTGGAGTAGAAAAAGAAACAGCATATTCTGTTGCAAAAGCTGGTGTTTTGCAATTAACCAGAAGCCTTGCTAAACAGTTAAGAAAAGATGGTATAAATGTTAATTGTATTATGCCAGGACCTGTGAAAACGGGTCGTTTTATGTCAACTTTGGAAGGGAGGAATGAGCATGATCTTGAAAAAATTAATTCAACTTCAAAATTAGATAGGGTTGCTAATCCCAAAGACATTGCACCTGTTGTAGAATTTCTTTTATCTGAAGCATCAGATTTTATATCCGGGGAATTAATTCGAGTAGATGGTGGATTATTTCCTCAACCAATGTGATTATTATATATATTCCGCAAGGATTCTATTAACTAAAAGTAAGTATAAAAGAAAAATAATCAATTTGAAGAAATTTTTGAATCAAACAGTGATTGTATCTGGTGGTGCCACTGGTTTAGGCCTATCAATAGTAAAAGCTTACCTATTTGAAGGTGCGAATGTTGTTATATGTGGCAGGCGGAAATCAATTTTAGAAAAATCTATAAATGATTTAATCATGATTGATGAAAATTATAAAAACCAACTATTATCGTTAAAAACTGATATGTCAGATGAAGATGAAGTCACTAACTTATTTCATCAGGCAGAAGAAAAATTTTCTTATGTAAATATTTTAGTAAATAATGCAGGAATCTGGCTAGAGACACCATTGGTTGAATGTACTTCAGAAGAAATTGATTTGATGTATAATAATAATCTTAAAGCGACTATTATAGGTACAAAAATTGCTGGATTAAAACTGGCTGATCGCGGAGCAATCATAAATTTAGGTTCCTTTGCTGGTATATTATCTATTAGATCTGCTAGTATGTATTCAACCTTTAAAGCAGCAATTAGCCACTTTACTAAAGCTTCAGCCTCAGAATTGGCTGAAAGGGAAATAAGAGTTAATTGTGTAATTCCTGGGGTAATCAAAACACCAATGACAGAAGATTATATCAATGAGCATTTTAATAGATTAATAGAGCCTATTTCATTAAATAGACTTGGTACACCAGAAGAAATAGCTGATGGAGTAGTTTTTTTATCATCAAAAAATGCAAGTTATATTACAGGAATTAGTTTAGAGATAACTGGCGGAAAATATTTAACACAAATATAAATTATGAAAAAAAAATATAAACATAGTATTCAATATCCCAAACCGTTGATGAAAGATGATTTACAATTTTTAATCGACGTTGCCTTATCTGGTAAATTCTCGAGGTATTCAAGTTCTTTTGTAGATGACCTAGAGATTGAATTAGCAGAGTTTTACGGAACGAAGTTTGCTACCATGGCTACATCAGGCACTGGTGCATGTCATGGTGCTTTAGTTGCGCTAGATTTTCCTCCTGGAAGTGAAATTATTACTACTCCTATCACGGATGTGGGAACAATTATTCCGGTTATCTATGAAAACCTTGTACCTGTTTTTGCTGATGTTGATTCTCAGACTTTTAATATTGACCCAGAATCAATTAAAGAGAAAATTACTGAAAAAACAAGAGCGGTTATTGCAGTCCATCTGGCAGGGAATCCTGCAGATATAGATTCAATCAAAAAGGTCTGTAACGAAAATGATTTGATTCTTATTGAAGATTTTTCTCAGGCTCATGGAGCAAAATGGGAAGGTAAAATGATTGGATCCCATGGTGATATAGGATATGGTAGTTATCAACAGTGTAAGCAGATCACATGTGGCGAAGGTGGTGTCATAGTTACTAACAATGAAGAATTAGCACGGCGTGCCCATATAGGGGTTGATAAATCTTGGCAGCGATATTTGCCTTTAGAGCAAAGGGAATATGAGTTCTTAGCTCCAAATGTTAGGTTCAATTCAATACAAGCTGCTATAATTAAACCACAGATACCGCGGCTTTCTAAGGTAATTGATAAAAGAAGAAATATTGCAGATATATACTATAGTGAATTTTCAAAAATATCAGATAGAGTTAAGTTTCAAAAAGTTCATAAGAATGCAGAGCATTCATTTTTTAATTTTCCTATGTATGTTGATGATCTATCAACAAGAGATGATCTATTAAAATTATTAGATAAAAAGTATGATATAAAATGTGCTTATGGTTATGCTGCATCAGTGCCTTTATACTTATGCGTAAATGCCTTAATGGATCCGAAAAAATATGGTAAAGGACATGCATATTCTGATAGATCATATCCTCCCGGTCTTTGCCCAAATGCAGAAAGTATTATGGAAAGATCATTTTTGATTCCATTTAATGAATTGATATCTAAGGATGATGCCATGGAGATATCCAGCAGAATTATTAATGCTGTTAGAGAATTAATGTGATTTACAATACAATTTTTATCATCTTAAAATATTAATGTTAAAAGTAGTTGGTATGGTCCCTGCCCGTCTTGAGTCCTCAAGGCTCCCTGAAAAAGCGCTTATCGATATTGAGGGGTTTCCAATGGTTGTACATACATGTAAGAGAGCACAATTGGCTGATAAACTTGATGATGTATTTTTAGTAACTGATAATATAAAAATAAAAGAAGTTGCTGAACCAAATGATATAAAATGTATTATGACAGGGGAGCATATCTCAAGTTCAGATCGTTTGGCTGAAGCCTGCAAAAAAATTGATTGTGATATAGTTGTTAATATTCAGGGTGATGAACCTTTAGTTAATCCAGATCATATTAATAAGATAGTTGAACCAATAATTAATGATTCAAAAATAGAAATGAGTGTAGGTATAACTCCATTTTTCAAAACAGATAGTTATTCTGATATAAAAGTTGTGAAAGATATAAATAATGATATGCTTTATATGTCTAGAAATGATATACCAAAAGATTATAAAGAAAATAATAATAATGAATCTATCTATAAACTATGTTCTATTGTTCCAATTAAAAAAGAATTATTGATAAAATTTTCTGAATGGGAAGAGACTCCTCTTGAGCTTCTGGAGGATAATCATTTCTTACGTTTTCTGGAGCACGGCGTTAAAATTAGAACTATTGAGGTTGAAGATGGTAAAATAAGCGTTGATACTTCCTCAGATTTAGATCAAGTAATCCAACTAATGAAAAAAGATAAAACGAAGTTACAATATCTTTAATCCCTAACATTAATTCAAAATATGCCAAGATATAAAGTTTTAGTTTCCCCAAACACACTTCTACCAGTAATCGATCAATACAGGTCACTATTAGAGGATAATAATATTGAAATAATAATTCCCCCCACCTTTAATGAATATTTATCAGAAACAGAATTATTGCCGCTAGTCTCAAATATTGATGGTGCGATTTGTGGAGACGACCAGTTTACAGAAAAAGTTTTAAAAAGTGCTAAAAATTTGAAAGTACTATCAAAATGGGGAGAAGGACTAAATGCAATAGACCTGAGGGCTGCAAAAAATAGAAATGTGAAAGTTTTTCGGACTGCTGGTGCTTTAACAGACCCAGTTGCTGACACTATTATGGCATATATCTTAGCTTTTGCTAGAAATATCATTGAAAAAGATTATTATATGAAAAATAGAGAATGGCGTAAGTTATCTGCAGTTACTTTAAAAGAAAGTGTCTTGGGTATTATTGGTTATGGAAAAATTGGTCAAGCAGTTGCTAAGCGCTCAATTAGCTTTGGTATGAAAGTAATTACCTATGATGTCAAAATACCAAAAAATGACCTTTTAGTAAAAACCAACACTGAGTTGGTTACATTTAAAAAGCTTCTTAGTGAGTCTGATTTCATCTCATTGAACTGTGATTTAAATGAGAGCTCATATAGAATTATAAACCATGATGCATTAAAGGAGATGAAAGCCAATAGTATTTTAATCAATACTGCACGGGGGGAATTGATAGACGAGTCAGCCTTGATAAATGCATTGAAAAGTAGGATTATTTTTGGTGCAGCACTAGATGTATTTGAAAAAGAACCATTATCAAAAGATAGTGAACTAAGAACCATGAAAAATTGCTTGTTAAGTGCTCATAATGCAAACTCTAGCCCATTAGTTTTTGATTACATTCATAGAAAAACAATTGAAAATCTCATAAATGGATTAGTGGATTAAAATAATTTTGTGAAAAAAAATAAATTAAAAGTTGGTATCGTTGGATATGGTGTTGTTGGTCAGAGACGTAGACTATTTATAGATAAGAACCCTTATTTAAAAACAGTCGCTGTTTGTGATGTTAGGTTTCGAAAAGATGGCTCCATGATTGATGGTGCTGATTTAGACTATACATATAATCAATTGGAAGATCAATCTAATATAAGTCCATTAGGTGGTATTGCGAATGATGGCATAAGCTTTTTTAATAATTATAATGATTTATTAGAAAATACCTCTTTAGATGTCTTATTTGTGTGTGTGCCAAATTATTTAGCTCCAGTTGTGACTTTAGCGGGCCTTACCAAAGGTCTACATGTTTTTTGTGAGAAACCTCCAGGGCGAACTGTTAACGATATAAAAAAGGTAATCCAAATTGAGAAAAAACATCCTCACTTGAAGTTAAAATATGGCTTCAACCATAGGTATCATGGTTCAGTTAAAAAGGCTAAGAAAATAATTGATAATAAACAATTTGGTGATATTATAAACTTCCGAGGCATTTATGGCAAGAGTAGTATTGTTCCATTTGTTAATCAATGGCGATCTAAGAAAAAATATTCTGGGGGAGGGATTTTACTGGATCAGGGAATTCATATGTTAGATATGTTCAGGTATTTTTGTGGCGATTTTGAGGAAGTTAAAAGTTTTGTATCGAATAATTATTGGAACCATGATGTTGAAGATAATGCCTATGCAATTATGAGAGATATCAACGGTAGAGTAGCGCTCATCCATTCAAGTGCTACACAGTGGCAGCATAGTTTTCGATTAGAAATTACTTTTAAAGAAGGGTTTTTAGAATTAAGCGGTATTCTTTCTGGTTCAAAAAGTTATGGTGAAGAGAAGTTACTTATTGTACCAAAACAAGAAGAGTCAGTGCATGGGGCACTTTCAGTTAATATGACACAATTCTTAGAGGATAATTCTTGGAAAGATGAGATTAATGAGTTTGCAGATATTATTATCAATGATAAACCGGTTGTTCAAGGTAATAGTTATGATGCTCTAAAAGTGATGGAACTTGTTTATAAAATTTATAATGCGGACGATAGTTGGAACTGTTAGCATTATTGTTTTAGAATACTATTTTTATGGGGACCACAATAATAAAAAAAATTAAAAAAAATGATTCAGTTAAAAACTTTTTCAGATCAAAGATTGGGAGGATACTAAAAAGGTCATTCATATTTCGTATCATTGAACAATCTGCTGGTAATTGGAGATATCCATTTATTTTATTTTCGTGGTGGTTGGCAAAAATTTTAGTGCCAAGAAGAAAAGTAAAAATTAATGGCATTACCTTTACTCTAACTTGCACTAATTGGATCACTCATTTTCGATGGTACCTATTCAAAACAAAAGAGCCAGAAACAATTTCCTTTATAGATAATTATTTAGTTGAAGATGATATATTTTTTGATATTGGAGCCAATGTTGGTGTTTTTACAATTTATGCAGCAAAAAAGAATAAAAATATCAAAGTCTATAGCTTTGAACCAGAGGCCTCTAATCTTGCTATGTTGAAAGAAAATATTATTAATAATGGAATTATAAATAATACATTAACCTATGGTATTGGAATTAGTGATAGTGTTGGACTTAGTAAATTACATCTTCAAGACTTGACACCAGGTTCAGCTTTACATACTGAAGATAAAAATAATATTAGGGCTAGTGCAGAAGGTAATATTCCAATAGTATGGAAAGAAGGTATATACGTTATTACACTTGATTATTTTTGCGATGCTATAAAAGTTAAACCAAATGTTATTAAAATTGACACGGATGGTAATGAGGGAAAAATTTTAAAAGGTGCCTCAAATGTGTTGAAATCTCCATTATTAAAAGCAATAATATTAGAAATGCCATTAGACCAAAAAGATGATTGTACTACAATTTTATTACAATCTGGTTTTAAACTCAAAGAGCATGGTTTTTCTGATAGTCGGAATCAAATATGGGTTAGAGATTCAAATAAAGAATGAAAGAATTATCAGTCTATAAAAAAATTGCCCTTAATGTTGTTAAGATTGGCCAGAAGAAATTCAATAAAAATATGTATAAGTATAATATATTAG
>MDTB01040537.1_pt1 | contig 28849 bp, 40 predicted proteins | sample 811161 | NCBI WGS metagenome assembly MDTB01 (sample SAMN05326650, study PRJNA326480) | marine metagenome | isolation source: seawater | place: Mediterranean Sea | collected 2009
CGCATTTGTTCCAGGCCTCGCCAACCAGTTTTTCCGTTGGGAAAGTGTAATCTGTGATTGCACGCCAAAGAGAAAATCAACCAGCTAATCCGAATACCCGAAAAAGGAAAGAGATGGTCAAAGGTATACTCTACGCCATCTTGACTATGTTTATCCCACTTAATAATAGATCCCTCAGCCTTCTCTGATCCGAAACCACAGTATAAGGGTAAATATTGATTTTTCAGTGAGCAATCGTCATCACGGTTACTAAAATCAAAGCGCGAAGCGCTATAAGCCAGCTAAGGTGTTATCGAAGCATACTGAGTAGCCTGGCGAAACCCAAGGATGTACTCAGATATCAAAGTAAAACGGTTTTACGTCATAGAATCTGTTTATCCGCGAAAACTGATAGAGAGGGAACACAGGAGTCTGACCGCGATACTGATTAACCATTAAGTAGTGTCTGAGGTGTGGCTTGATAAACTAACATTGCGTCACTGAGGTCTGAAGGTTAAAAGGGGAAGGTGACGTTGAAGCGAGGTACGAGCGCACGTCCCCTTCCTGGCGCTTGCGCCAACATTATGTGATGCGAAGCATCACTATACTGATAAATAATACATATCTGTCATGTCCTGCATTTACTAACGATTCTCCCCACACTTAAGTTCTATAAAGAGTATCTTGTTTGGTGTCCACTCCATTCACAACCGATTCTGCGTCGTAATTCGTTGGTGTAGATTGGATGTGGTTTTCCAATTCGACCGATTCTGCGTCGTAAAAATACACTGAGGTCAAGGAGAAGCGAAAGAGCTTCAGGAGATCGCTTTGATCGCCAGGGCTTTGATTTCGTCTTTTGAGAGAGTGGTTTTAAACCGTTCCCACAACTCAGCATACTTGAGACTGTATGCTTTCCGTTGGGCAAGAGAGAGGGTAGGTGGTTGTTCAGGTAAGGCAGCCTGTTTTGGTTTTTTTGCCCCTCTGTTTTTCATCTTCTCAGCAAGGGAAGACAAGTAGAGCCTGGTTCTTCCCTGACCAGTTAGGTTCACACGAGAAGCCTCCGCATCGAGCACAGCACGCTGACGGCGAACAGCTTTCTTACGCTCCTTCTTGAGCATGCTGCCCAACCCGAGCGCTGAAAATAAGCTGGCGTTCAACGCTTTAACTGCCACCTCATGATGCCATTCGTTGTCTTTCAGAATCGCTTTCTTTTGAGATGAGGATACGATACCAGCTGCTTTTAGATCCAACCAGGCACGCTCAAAACGGCTCCAGGATAACCCGGTAGCTCGATGTACCATCTTTAATGACCAAGGACGGAACCCCTCGACGGTCTGGATACCAACTCTAAGCGACGACAGATCCGTATACTTCAAGACGGAAGCCAGGGTAACAATGCAGGCCTCTCGCCGCTCGCTTCTCTGTTGACGGTCTGAGTCATTGGCACGGTTAAGACTAGGGAGAAGAGCGGGGCGGTCGTAATAACCAGTGAGACGTTGAACAGCCATAATCAAGACCAGCGGTATGCCCGCGACTCCAGTCTTGATTGGTCGAACCAGGCGAAAATCAGGGGCTTGCTTATCGTGCCCACATAGATTGCCGCCAAGGTTGAATGGGATCTGTTTCATTGCATCCTGCGTTTAATTTTAAACTGAGGGCACTATATCTTTACGCCTGAAATTGCGCAAAAACCCTAAATAAATCAAACAGTTAATTACGACGCAGAATCGGTGGAGTTTACGACGCAGAATCGGTCAGATGTCTATTTTTTACGACGCAGAATCGGTGGTTTACGACGCAGAATCGGTGGTTTACGACGCAGAATCGGGACAAGTGTAAAGAATGGTAAGCCTGCGATAAACGCAGGCTGCCTCACTCGCTACCTGTTACTGCTGAAAGCAATGAATTGATCCCGTATAGAAAGTTCGCTCTCATCAACAGGATCGTCCAGTTCCCAGTTCAACGTCCCGCTAACAATCTCGACAGGTGCACTATCATCAAGACTGTGGATGTACCCGCCTATGTTTTCGAAGTCGTCAGTCAAATCCTCATCACCTTCAACAGTGATGAGCAGCTCGTACAGCGTGTAGCCCTTGGGCCAGTATTTATCGCTCTCGTAGAATCGCTTAAGCATTCCAGCATTCGTTTTCATTCCCGTCTCTCCCTGTGTTGTTCCGATTCAAAGAACCTCAATTACAAACGTCGCTTTCTTACCCCTGCCAGCGAGTTGATACTCACCAATCACGCCTCCTGTCTGAAGCTGCCCAAGTATCGACGATCTGCCAGAACGACCAATCAGCTGATCTCTGAAATCGCCGGGCCTGCCGGTATAGTGGATGCGCTCCATGAAGTCGCCTATAGCTATTTCGTACAATCCTGGGCCAAGTGCCACCAGGTGCCTGTGAATTGCTTTACCAGTAACGGATAGGGACATTCTCAATGGAATGTCGATGTTAACAACCTTCAGGAGCAACGAGACAACAGCCGGTGGGAACTGAATCAGGATTTTAGCTTTACTGTCTTTGACGTTCGCAGCTCGATGCTCAAACAGTTTTATATTGGTGTGGCCACCCTCTGACGTTGTAATCGTCAACGTAGTTAAAGCCAGACGCTCTATACTTTCCCAGGTTTCTTTCAACGCACTGCCAGAATCCGGCCTGCTCAAGAACTTATTAACTTCCCAGGGAGATACAACGCCTGAATAGACGATTGTGGACTCACCTGCGAGAGGGATTGGAAATTTACCTGGTGCGCCTTCATGACGATGCTGACGAGCCAGATGGAAGAGGGCGATCAGAGTATCTTCATCATAGATATTGAGACCCGGTCCATGACGTTCAAGATTCCCCCAAGGAAATGAGTACGAGAATTGACCTCTTTTCTTCCAGTCGGTATCCATCTTTGAGCGATCATTAACCGGCGCAAAGATGGGAAATAGGGCAAATGTCTCCGGATACTGAGGCACATCAGGACGCATAACTGGTAACGAAATTGCCAATTCAAGCTGACCAGCATCATTTTGATCAGTCATGCCACTCCCCTCCACGACGTGCCTGGCGAATCTCTCTCGCATCGCGAAGAGGGTCACCGCTTGGAATTATACCTTCTGCCTCTGCAAGGGCGGACACTTGCATGTCTATCGCCATGCCTGGCACAGACAACCCCTGACGATTAAGCAATTCACGAAGAAACGCTTTCAAGCGTCGAGTGGCAATTTCACTGTAATCCTGATTTTCAGGAGAAAGCATAAGGCTACGCAATTTCGAATTAGACAAGTCAAAACCGGCACTCTTCCATAATTCAGCACAGTCTTCCGAACGTAACTCGTACGCTGCTCGCAACGCACGGTAAATAGCATTATTAAAATCAGTCATTGTCAGTTTCCGCATATGAGATTAGTTCGTTCCACTCGATGTCGGATGCCAATAAACGCTGCAACGTAAAACGAGTTAAACGAGAGACAGGAGCGCCGTTTCGCCATTTTTTTAGAGTGCTCAGACTCACCCCAAGAAGCAGAGCCAGCTGGTAATTGGCAACCTGACGGCGCTCAGTAATTAGCTGTATTACGTCTGAAACGGTAGTGACACGCCTGGCGCGGTCGTACATTGCTTGCCGCTGCGATAAAACCATTTGGCGCTCAGTTGACAGACTACCGTTCAAGTAGGCCAGAAAGACAGCGTGAGAAACTCCCAGATCCTGATGATTCATAGCTGTTTCGCAACCTCTTCACGCATATCCCACGCCGCAGATTCTGCGAGCGATCTGGTCGCATATGGTGTCGGGTGTACGACTTCGGATCGTCCGGTTTCGGAAGCCCCTAGCGTGGTGACAACCCAATGGCCACCTAACTGGTCAATAGCAGCGATACAGATGTCAAAACCATCGACCGCGAGAAATAGAAAGCTGGATGACGATGATCGCGTTCCTGAACGGTAAAGTGAAAAGGTATCGTTAGAGATACATGGCCGAGATGTAAGTGTCTGGGAAGATGCTGCAGCGAGCTTTTTGGCTGTCATATTGAAGTCCTCAAAGTAGAAGTTAAGAGCTGATGTTCAGCTCCGATTATTGTGGGGTGAAAATTACCCCCTGTAAAGTCGTATGTTAAAAGTGGCGGGAACCGCAAGAGGTAGGCTTGCCCGTAGGACGTGAGTCCTGAGTAGGTGGGCAACAACGTTGTTTTGTCCAGGTACAAAAAAGCCCCTTATTAAAGGGGCAAGGTGCTGGGCGGGTGCCCAATATCGAACGCTATCAGGTAGTCCTTTACCTTCAAATCAGCCTTCTTTATATATAATAATGATTATTATTTCCGATAATTAATATTATCGGCTTAATTATCGTCGTAGTAGCATCCCCAGTACCGCGTACCGCTAGACAAAGGGACAGAAAAGTTTCGGCTAAGCCCGTACTGATCCGTAATAGTTAGGCTGACAGATGCGTTTGTTCCGCTATAGCTGTAATCATAACGTTTGTATGCCCCGTAGCACTCGTCAGGAACTGCAACGACTAGGACTCCGTTCGAGTACGTTGTATGGGATCGGACAAGACTATCAAATGACGATGCTCCATTACCGAATTTTCTAGTCACCGATACAGAGTTGACAGTCAGACGCTCTCCACCAGAAATATTCGACAGGTTATAGGTTAGTGTTTCCATCTGCTGACCAGCACTACCACTGACTAAGAATCGTTTCGTGCCATATGTTGGCGACCCATAATTCACCGGAATATGCTGATAATTTTTCGAAACAGAATCTGATGCTGACTTTCCGGAGGCATCAAATACCTGTACGGAAATAGTCTTATTACCCTCAGATCCAGAAGTATTAATGTTCGCAGAACGAGCCGAACCGTTTAGTGTTGTGTACAGCGAACCGTTAACGTAAACCTTCTGGGATACGATCCCAACGCTATCGTTTGCAGACCAAGACAAAACATACGATCCTGAAACAACACCCGCACCAGTAGTAATATTAAGTGTTGGAGCGTAGTTATCCACGTTGAAGGTACGCGACGCCTGGCTTGTATTGCCAGCCATGTCTTCAACTTCAATAGCAACGGTGTGCTGACCTTCAGTCATCGCAGAACGAGTGAATGTGTGGCTCAAGGAAAAGACGTTCGAGAAATCTACTTCGGCGTTATCTTCGACCACCTCTCCATCGAGTAACAGCTTCGCAGACTTGATCTTCAGATTATCCGAAATCGTTGCTGAGATAGGAAAGCTCGATCCGATGTACGTACCATTCTGAAGTGACCAGGATATAACAGGATTGGTGTTATCCAAGTAGAACGTGTTTGAGATCTCTGCCGTATAACCTGCCTGGTTTTCCGCCCATACTTTAAACGTGTGAGCGCCTTCAGTAATGATCGTCTCGGTCGTGTCGATATTTTCCACCGGAGAAGTCAGACTCGCTGGCGAGTACATGATATTAGAGTTGATCGTGAACAGGACGTCATTAACCGCAATAGGATCAGTTACTGTCGCAGAAAACGGGTAAGAACCGCGAATGTACTCTCCATCCTCGGGACGTACATCAGTGATTAAAATTCCTGCATTAGCAATGGTCAGGTCACGAGATAGTGTAGTAGTACCGCCAGTCACGCTTTTGGCAGTAATAGTCGCGCTATACAAACCATCAGCGAACGATGTTGTATCTACCGAAAACACCGGAGAATCAGGATCGCCAGCAACGAAGTCCGTGCCATTGATTGTTAAGGTCACAGAATCCATGCCAATACGATCAGCAACATCAAATGATAGGCTCACAGTAGCCGCAAGCGTCTCCCCTGCTTCCCACGAAAAGTTAGTCACGTTAGGAGCGATCGCACTTAGAGGCGCTGGCGGTGCCTGCTCAGCTCCGAAGGCTGGATGATTACTAGAGTTGTACTCTTCTGCGAATGAAAGAAGATCTCCAGCATCAATATCCGTGGCATTATTAGTGTTGTTCGCCATTACCAGCATGTTGATAGCAAGTTGATTACGGTACATTTCCGTATTTACAGGAACCGTACCAAACGCAAGAACTCCACTCGTTCCTTGGCCATCAAGACGTCCGTCATGACGAATATCATCATAGGCTTTCTGAGCAAACATAATGGAATTAAAGGGATCATGAGTTGCAGCGCCGTTCTGATCACTCACCCACGCCATCAACGGCGATACCGCTGCTGTAACGAAGGAATACTTCAGCTGCTGATCGAGTGAGGGTCTTGCATTCGTGGGATCGGTTATGTCTACCGGGTGGACACTTTCTATGTCCAGCCCAATCATATCGCTGACGGAACCGTTAGCCCTAGCAACGGCTTCAGAATCTGAAACCCCAAGATTCATAAGGTATTCAGCGTAGCCCGCCGAGATAGTACTTAAAAGAGTAACAGACAAATCCACAGCGCCGCCCTGGTCGTAGTATACGTAAGCGCGCAAACGATCCCCCTCTTCTAATTCGACAACCTCACCACTGAATTCCTCCGTATATCGGCCGCTCGAAGCCTCTACAAGAACAATTTGAGATTCAACTGAGTCTAAGTCCACGGAGTATCGCCCTTGAACATCCGTCTCTCCTGTTCCCAAGAGGGTTCCATCGAGCGCGTAAACATTAATATCAGCACCCACTAGAATGTTGTCGTGAGCGATACCCGACAGCGCACCGTCAGGACGCTCAGGAGGTAAAGAAGAACCAGAACCCGAACCGCCTCCGCACGCAAAAAGAAGAGACGTTGAAAGCAGAACAATTGCTTTTTTCATCATGAGTTAATCCCTTAGTTAGGTGAAAAATTTACCGTTATTGAATGGCTAGATTGATGGCCCGCACAGTCAGTCACAACGACGCGAATTTCGTTGTTTCCCGCCGGGCGATTATTTATGTTGATCGGATACTGCCCCCTGTCATTGAAGGCATCAGCATATTCAATACCACCAACAATGATTTTTGCTGTATAGACATCATCACAAAATCCTACAGAATCACTTTGGTTCCACCTCAGTGAAAAACTTGATGTGACGACTTCCCCGTCCCAAGGAAATGTAATCTGAACAGTCGGGGCTGTATTGTCGATGACCACACTAACGGTGTGTTCATCCGTATTTCCTGCGCGATCCTCCGCGACGATCTGAAAGTCGGTAGCGCCTTCGGAGTAGCTGGTTGAGTCAACGGTGTAATCCGTTTGGTGCAAAGTTGAAGTTAAAAGAGTTGAGCCGTGATACAGATTCCCCTTCCACAACAGCAAGTTGTCGGAGAGAAATGCATCAATATTGAAACTACCAGTAACGTATGTGCTCGATGCCGGCGACACGTTCGTGATTGTCGGCGCGGTATTGTCCACGTAGAACGATCCGTAATAGCTATCTGACGTTCCGTTTTGAGCCGTTGCTGTGACCTGAAACGTATGAGAGCCATCATTCAGCTCGGTAGTCTCGACCGCTGTGTAGCAGTTTGTTGGAGATTTAAGAATGGTCGAAGGCACACGAGCTGTACCATCAATTGAAATCGTGCAGGTAGCCCCTTCAAAGGAGCCTGATCCACCGACATTAACCTGGCCCTTTACATGAGATCCAGATAACGGATAGCCAGAAGTGACGACAGCGCCTCCATTTGTGAAGGTGTAGGTGAAGGCTTGGTTTGTGGTCACGCCAACGGCATCCGTTACTACAATCTCAAGTGTGTTTTCGCCATTCAGATACAGTTGTGTGCTCAGCGATACCACGAGCTCTCCAACGTAATTTTCTGACTCATACGAATATTGAGACTCAAGTAAGGCAGAGCCATTCAGAAGTACTTGAACAGATTCAGCGGCGACAATTTCTGAAACAGAGAAGGCAAACTGAACATCCCCTGATACTGCAGATCCGCTCGGATGACTCTCAGCAGATACCAGCAACGGTTCAGCAGAAACTTTGTACAGCGCGCTCCCAGCAAGAAGCGATGACTCCGAAGAACCAACTTCGTCCGCGTAATAAACAAATTCAGAGGATAGATAACCGGCAGCATATGCCTGGCGCACAGCAGATAGAAGAAGTTCCTTTCGATAGCGCTGTGCAGTTAGAGGCTCCCCCCCCAAATACAGCTGGCCCGAATCACCAACACCATCCAGCAACCCATCCGTCAAATCGCTACGAATGAAATCAACAAGCGGGAGAATACCCATCCCTTCAGATAACGCCCAGTGACTTAAGGCATCGAATAAAAAACGAGCCTTCGCAGAGTCGTTAAAGGATGTTGGTATTTCATCATAACGAGTAGGAGCCACCCCAAAAACATCAAAACCCACCAGATCGGAGAAATCCTCCGGGCGATCAAGAGCCACTGCCAATGTTGTCAGGTAGTTAACGGGCGCTTCGACCTGGGTGGACGACGTAAGGGTATATGTCGATAACAGCTCGTAAAATGAGTAGTCAATCAAGACGTCAGCAACGGGGTCAATAGCCACGCCATTAACGGACACCATAGAAACTGTTTGAGCAGGTACTTGGTAAAGCTCTAAATAGACAACACCATCTTCGTCAGGACTGCCTTGGGTCAGATATTTACCATCCTCACCATAAACAGTCACAGTGGACGCTAAATGTGAACGATCCCCAAGAGGTACGTTAAAGGCGTAAGTGCTCTTTGGAGCCTCACTCGGCTGCTCTCCGGAGTCTTCACCACCGCAGCCAACCAGGGCCGCAGCAATCACAACACTAGAAAGATACGCGATACGAGATGCCATAAGTCGCAACACTCCCTGTTATTGGATAAGTAACGTAGACAGCAGGAAAGGATCTGGCGGTTCCGCCGTGATAGAACTGATAACCGGCCCTACCAACCACTTCTAAAGACTGCTCAGAGCGGTCTTCAAACGCTTCCTTGAGGAAACCATCATCAGTCTGGGTGTATCGAGTCGAATAGTCATAGACAGAGAAACGCCCGCCAACGGCGAGCCATGTTTCACTTAACGTACGACCTAGAGGGAATCGACGTTCATATTCCGAATAAACGTAGTAACCAGACGCATCAATATTCACCTCGTCCGGCCCTGCGTCTGCGCCACCACGAAGCAAGCCAATACCAGCCACAACACGCTGACCGCGACGGCGAAGATCGTACGACGTGTTTAAGTCCAGAGATTTTAACGTGCCTGTATTCTTTCCATCAGGATCGTCATAAGACGCCACAGAGAAAGCACCAGACAGACCATAATCCAGTGCAGCAGCGGGGAGAGATATTAATGTAAGGAATATTGCGATTTTGCGCACAGCTCACTCCAATGAGGCGAGCCGTGATAAATATCAACCTGGCTCGTCCATTCGCTCAAGTTCGCGTGACAATCGCTCAAATGATCGAACAGCCGCGATGTCACTCTCATCAACGATTACCGTGACCATCCGCTTATTGGTTTCTGACAGGCGACGATCCATCTCATTAGATACCTGATGAATCAATTTGTAGGCCGCTTGAGGTGTTAAACCCTCTCGCTCAGTTGCTTGAGCAACAGGAGCACCGTCAACCAATATAGCCTTCAGCCTCCGCACAGCGGCGCGCTTCAGGTTTAGCTTTTCCACTACCCAAAGAAGCTGATCTTCAGTGAGTAGTGGTAAGGACTTTGATGCAGATTTAGACATTGGTAATCACTAAGGACACTATACGCGGCTGACGGTTTAAAAGTCAACTTAGTTTAAAGTTAAACCAAGACAAGTTAGTCATCAACTGGACGAAAGACGACTACTGTCTTGAGGCGACGCTCATTAAGCCATGCAGTATACCGCTTGCGGAAGTCAGAGGCTAAATTATATCCCCTACTGTTAGACAGTTCGGACAACTTGGCCGCGTCAGAAACATCCATGCCATCAACAAATACCCGACTCAAAAAATCCAAGGAGCCTGATTTCCACCCGCCATCCCGGACTATCTCATCAAATTGTTCAGGCGTCAGAGTTACACAGATCATCAGAAAGGCTCCGAGAATTGAACCAGGGCTCGTTGAGGCGATACCCGGATAATTGCGCCCGGCGTATCCGGAGCGTAACGCTGCTCATTGGCGATCATGTCTGAGGCATATGTGTCAGCTACGACGCCAGCGACTCCCGCACCACCCCCAGCGGCATTCGTTGCCGCGCGCAGACCGGCGAGAGCAGCATTACCCCCAGCAGCCACACTCTCCCCTTCGCGATCACGAACGAGACTACCGGGCAGGCCTGCGACCTTATTGGTTCCATAGATCCACCCAGAAAGCTTCACTTCTTCACCACTAGGCATTTGAGCTAAATACACTTGAGACTCTAAACGTTCAGTGCTTTCGTTAATTCGTTTGGAGGCAAACAAGACCGTTCCCGCAGGTAATGTTTTGAAATCGCCGACAACAGGATCGGACAACAGGTACTCAACACTACCGCTATCTGCGCTGGACACCGGGCGAGACAGTGAAACTTCAGCCCACGTTCCACGCTTAACGCCAAATGGTTTTTCAACAGCGAGCGCAAAAGTAGAAACTTCAGCCTTCTTTCCTGATGAGCCAGTAGGGACAGAGTATACGTATGGATTGGCCGGAGCCGACTGTACCGATGCTGAGCTGGACTGGTTGCGCACTCCAGAGCCAGACTGATTGCGAGAAGTCGGCACAGTCCCCGAATTTACTTGTTCAACAGGTCCCCGGTTACTGTATTTTGACAGTACCGGCGCAGAGGCGGCCCGAGACGGTTGAGATGCTTCAGACTGCGCAACACCGCTACCAGGCTTGTACAGGTCAGAGTCGATGTACTCAATCTCTGCTTCTGGTATATCACATTGGACTGATTGAGAATTCGGCTCATATCGACCCGCAATCAACATACCAGAGGTAGACAGACAGGCAGGCACACCATCGACAGCCGGAGATTTCTTTCCGTTCGGTAGCAAAACAGCTTCCACGCGGCGACGATCAGGCAGGACATAGAAAATATCGCGCTCACGCAACATCGTTGTGCTCTTGCTTTCATTGCGAAGAAATTTCAATCGTTTTTCCGCGCTCTCCTGCTCTTTAGCCGCTCCCTTCATTCGAGCCTTTAACTCATCTGCTGTAAGCCCGTTTGCCAAAAAAGGCAGCATCAAAAACAGAGACAGTAAAATCTTTACCATGATGCCGTCCCGCTACCGATATCTGTAGAGATCGTCAGCTGATACTCGATAGGATCTGCAGCCGAATTCGCCAACGTCGTCAGGGTGCAGCGAACCTCTTCCCCGCCCTCAATGAGATCTGGGCATTTACTCTGGCCGGTCACTTGGTGAGTGACCTCATCCTCATCAATGACTGTTAAGCTAATACCGTCAATCCGCAGATCCTGGGAGTTTGGATTGTCCAGTTCAAATACCACCGTATGAAACGAATCGTAGGTGACCAGCTCATCGATGTAGACTTTTAGTCTACGGCCTTCAAGATCAACTACCTTAGATATTTTAAACGGCGTGGTGCTTGGACGCTTCAGCACAAGTTCACCAACATAAGCTAAGGCCTCTTCCTTGGCCTGACGACCAATATTCTGCATAGCCTTGTAGTGCGCTGACTTCAGCGATGCCTTATAGCGATCAATAGTATGCGTAATGAGATGGGTACGATCCTCTTCACCCAACTCAAAGATCACCGAAGGACTGACCTCCCGAACATCTGTAACTGTTCGCATACCTATAACAATGTTATAGCCACCCACATTGACGAATAGATTCCCTAACTGACCAGCTTGACGGTTCCCAATAATGGTAATGGTATTCTGATCAACCAGAATCGTCTCGGCCTTGGCCTCTGTCGCGGGTACAGAAAAAGCCTCTGCGTTCGTGTTATCAATCTTGATTGCCGGTTTCAGTGTAGGGTTGTCCAGCATGAACGGGAAAATAAGCTGAGTGCCTGCATCGGGTAGTATGTTCAGCGTTAAGCTGGTGAACTCCTTGAGATCAACACGCTGGAAGTCGGGTTTTAATACTGGAGCCGCAGTTACGAACAGAGGCATAACCGCGAAAATCAGAAATAGTCGTTTAATCAGCATATTCGATCACCTTAATGCCGAGTGGATTGAGAGTTGTCTTCGGAACCAATACAGCTTTCAGGGAGAGCTTCATGTTTTCTGGTTTATTCCCGCCCATATCCATACAGGTCACATTCGCCTCAAAAACACCCTCAACGTAATAATCAGAGCGGTTATGCACCGTTAAACCTGTGTTTTTATCATTAAAAGAGAAATCGACGCGCTCGCAACCGTACTCTTCAATGCGAGTGAGATACCCAGTCGCTTCGTAGGTCTCCAGCATGACGTTGCGAATATCGTCACTTACATGGTTTAGACAGACTTCCATATCATCCCAAACACTGATCTTAGAGACCGTCATGCAACGACGCGCCAGCCCTTTCATGTCGGACAGGATCTGAGCCGATGACCTCAAACGGGGCTCATCAAAAACAACCTGGCCAACGACATTACCATTCTCATCCACACCCATAAGAGGTGTAGGGCGAAGGACGAGAACCCCAACGAGCACTAGCACAACGATGAACAGGATTGCAGCAACCGCCCAACCAACCCATGCAGTACGTCGCAGCGACTTCAGGAGATCCTGGCGAAGAGGAACCGCCTCAGAGATATTTGAGTCCATCAGTTTTTACCCTTTCCTTTCTGATTGTTAACAATCGCCCCACGACGAGCCTGCTTAGCCTTCTGAACTTGCTCCGGGAGACCATCTGGCTGAGGAGTGGATTGCTCAGGCGTCTCTAAGGCCTGACGCTCAACCAGCTCATCTGTTGCTTTTGAATCTGATTTAGAGCCACCACTGATACCCGCAGAGCTAGAAATTTTAGGAGCCGTAGAAGCTGCTAAAGGGCCCTTTTTATCAGATGATGTCGCCGATGATTTCGGGCCTTTGCTTGTTTGGGAAGAGTTTGCTTTCGGCCCTGAAGGTCCGCCAGATCCGCCCCCCGAAGGCCCTCCACCACTAGGCGGGGCTTTTGCAGTCAAGCCCGATGACGGCATATTTCCATCGCGAACAGATCCGATGTTCGGCATCATACTTGAGCGCTGCGGTGGAGGAGTTAAACCAAGCTTCTGATTAAGCGCGCCGCCCGCTGCATTTGCACCTTTGGCCATCCCAGAACCTGCAGCAGCACCACCCTTGTTGAATTTTCCAGCAGCCCAAGTACCAGCGACTCCACCCGCTGCAATTCCAGCCGCTCCAAATGAAGCCAGCATCCCAGTAACATTACCTGTCCCATTCGCAAGGCCCTGAGCAACAAACGGAGCTGACATCGACGCAGCGGCCATAAACAAGTTAATAATTGAATAAACCACCAGGACAAACAGAAGCATGCTCGATGTGACTTTGTCGCTCCCCTGAGAAGCAAAGGCTTCTTCCATCCCGGTCGCAAAAACTGATGCAACTAGAAACATGAAGAACGCATCAAGAATTGGCCAAATGAAGGCCGTAAGAGTAATAACTTTCAGAGACGACAGTGACTTCAGGCCGTTCACCGGAGCCATTGGAATGGCTACGGCGGCCCAGAAAACAGCAAGAGTAACCAGGATGGCGTGAGCTATTCGCAGAGCGAAAGTAACAAAAACCAGAACCATAAAACTGAGCAGAAAAATAAAGAAACCGCCGATACCGTAAACAGTGTTTACGAAATCGGTCAGTGAAAATTCAAATTCTGCCTGCTCCCAGTACTCGGATACTGTATTCAATGAATTGCTAAGCCGGTTCATTGCCTCCGACGCTGTTAACGCCCCATAAATGGCATTAAAGAAGTCCAAAAACAAATCAACCAGGAAGAAAAGGAGAGCGATAGCTGTGGCGTACAGCAAGAATTCTTTAATAGCGCTGTACCAATCAGACTTGCTTCCCGCCAATAGCTCTTGGCCACTGCGAATCATCATGGCCAGCACAAGGATGACGCCCGATGTCAGCGCCATCCATTGATAAGCGGCATTCCAGCCAACATCGTAGATGGTGGATATAGAAAAGTTCTCAGTGAAAAACCGGAGAAGATCAAGTGAGTTCATCTCAATTCTCCTTCGGCATCAGGCCGAGACCGTTATAGTTCACGCCCTTAATCACATCGGAAACGATCTCATGAGAAATAGCATCTTCCCGCGCCTTGCGCTTTTCCTGTTCGATAAGAATCTTATTAGCGGAAAGCATCGCAGACGCAGCGATCTCCGCTTCGTCCTTCTCAGAAGTCCCCTCCGCCATCCGTCGCTCGGCATCTGCCTGGGCTTCTCCGAGCCATTTGATTGTCTTCAATGACCGAAGAAGCTGAGAGTATGACTGCCCTTTATCAAGTCCCTGCTGACCACCTGCTCGTTCTATCTGAGATTCAAGTCGGTCTATATCTCGTTTAATGGTCGCAATACCAGCCGGATCTGCACGCCAATCTTCGAGATTCCCCTGAATACTCTGTATGTCATTAAACATTCCATTGAATGCCGTCCCCGCATCTGACAGATCCCGCACCAATTCATTTTGCTGCATATTTTTCATCTGCTCGGTAACGTTATAGGTCTTACGCATCTCTTCCAGCTGCGTTTTGGTTTGTTCTACAAGGGTCACAAGCTGACTGTATATTGCTGCTTCGCTAGCACCCGTAACATCAGCCCGTAACACGCCGGAAAAACTCAAAATCAGAAATAAAGAAATAACTCTCACTGATCACCTCCTTCGCGATCTCGTAGTGCGTTCAGCACAACTAAAAGTGCGACACCAACCACCAATACCGCCCCGCCCTTCAAAAGCAAATCAGCAAAATCAGGAGCATCAGAGGCACCATTAGAAACAAGAAGAACTGAGTCTGGAGAAGACAAGTGACCAGATCCAGCCAGACCTAAGAACACGAGCCCACCAAGGATAATCAAATAACCGACTTTAACTTTCACGATTGATACTCCTCCGAGAACCGCTCAAGTGCGCGAACGCCATCCCCATCGCACTCGGACAGCAAGCGAGACTTGAGCTGCATCGCATCAGGATCTGTATTTGTGATGTCAGATAATATTTTCGGCCATGTGATAAAGAGATCCCAGAACTCCCCCGACCGCGCCAATAAACCTTGACGGTAATCCAAGGCTCGACCGGGAGCGATGGGGTCGGGGTAGCTAGTCCAGATCTGAGCTGCACGCTGAGGCAGCTTAAAGACAGAGGCCAGATCGCCATGATCTGTACCGTAGAACAACAAGAGGAAGTTACTCATCTGGTTAACAACCTTAGTATTTACCGTTCCGTCTTCGTTATATGCGATGTCTTCAACAGACTGACTGATAGGGTTAATGAATGCCGCCGACTTCCGACCACGTTTAGTAACCTGGCGTTTAACTGAATCCATCAGTTTTCGATCAATGGCCGTGTACTCGTGATCTTCATCGAGGATAATGAATGTCTGCTCAGGCCGAGTAAATGCGAGCTGCTGCAAGCGTGTGATTACGAACAACAAGAGATACTTCGAGAGGTTTTCGGCGTTACCTCGTATCAACTCTCCAAAGTCAATACCGATCAGGCCCGATTCAAACTTAAGAGTGTCGGCTTTTGTGAATACAGAACCCTCAGACGTGGATAGAAAACTGCTTAGGTTCTCCAGCATTGTCTTCAGGTGTTCGCTTCGGTGATCCCCTTCCCCATTCAGGTACTCGTGATATTCAGCACCTGTATCCAGCAGTGTTTTTAGTGTTGGGCCGTCAAGCTCATCGTCCCGCGCATCCGACATATACAACACACGAATGACATCATCTAGAACCGATTCATAATGCACCAGGCCTGCAATGTTTTCGATATCACTCGTAGCCAAGACTATCGGGATTAAACAGCGGCGAATTGTTGAAACCGCTGTCGCTGGGATAGAACCGTCATCCCCATCCTCGTCATCATCAAGAACCTTAGAAATTTTTTCCATCTCGGCGTAACTAGCGAACGGACTGATAATCGTCGAATCGGCATCAAGAGCATGGTACTCACCACCATACGCATTAACGAGATATTCAAAGGATCGACCCACCTCAATCACATAGAAATTGAATCCGAGTGGATACATTTGCGCAATCTGCGCAGCCGTAGTGACAGATTTACCTGAACCTGTTTTCGCGGCCGTTGCACCATGATGCAGATGATTTTTCTGATAACGTTGCCCAACGAATGTACCAGCAGAGGTGATATAGCCAACCTCTGGGTGTGCCATATCACCATGAGATTGAGCAAAGCACGGAGTCATGTGCGCGACCTGCAAGTCATGATCAGGACGCATGTATGGACTCAGATACCCGGCTCCAGGTGTGGCCGTATGAAAGTAAGCAAGTTCAACATCAAGGTCATCTGTAAGAATGACCGTCCCCTCATACTGACGTAACGTCCGACAGAGGTCTTTATGAACTGTATTGAGGTCGTCTGGTGTATTTCCAGTAAGCACAACGACAAAACAATTCGCATGAACGCTCAGATTATTGTCCTGAACAAACGAACGAAAATCGGCATGATCCTGAAGCTTTCCCTGAACACTTTCCCCTCCAAGTAACGACGCAGCCTCACTTGATTGACGAGTAGCAGCGGCACTACTCAGTGCAACCGCCTGGGCGTCAAGAGGACGAACAACCTGAACAACATGCACCTGATCCGCGCTACAACGACTAATGGCAACCTGCCAGTCTTGCTCAGCGTCTGGATAATCAAGAAGGGCAACTACCCGATGAAAACGGTTTTCAGGGGTTCGCAGGCAGTCAAGGCCGCGGTCTATAACCGGCTTTACAAGCCGGTTAGTAGCCGAAAATCGGTAGTTATACGGAACGGTAACTGCACCATCAGAGACTACTGCCGGATTGTTCGCCCGCAGCATCAGACTAGTGTACTCATCAATTGACAGTAGCGAGCTATCACCAGGCAAGAAACCGGATAGTTCATTAACAATGGCGGCTAGGCGGCGCTTTCGACCCGCCACCGCCTTCTCACCTTTACCACTGAAAAACCCGAATTTAGGCTTTAGAAGAAAAACGATATAAACATCATTATGGCGAGCGTATTGAGCTAGATGATTTGCCAGCTCCTGACGAATAGTCAGAGCCAGCTCAGGATTCCTGTCGGGAAGAACATGATCGACACCGTAGTTGTAATACTCTTCACAACTACGAACATCCATACCCCGGAACAGATGGTGCTCCATAACGAGATCCGTGTACTGCGCCGCAGACCGGAACATACGGTAAAGATCACTGAAGCGACCAGCGAGATCTGATGTGGAATGACTGGCTTCATAGTCAATACCACTCCACCGGATGACACACGAAACGGCACCGTCCGTATGCTCCATGAAGGAAACTGGCGAGCCATCCACGATGGGATAGGCAAAAGTGAACGTATTCTGATACTGCAAAGCCATAGAAACACCCTCCTTGAGAGGGTGTAATATTGCACAAAAAGTTTAAAAATTCAACCTAGCTATTTGCGCAACAACGCCTGGCGGGAAGACGCTATGCGTCTCGCCTTGGCGGCAATATGCCACCGCCGCCAATCAGGCCCAGCAGCGAATTCATATACAACAAAGACAACCGCGATAATGACCAGTACAGCGAAGAAGAATACACCCGCGATCTTCCCTGCGGTAAAGGACATCACCCCCAACAAGACGGAAACAACAGCGATGACAAAGCCAATGATCGGCTTCACTCGGACGCCGACATAGGTTGTCTCACGAAAACGCTTATTGAATGCGTACATGTTAGAAGAAGGAAAAAACGAGACCACCCAATGCCGGGAGTCCTAAACCGATCACGGCACCAATGGCTATTTTTTTCCCTGTTTCTGCATTACCCGTCATGAAAAAACCACCGGCCACTGCAAGCATGATGACCGCTAACGAACCAAGGAAAACGGAAACTGCACTGTAGATCCGGGACCCTGCCGCATCCACATCAGATTCCGATGCTGAATTAACAAAACTCGGCGCGTCAATGGCGAAAGTAGGTTCAACCACCATCAAAAGCGACCCAAGAACGAACATTACACGAAGAAGAGCTTTCATTTTTCTTACCTCTTTAGAGAAGATCTGATTGATTTCTGATTGGTGCGAACAATCCAGTTGTTCGCGTATATGTATAAAGAGCCAATGAGATAAAGCCCCCAAAGGGCTCCTACTGTTACCAGCAACAATCCTGGGACTGCTGCAAGATACTCATCCACAACATCACCAGTTGTGAAAAAAACCGCATAGGTATTCGCCTGCATTAACGGCAGGAGATCAATAAATGACTGTGCAAGCCACTCCCGGACAAAGCCGCCACCTACCCAGGATTCTTGCCCCTTAAGCTGACCAACGTTAACCGTCGGTAGCGCCGCGAGAATCCACGGTAAAAGCAATACCAAGAAAACTGGCTTAATACTCCACCAATTCTTCACAGCAACACCTCGTCATCACCATCTGCCAGATCCGAACCTGCATCATCAAGAACAGACTTCACCGCCTCACGCTTCCGCAGAGCGACCTGATCGGCATCACGGTAATCCCGCCATAAGTGCAAACCGCCAGCGTCGTCATTCGACACCCCGACCGCTACTTCAGGCCAATATGTTGGAGCGTCATAGTGCTTACCTGGCAACGGAAAACGTAGCTGATACCGTTTGTTCACCATCAGTCCACCCTCAGCGGTCGCGAAGATCATTCCATATGCCTCTCCGGCATTCAGATCGCGCAACCAATCCGTCCGGACTCGCTCTTTTTCGACAGTCATCATCTGTTGGTCGTCAGAGCCAGCCCTGAAGCTAACTTCCTGAGTTTCATACGTGCCAAACTGTTGAGCCAGCCACTTGGCTGTATCCCAGCCGTTGATTCGCATCGACCAAACCCCACCAATGTTATCGAGAATCTCACTAGTGAAGATGCCACCGGTCAGAACTGCGTCTGTCTGCGCCTTAGACTGGAAGAAAAAGTTGATTGGCATCTTAGCGGAGCGGCATCGAGCAGTAATAGGCCCAAAATTCGAGTAGAAGAACGCCCCCCAATCATCAAACATCAGAGGGTATGCCTTACGCCCATCCAATTCGTACAACTGACGATTTCTGGCGACCACGCCGAATTGTTCGGTAATCATCGTGGCAACAGCCAGAGACGTATCGGATAAGGGTAAGTGGAAGTAAATCGTCTTACCTGCAGAAACCGCATCTGAAATGTTCAGCGTTGGTTCATAGGCGTTAATTTTTCGACTGATAGGCCCAGAAACAAACGGATGCAATTTATTGAGAAGACCGTCGATTTTATTCAGACGATCTTCTTCATCTTCTTGAAAGTATTGCTCGCAAGTCGCAACAACATCAGGATCAACACCAATCTCTTTTGCCTTACGGATAACATCACGAGCAGCCTGAGAGTCCGTCAACAACATCCACAAATCAGGAAGAATAACCGGCTCTCCCAGTGATTTAATCAGGGGAACCGTTGCTCGAATCGCCTTCTTCTGGGAAGCCTCGTAGTATCCATTCGTAGAATCTACAAAGACACGAGAGAACGTATCAATAATGGTTTCTGTCGGTGACGCCATAACATTGATCGTGTCGCTATGCTCTAACTCTGACGAAAAGAAGTAGTCAGGGTGACCAACAGCGGCTACTCGGTCGCGGTATATGTCGAAATCCCCCTTCCCTTCAAAATAGGCCATGCCACTGTCCGGGCGGTACTGCGATAGAAACTCTTGATAAGCGATTGCCATCATAGACTTACCCGCACCAGGGCCACCCACTACCAGCATGCCAAGATCAAGCGATTTAATATCCAGCACGGCAGGTGCAACAACAGGCTTCTCTGGCTCAGATATTTCAGCGGCCTCCTCGATGCGCCAGCCTGCAATATCCGAAAAATCATCTCTCTTGCGAGTGCCTACAACACCGATGCCGACAAACAACGCAGCAGCTCCGGCAGGAATCGCCGAATAGATCGACAGATCTGACCAGTACCCATAGAAACCAGAGAAAATAAGAAGCAAGACGCCCGTTGCATATGCAAATAAGTAAATAGCCATTAGCGAACATCCAACACTGCGGGCAAGTGAGCCACGGTTGCAGTAGAAAGAATCCGCTTTACATCATCAGCACTGCGAAGCATCGCCCTCTTGGTGTCGCGGATTTCTGGTGACTCCCACGACGACGTGCGAGACAGAGAAGAGAACTTATCAATCTCATCCTTAAGAGCCTTTTTATGTACAGATACCCGTTCCTTCTCTGTAGTAAAAATGACCGCCTGATCAATCAACTGGAGCCACTGTCTCTGATCGCCCGTGTAATACTTCTTCGCTGGGCTATGAAGGCGGGCCAGCCTCTGACCGACGCGATGGAGAGGCATGATGTAATCATCTATAAGAATCAAGCTACGGCGAGTCACACCATCGCGAGTAGTTTCCAGAATGTGTTCAGCAACACTAGGATGAAACCCCAGCTTAAATAGCTCCACCCGCTCAAAATAGCGGTAATCGCCTTCTTTTCGGTATTTCAGTTCAACCTCGTTACGCATCAGATATTGATGCATCGCGCTGGCTGAAATCCAGCGCCTCTGGAAGGACTTACCTAACCTGGCAGCGCCACCGGACGACAACCGATAAACGTGCGGACGAATTTCCTTGTGCGCTTCAACAAGACCACGAGCAACCAGCCCAGCAAGCAATCGCCTGGCCGCATCAATGCGCTTATCTGAAAAGGCTGCGAACTGAGCAGCAGTTAATACGACTTTATCACCAACGAGGCGATACCCAGAAAGAACGCTATCGGGCAAAACTGTGGAGTGAGAAGATGATTGCCGGGAACGCCATATCTTGGCTGCATCCCGCACAGGCAGAGTGCCCGCAGAAATCTCCTTCTGAGCTGCCTCGGGCAGCTTCAGCAAAGACAAATAACGACTGACGTGGGACGCAGAAACATTCAACTGAGAAGCTACCGTCTCAAGTGTTCCCCTACCCTTCAGATCGGCATAGTGACGGGCGATCAACATAGGATCACCCGAACCTGTAGACTTGCGCATTATGAACCCTGGCAGCACTCTGAGAAGGCTGCCCCCATACTTGTTTCAAACCAGTCCAACCGGCCTGTTTGCTGGCGATCTGAGAGGAGCTGTACTGGCCAGAATCAGCCTCACAGACAACCATTTCGCCATTTTTGTAATAAACAGCATCAGGCAAGACACTGCCACCATCGACACTACGAGTTGAGAAGAATGCTTTCTCATCCCTTGAGAAGTCGGCTTCCAGCGTGAAGCTATCCGGACGCCCGGCAGCAAAATAGATTCTACTGGTGATTACCTCATGCAGAGCGTTCCGCTTTGCACCAATGGTCGGCAACTTACCACCCATAACACGAGCCACGTCCTCGTTCGCAAACTGATATGCCTTGAAATTGCCACGGCCTGGCTGGTAAACATCAACACGCTTGAGAATACCGGCTTCTACGAGCCGATCTAGGCGAGATGAAGCCGGAGTTTTTCGGCCTGTGTAGTGAACCCCCGCATCCGATTCATCCACAATACGAACGCGAGAAATGTCTGAGAAGAGCGCACGATCCGCCTCTGAGAGGCGAATCGTCGAATCTGATATGTATTGTTTTAATGTACTTGAGCGAGCCTTCAAAGCTTTCACGAGCACCCCTCCCTGTAATGGGGTGTAATATTGCACAGAAAGTTTAAAAAGTAAACCCGTTCAGACGTCTTCGTAGTAGACTAAATCCCTGAAATCCACACCAGAGTCATGCTCCAAATGGCTTTCGCCTACAAACGTCATAAGCCACTCATACGCGGCATTCACACTCGCAAACTCGACATGAATATCTTTAGGTTGCTGGGCGATATCTATTGACACTGGCAGGTCAATACCCAGCCGCTCAGCGGCAGACTCCAGCACCTTAGACACGGACACACACCACCCTTCATCAGACTCGGGAGTGTCGAGCAGCACAAATGAGCTAGTCCATTCTATATCTGGACACTTGAACATCTTAGTAATCCATATATTCTGCAAGGTCATCCATCGCGACGACGCGACCCTTAACATCAAACGGAAAATCAGGATTTCCGGACGCCTCCACCCGATAACCCAAAATCAGAAATCGGAAGACCTTCTTCTTACCACTGGCATCATCAATCCCATAACCCCGAATAGCGCCAGACTCATCTTCATACACTTCCAGCAGCTTCTTAGCACTGCCAATGACCAACAGTGACACACGCTGAAAGACGAACGGCTTCTCCGCGTCCGAACGGTTCTTATCCACGATAAGACTGGCCTGTACAAACCAATTTTCACCAGACTTGCGAAAGCCGTTGATGTACCCATTTACTGCAAACTCAGAGCGAGCTATATCCATACCCATTACAGTGTCCTCTCCTTCAGTCGTTCTATCAGATCGGGGGATTCTGCCAAAATGCGAACGTAGTTCGCCATCGCGGCGGGAACAGGATCACCCTTGCGCGCACGTGTGTAAGTTTTATCCGGTATACCAAGAAGAATTGCTGACCTGGCACTACTCAAGCCCGTCGCGTCCTCAATGGCTTTCAGTTCTGCAGAAACGTCCTGCGGCTCATTCGTCGCTGCCCACATAAGCAGCTCCTCAAAACCCGAGAAGTCGCCGGAGGCCACCTGGGCGCCCTGTTTGGGCGAGAGACCCAGCAGTTTACGAACGGTATTCTGACCGAACCGACCAAGCCAGTCTTTTACTAGATCAGCATCAAAAACAATCACATCAACTCTCTAAAAACAGTGATTTATCGTAATTCCCAGAGGCATAGATAGAGTAATCAGTGAATCCATTCAGGACACCTGTATATTCAATCTCACCCCCACGTATTACCGCATAAGGATTCAGTACGCAGAGCATGACTGGCCGCTTTTCAAAGCCTTTCGCTATATCGGCAGGGTCTGCCAGCCCTAGCAATCGCTTAGCAAACCCAGAATCGACCACCGGCCTATACGGAATATACTGCTTTCCGTTCTGGACCATGACTTCTGCATACAGCCGATCACCATGCCGCCGAAGGCCATTAATGAAACCGCGAGCGATCAGTCGGGAGTTCATGCAGAACGTCCTTTTAAACCGATCCAGGCAAAGAACGGTATGCTTGCCAGAATTGCCTTACCCCAGATCGTCGCATACCAAGACAGCGCCACCTCGGTTTGCCCCCACAAATCAGGGTTCCCATGTGTTGAGGCATTAGTTCCAAGATACGTGAGAGCCGGGAACAAACATACGACAAGCAAGGTGCCCCACACCCCCCAAAGATTCCACATGATGCGGCTATCCGCGAAGTAACCGATAAGAACCATCACGACGACCAGGGCCGTCAGATTAACGATAACCTCGAAAATAACCCCAAATGGAAAGTCCGGCAGAAACGTCTGCATGACACCAAACATCAACATCAAGAAAAAACCACCAACGAACACATTCCATACTATTTTCATTTCTAGCTCCTTCTAAGCTTCCACAGTCAATATTTGAGTTGCCATCTCAGCAATCATTGCGAGTGGCGGCTTTCTATTCTTAATCGTACTGAGCACATCAATCAACAGAGAGACCGACCGGCCTCCAAGACGCTCGTCATCGACGCAGCCACTTTGGTGATTAGCCTCATCCTTAATGGCGAGATACGCCGCCAAGAAGTGATCAAGGACAACATTCAGCTCACCCTTCGACATCAGACCATTGCCATGATCTGCGATAGCTCGTTTAACATGAGACACCGCCTGGAATACGTTCAACAGCGACCCGGCGAACGTAATAAGGTAGGTCTCCCCCCGACAAAACAACTTATGGCCATTTACAAACGAGCCTACTGACCCAACAAACATCTGATCGTCCGATCCGATATTTCTAAGCACCTCGATCTCGTAATCATCCGATCGCGTCACGATATAGTGATAAAGATAAGGCCCGCCAACAGGACTGAATCCTGGCGCAACCGAACGGCCTGAGACCAACCAACGGTACAGCCTGTCTGCAAATTGATTAGGGGTGATAATTTCGTGACAATAGAAATCGGCACCGCCGATAGTAATGCGAGTATCCATACCAGACCCTCAAAGTAGAAGTTTCCCCCGACATTCGGGGAGCAACACAACAAGTTACATAAGGAATAATACACCCTTTACGGGTGTACTTCAACGCTTCCTGTGCAATCGCCCAACGCAATACAATAAAACCCCGCCAACAACGAGAACCATCGTCGCGTAAGGTATCAATCTTTCAGAATTAAACATGTCTGCCAGAACAGACAGAATCATATACAAAACCACCAACAGCCCTATCACTGAAATATACTTCACAAATCACCTCCACTACACCACTTAGAGCGACGACCGCCGTCATACGCTCGCCCAAAACCACTCTCGATCAACGCTCCTGAAACAGAGACTCCATCAGCGTACACGTCCGCAACGATCCGAAAATATTTCCCGCGCTCGATGCCAGACAGAGTCACAGTATCGGCATTCATAACCATCGCCCTGGTAAACTCTCGCGCTGATCGCGCGGCGATCTTCTCTTCTTCACATTTACCGCGAAGCTCTGGGGTATCAACTCCACGAATACGAACGCCAATATCATCACCCACGATTGCAGGCCACTCGGCGATATCCACTGTAATAGTGTCGCCATCGTAGACCCTGACAACCTGAGACACCGTCACTAATTCTGACCAGGCAGCCACCGGCAAAATAAAACCGGCAACCAAAACAACCATCCGAACCATGTCAGCCCTCCTTACTCAGCTGGAATAGATTCCAACACATCCAAATATTCCTGAACACCCACTCCATCACACGGAAACTTACGCTGATGAATGGCGTGCGCCGCCCGTGCTAGATCCTCACCATCAAGATCAGGAGACAATTCCTTTGCTCGCCGGAGATAGGAACGCATTATGTGAGTGCGGGGGGAACAGCCGTATAGCTGCGCAAACGAGAAAGCCATAGACACCTCAAAGTAGAGAATTAAGCGCCGGTATCCGGCGCAGAGTTGAGAACTTCGCGTTTAATCTGCTTCAGGTCAGACAGAAAGGTTTTCAGTTCGGATCGGTCAATAACATAACCACTACAGACGCCATCCCTATAATGGTCACTGTCATCCTGACAGTGTGTAAAACACGCTCCAGAAGAGCCTCAGTAGATGCGTGAACCATCACCATCTGACCGTCATGAACGCGACCCGAGGGAACCTTAAAATAGCGGAGACGAAGAGGGGCGCAGCTCATGCCGCGCCCTCCTTCGCTTCAAGATCCAGACGAATCGAATCGTAAAAATTATTATGGAAGTAGTCAGAGGAGCTATCCGAGTCATCAAAGTTGTAGGCATTAACGATGTCTTTCACATCATCCATCAGAGCTGTCAGCTCATTGCTATAACGCTGCGGAGCGCTGAAATACGACGAATGTGGGTTCTGCTCTTTCCAGGCGACAAACTCAGAAGTTTCAACCATCATGTTTTCGGGGATTGAGCGGATAGTGACGGCGATGGACTGGCCACCACTGAAGATGTCAGAACGGACAGAGAACTTATAGCCGTCCTTAGTTGGATACTTTTTCAGATCCTTGCGGATGAGAGCGGCGATCTCACGAATGTTGAGATCTTTAGTAGATTGGTACTTGGAACCTTCGAAATTACGCTGAGTCATAACACACCTCAAAGTAGAGATTGAATCCCCGGCTTCCGGGGAGTTGATCACCTGACCAACTGATATAAATAATACACCCTTTCAGGGTGTATCGTCAAGCCTTTTCAATCACTTAGCTCGATCTTTTTTACTGGCATTCACCACCCCAGCGGCGATGCTGTTGACGAGGTGCGGAGGGTGCAGGGAGGAACTGCCCTGCCCGTGCAGCGCACGGAACTGAGGGCGCAGCCCGATATATCGAAGACCGGGCAACGCCCGGATTCCTATGACTGCGGAAAGTCGATCTGGTGGAGATCATGGGATGCCGTCGATGTCGGTGCAGGATCAGAAGGAGCCAGCGAGTAAGTGAGATGTCATGCCCTGGCGCGGGCAGCGTAGCAACACGGGGGCATTGATAACGAACGGTCGCGGCTTTGATCCGACAGCACCGACTACGGCAGACCACTTCACCAGGAGCAGCAGGCAAGCGCCTGCGGCCATACCGGCGAAGCCGGTTAACCTGGCGACCGAAGGAGCGTGAGCGCGAAGCGTTGTCGTTCCGGGAGCCAGCCCCGGAGCAATCTGGGACAGTTTGCGATGGGTAGCCGGAACAGGTTCCGGCGATCACAGAGATCCGGCTTGCCGGATCATCATCATCACCGCGTTAGCGACAGGCGCAGACTTGCGAAAACACCTGTCTGAGGAACGAAGTCGGTGGTTAAGTCCAAAGGACGCCAGAGCGTGAACGCCCAAGGACTCTCCAAAGACTAAACGCTTACCACCTCAAGGCAGTGCTGCACTGGCAAATAAAGAAGAGATTTCTCTTCTTTCCGAACAGGAATAAAGCCGTATTTCAAATAGAAATCCACGGCAGCGCCTTTAGCATCAACAAATAGTCCAATAATGGGAGCAACGTCATTAGCTGCGACAGCAGCCGCTCGTTTAATGACGTCGATGAGCACCTGCTCACCCAAACCTTGCTTTTGAAAATTAGAATCAACGGCCATTCGACAGAGCTTAAGGGCCGGAACAGGAAGAGAATATGTTTTGAGTCGCCCTGAATCTGGAGAAGAACACTCTGCAAATGCAAGGGTATAAAATGCAATGATTACAGGCGGATTATCAGAATCAACCAGTACATATGTCTTAGTTAACGATCGCTTAGCGGAATGGCCCGCCTGCGTTTGAAGATAAGTATTTAAAACAGGATCACCACAATCGAATCCTTTTCGATCATGGATATCCGGGTTAAGTCGAACAATCTCTAGCATAATGAAAACCACCTTTTTCCTTCATCCTTCTGGCTGCATCCAGAAGTCTGTTATTTGTTGGCGGCGGGTTTTCCAGTACGCTAAAAACGACCTCGGCCTCATCAAGTGATAACTTAATGGAGCGTTCTTCATCTACGATAGCGCGAGCCTTTGCAGTCACTGCCTCAATCATGAACTGAGAAAGTGAGACACCAGATAAATCCGCAGCGTTCTTCACAAATTCTTGAACATCCTGCGAAACCCGGGCGACTAAGCGCGCGTCCTTTCCCGATGATGATGCAAGCGTCATTGTGTATACCTCTTGAAATAAAATGCCCTAGTTTCAAGCCGCAAGGCGTCGGCTATCAGTCGCCACAGAGAATAGTTAGAGTGCACTACTGATGTGTGCCATTCTGGCACACACGTGATTAAAAGTCAACAGTGTGTGCCAGAACGGCACACACCGGAGGTTTTTAGAAATCAGACAATCCGTCCTTGATCATCCTTCCAATGCCTGTCCCGTGTCCGTAAAGGATCGACTGGCCACCGGCTTCATGCCCGATAGTGAAAGAGCAATCCCCTAAAAGATGCTCAGGTATCAGTCGGGCGCGGGACGCCTCATCAACACTCAGCAGGCGACTGGTGCCGTCAGGGCCGGATAGACGAGGCTCGGTGCTTCGTACTTTGCTATACCCTTTGCCAATCACCCCCAGCGTTTCCGCATCTTCGGTAATGACATTCTGACGGAAGCCTTTACCCGCTTTAATATCCCGCGCTTCTTTGGCATCCAGATACTCATAACGCTTAAATTCTGGGGTGTACTCCCCTCCCAGGATTTCACGAACGGTGCGGAAGCGCTTTTCTTCCGGAACGAACTGATCAAACGTAATCGCCGGAAGGCCAGAGGACACAGCAACAAACCAATAACGGCGACGAGTTTCCAGTGCGCCGCCATGCTGCTCATTCAGGATGGATTCTGTAATCAGATAACCCAGACGCTTCAGCTCGGCGCGGATCATCGCATACGCAGAGGATCGCTCCGCTTCAACGACGTTTTCACTGACAATAATGCTCGGATTGAGTGAGCGAACCAGCGAAACCAAACCGAAAACCGACGTGATAGAGCTATCGTCCTCAGCCCGCGCCAAACCCTTTTTGGCCTTCCCACAAGATGCGTGAATATCGCAAGGGAGGGATACATTCAACAGATCGACCGGCGTTAGCAAGTCGGATTCCATTTCTTCGACGGTTCCCACAAACAAGTGAGTGTCTGCGGTAATTGCGTGATTGTTGCGGTCAGCGATCTCAAGATAGCGAGCATCGCTATCAACCACCCAAGAACACTCAGGACGCAGACCATCCGATGACAATCCATCATGCAGGGCAGCGGTAGAAATTCCAGCACCAGCGCAAAGGGTTCCGGTTTTAATAATCCCCTGAGAGAGGTTGCGCTGAAGGCGAGTTTCGCGCTCGATGCGAGCAACATCTCCATGATGCAGGCTGATGGTTAGTTTTCCGTCCGTGTACTGAACACGGACACGCTCCGCGTCCCCCAGGAACTCTGTCAGTTCTGCAGAACACAGATCCAGAATAGGAACATCCACAGAACCAGATTTCAGCTTGCGGGAACGCTTACATACACGACGATCCCCAAACAGATCCAGTTCAAGCGTAAGAGTACGGGCATCGAGATCGAGCACAGTGCGATAGGTTTCACCCGGCGCAAAACCATTGGCGGCAAGTCGCTGAGACTCAAGCCAGAGACGGGCCTGACCTTTATTCTGGCCGACCTTGATATAAGAAGTAACACGATTAGTCATGAGATTTCCCCAAGTGGGCGGCAATGCCGCCCGGTTGATTATTTGGCCGAAAGAGAAAGAAAGATCAGTTGCAGATCCAGCGGCAGCTCGTCGAAATCGACGAGTTCACAATCAACGGTAGGGAGAGAATTAGATTCGTTCATAACACACCTCAAAGTAGAGATTGAATCCCCGGCTTCCGGGGAGTTGATCACCTGACCAACTGATATAAATAATACAC
>MDTB01058416.1_pt1 | contig 28840 bp, 30 predicted proteins | sample 811161 | NCBI WGS metagenome assembly MDTB01 (sample SAMN05326650, study PRJNA326480) | marine metagenome | isolation source: seawater | place: Mediterranean Sea | collected 2009
CTTATATAGATAATTTAGATAGTAACGCCACTAACTTCTGTATCATCTTGTAAAAATGCTATTTTTAAATTGAATTTGCTTAATGTTTCACCTCCTGCACCAGTATCACTAAATCCTGAACGATATCTTTCATATACTTCTCTAGGATTTAATCCTCTTCCATAATATTCCAATTTTGATAAATGACCAGCAAAACCTTTCTCACCATCCACACCAAATTCACCACTTTCTGGATTTAATGGATTAATATGTATTGGTGCCTGATCATTATCTGTTAAATCTGGTAGACCTGGTAATACACAAGTTTTTACTAATTTTCCATCTAAATATATGTCTACAGTTCTTCCTACAACAGTTACTACTATATGTATCCATTTTTGAAGAGGAATATCATTAACATTACAAGGATGTGCTGTTGTTGCTTGACCTTGTTTATAATTTACCTTTATTTCTAAATCATTTGTTGAACCCGATAAACCAACATATGGGAAATAATTTCCTTTCTCAGTTCCTTTTCTTACCAATATTGCTTTATCAGTACCATACCTATAATTATAATTAGATACATACATCCAAAATGAATAACTGTAATCACCACTTAAACCTCCACCAGGTAAATCTTTTGCAGGAAGTTCCAAATAACTTTTACCGTTTTGAACACTAAATAATTGGGTAGTCGATTTATCGGTAAATAACCACAAATACAATAAATATAATACAATTACTAAAACAACCACTATTATCACATTTTTCATCATAATATAATATACATTTAGAAATTTATTAAAAATAATTATATTAAGCAACCGGTGGATCTTTATCTTTGAATGCATTGTAATTATTTTCTATTTGAGGCTTTGTTAAAGATGCTGCAAAATGAACAAGATTACATATTCCTCCTCTTATACCTTTATTTTCACCAACGGCTAAGCTTAATTCATCTCCCATTTCCCAAACACTACCAGGTAATGTTTTTACCAATTGACCATCCATAAATATATCTAAATTTCCACGATTATAATTTATTACTAAATTAATCCATTTTTGTAATTTAATTTTTGGAATTTTAATACTTGTTAATTTTGTTTTCAAAATCAATGTATTGTTTTTTAGATCATAAAGTAATTGTAATGAACTTACATTATCATTTCCTACCAAATTTAATATATTTTTTTCTGACGATATCCCTTTATAAAAATTTGGAGCTTGTGCATGTAAAAATATCCAACTAGATAATGCAAAATCATAATTGTAATCTCCATCTATTTCTGATATTGGACCTCCTCCTTCATTTTCTCCATATCTTATACTTGGATAAGCTCCCTTTTTAGGTTTATGTTTTCTAGCTAAACTTTGTGGTTTGTTTATTATCATAACTGTCTTCGGATGACCAGTAGTTGTACCAATTCGTTGTTCTAATAATTTTATCTTTTCATTATTTTCATCTATCTCATTATACACTCTACTCATCTTTCTTCCTTGCTGTTGAACATAATATATCATTCCTCCATCTTCTTCCAATTTTGATTTTAATCGTTTATGTTCTATTCTTGTATAATCAATATCATCTGCTAATGCTTTTAAATATTTAGTTATTTTAGTTTTTTTTTCAGCAGGTGTATCTGAATCTTTAATTGATATATCTGGAATTAGTAAATAAGTTTTTTGTTGTAGTAATTCATTTGTCAAACTATTTATATTGTTCGTGTTTTTTAAACCTAAAATTGTTTTATTTGACTTTGTAAAATTAATCAATTTTTCTATTGTCTCTTTATTATAATTTATATTTTCCTTTTTTTTAAGTTTTTCCAAAAAAGTCCAACCTTTCTTAGCAGATTCCTCTTCATACCATTGATCCCTTTGTCTTAAATTTAAAAAATATTGCCGTTCATTATATTCTTTAACATCCTCCTCTCCTAATTTCTGTTCATTTAATGCTTTATCCCATAACATATTTTTTAATAAATAAATTAATCTTTCCTCTTCATTTGGTGCCCACAACATTTCATCTAACACGTTTCTCCAAAATAATTGTTGATTAGCACCAAAAAATCCGGGTGTTAATTCAGGATAAGCATCTGATTTCTTTAATTCTTCTATTTCTTTTATTTTATCTTCATTGTCTTTTTTTAATATTTTTATTTCTTGTTTATATCTTGTACCACCAGATTTCAATTCATCACTTTGAACATCCAAATAAAATGCTTTATTTATGATAGGACCTAAAATATAAACTGATATAATGATTAATTCTATTATTAATATTACCCAAGTCCAATTTGGAGTATATTTTAATTCATTATAAGATGCTTGAATAAATTCTAAGAAAAAACAGGGTATTAAAAATATTATATTGTAAATTAGTTTAAATATATCATTTTTCATTAAAGATTTTGTTATTGCTAATTCCTTTGAATATAAATAAGCAACTAATAATCCAAATGAAATAAATAACCAACATATTACAGTTGTTGCCGATCTAGCTACATTATCATTTATAGATACATAAAATGCCGAAATACCTAATATTGCTAATACAACTATAGATATAACACCAACTTTTACATAATTTAAAGTATTTTTAAACAATACATTTCTTTGCTCTTCAAATGTACTCCTTAATTCAGAATTTTTACGAAAATCTGTATCTTTACTATGTGTAAACAAAATAGCTGATTTAAAACCTAATATTATTGATATAACTACTAATATATATGTTATAATTCTACCATATAATGTACTAAATTTATTAGGATTTAATACTACATATCCAGTTAAACTACCTAATATCAATGTAGTTAATATAACTAATGTAGATAATCTATATTTTTCAGTCCAACCTTTACCTATCATACAAGGATCTGTTTTATCAAATTTTGGAAGAAAAGCCCTCCAAGCGGAAGGTAATAAATAATATAATATGTTTTTTAATGGAGTTAATATAACTTTTAAAGGTTGTAATATATATAATATCAGAAACATTAATGCTTTTGGAAATTCCATTGGCTGAAATCCATGATATATACTAATTGCTATTGTACATATTATTACTATTAATATCGTCCATATTATTATTTGTATAACAAAAGTACCATTTAATTCATCAATAAAACTCATTTATATTAAATTCATATTATATTATTAAAATTTATTCATAATTCCTTTTTGTGCATGACATTTTCTACAACAAGCTGCTAAATTTGTAATATGATTAGAACCACCATCCTGTAATTCCACTTTATGATCCACTTCATAAGTGTAATCTAATTGTTCTCCACAATACGCACATTTCCAGTTTTGTTGACTAGCTATATATTTTTTTTTGGATTCACTCACTGAACGAGTATTTGTATGACCCGATCCAACCATTCTCTTAAATTGAGGAGTAACTCCATATGCAGCAGGATTCGTAAATCTTTCTAATTTATTATTCACATTTGTAAAATCAAATATTGGACTTAATAAATCACCAGCATTATTATCTATCGGTAAAAATTTTACCAAGTCAGATGCGTTCGATAATAATGTTTTGGACTCATTTGGATGTTTTTTTAAAAACATATATAATGATAAACCTATAAACCCGTATGTAGCCATTTTATAATATTTTTTTCCACTTAATAACATTGATGAATATTTACCATCATGATATGTGTCAAATATTAAAAATGCTGTTATTATAAATATCCATTTATCTATTCCCATTATATATGTTTAAGAGATTTTGTTTTATCAAAACTTAGCATTAGTATTTTTCTAGTATTTCGTCTTTTGCGTTTTCTTAATTTTCTTGTTTTATATTTTCTTAATTTTATTTTTAATTTTTTCCTCTTTTTTATATTATCCATTGGATAATTTTTCCTCATCTTATTAACATGTTTTTTCAATTCAACAATATTCATTGAATAAAAAGGCTTTTTCGGATAATACATTACTTATTATAAACATAATATATGAATGCAATTAACACAATTATTAAACCACCATAAATATATTTCTTTTTTTTACGAAATGACTCATATTCAATAATTTCTTTTGGTTTATATTGTTCATAATAATTTTCTAAACTTTCATAAAATGTTTCTGTTGGCAATTCTAATTTTTCATTAATTTTATTAATTATAAAATGATTCCATTTCATAAAAGCTTTTCTAGAATCTAAATATGGTTTTACTGGATATTTATCTAATAAACTTAAAAATGTTTTACCCATTGGATCAACAGGTAAAAATATAGGTAAATTATTTATAAATTCATAATATTTCTTTATTGCAAATTCATTTGGTTTCGGTGGATATTGAATCGCAATGGTCCATAACATAAATTTTAAATGCGGAAACCATACAAATGGATTCGGTTTCATTTATATACGAAATATTATATAAAAACAATCCTATTTTAACATATAAATGAAAACATATCAATTTTGTAATAATTGTGGTAAAACTGGACATTTATATCATACTTGTAAAAAACCTATAACAAGTTCCGGTATAATATGCTTTAATAAAAAAAACAATATTAATAAATATTTACTTATTTGTAGAAAAGATACATTAGGTTATGTAGATTTTGTAAGAGGCAAATATCCCATTTATAATAAAACATACATACAAAATTTATTTAATGAAATGACCATTCAAGAAAAACATTTTTTATTGGAAAATGAATTTGATAACATCTGGAAAAAACTTTGGGGTGATTTTACCGGTATGCAATATGCTAATGAAGAAAAAATATCTAAATCAAAATTTAACTCTATAAAAGATGGTATATTTCTATATGATAAATCTAAATTTGATTTAAAATCACTTATTAAAAATAGTAAAACAAATTGGACTGAACCAGAATGGGGATTTCCAAAGGGTAGAAGAAATTATTTAGAAAATGATTTAACATGTGCTATAAGAGAATTCAAGGAAGAAACAGGTATGAAAGATTTTAATTTCAAAATTATTAAAAATATATTACCTTATGATGAAATCTTTATGGGTTCCAATTATAAATCTTATAAACATAAATACTATTTAGCTGTTATCGATGATCATAATATTAATTTAAAAAATTATCAAAAAAGTGAAGTAAGTAATATAAAATTAGCTACATTAGATGAATGTATTGAATTAATTAGACCATACAATTTAGAAAAGATTGAAATTATAAAAAAAATAGATAAAATGTTAATGAATTATAGTATAATCTCATAATATATTAAATATGCCAAAATCACAAACCTGTGAATCATTAATTCGATTAATGTGGAATTATATTCATGATAATGGAAAAAAATTAACTATAAATCAAGAAAAAAAACTTAAACAATGTATTGAAAAAAATGAAATTAATAAAATTCAAGATAATAACAAATATAATACTGTTTATCCACATATTGGCGAAAAAAATTTTAATAATAGAATTGCTTCCAAAGAAGAATTTATTAATACATCTTATCCAATAAGAACAAAAGATGATTTTAAAAATATAGTAAATATCAGTCAAAAAATATGTAATAATACTGAATTTGAATTAGCACCACATCAAATGTTTGTTCGTAATTTTATGTCTTTTCAAACACCTTATAATAGTTTATTATTATTTCATGGATTAGGTTCTGGCAAAACCTGTTCATCCATAACTGTTTGTGAGGAAATGCGAAATTATTATAAACAATTAGGTATTAAAAAAAAAATTATTATTGTTGCACAACCAAATGTTCAAACCAACTATAAATTACAATTATTTGATAAATCAAAATTACAAAAAATTAATGGATTATGGAATATTAAATCTTGTACTGGTAATAAATTTATAAAAGAAATTAATCCTATGAACATGAAAGGACTATCGAAAGATAAAATAATATATCAAATTGAAAAATTAATAAAACAACATTATGAATTTATGGGTCATCAACAATTTTCTAATAAAATAGGTAAAATAATAGGTAAAATAAGTTTAGATAAAGATACCAATGAAATCAAAAAAAATAAAAAAATAAAAGCTATACAAAATGAATTTTCTAATAGATTATTAGTTATTGATGAAGTACATAATGTAAGAAATGTTGAAGGAATATCTACCAAAGCATTTAAAAATACTTCTCAAAATTATTTAGATTTAGTAAAATATTCTAACAATATGAAATTATTATTATTAACAGGAACACCTATGTTTAATGATCATACAGAAATAATATGGCTATTAAATTTAATGAATTTAAATGATAATAGAGTGGAAATAAACGTCAATGAAATTTTTGATAAAAATGGTAATTTTGTTGTTAAAAATAAAAAAAATGTTGGAAAAGAATTATTACAACAAAAATTATATGGATATGTTAGTTTTATACAAGGTGAAGACCCTTTTAATTTCCCATTAAAATTATATCCATCAATTGCTTCTCTAGGACAAAATATTAAAGAAAATGCATTACAACATAAAATAAAGGATAAAGATACAAATTTTAAATATCCAAAATATCAATTAAATGGTCAAGCATTAAAAGAAAAAATCCAATATTTAGATTTATATACTAATAATAGTTCTACCTATCAGAAAAAAGCTTACTTTGCATTAATAGAATGGATGAAAGAAAAATATCCGAAATTTAATCCTAGAAAAGATAATCAAGGTATATCATACACATTATTAGGTGGACCTTTACAAATACTCAATTTTACATATCCTAATGAACAATTTGAAAGTAACAAAAAGTTTAAGAAATTTGAAGTGTTATATGGAGATAAAGGATTAAAAGAAACTATGAATTATAAAAAATGGAATTCATTTAGTTATAAACCAAATATTGAAAAAAAATATGGAAGAATTTTTTCTATAAATGATTCATTAAAAAAATATAGTCCTAAGATTGCTGAAATTATAAATATTATACAAAAATCTGAAGGTATCATTATGATATATTCACAATATATTGGTAGTGGATGTGTTCCTATTGCATTAGCATTGGAAGAAGCTGGATATAATAATTATACTATTAATAATTTGTTTAAATCTAAGAATGATGTTAAAAGTAAAGGTAAATATATGATGATTACCGGAGATCAAAAATTATCACCGAAAGAACTTACAAAAGATGCTTTAATTAAATGTAATAGTAAACAAAATAAAGATGGAGACATAATAAAGGTTGTTATTATATCTAAAGCTGGTTCTGAAGGTATTGATTTTAAAAATATAAGACAAATTCATATATTAGAACCCTGGTATAATTTAAATAGAACCGGTCAAATAGAAGGAAGAGGGGTAAGAAATGGAAGTCATTGTAATTTACCTTATGAAAAACGAAATGTTTTAGTTTTTTTACATTCTACCTTATTAGGTAATTCATATGAATCTGTTGACTTTTATATTTACAGACATGCTGAAAAAAAAGCGATTACTATTGGTAATATTTCTAGAATAATAAAAGAGAATGCTGTTGATTGCTTATTAAACCAAGAAGGACATAATTCTCAATATAAAAGTAATATTGGAAATATATCCAAAAATATAGTATTATCTTATAGATCTGATAAAATAAAATATCCACTAGGACATCGTAATTATACACAAATTTGTGATTTTATGAGTTGTGAATATAAATGTAAACCTTCTAATAATAAAAGTAAAGAAATTGATGATACAACTTACAATCAAACCTTTTTAACAATGAATATTGATAAAATTGTCAAAAAAATAAAAGAAATATTTAAATATAAATTTGTTTATTCAAAAAATACCTTATTTAATTTAATTAAAGGTAATAGAAATTATTCAATGAATCAAATATACCAAGCATTAGATATTGTTATTAATGATAAAACAGAATTAATTGAAGATATGTTTGGTCGATATGGTAATCTTATTAATATTGGTAATTTATATTTATTTCAACCTGGTAATATTGATATTGAATCATTATCAAATTTTAAAAGAAATACACCTGTAATATCTTATACTCCAAAAAAAATTGAAATTACATTACCAAAAGAATTAATATCATCATCTAATAAACTATCTGATAATATCGAAATTGCATATATACATAAATTAAAAAAGAAATATGATGATTTAATTTTACAACATATAATTAGTAATAAAAACCAAAATCAATATAATTGGAATGATAATTTTCATAGTGCATATATTCATTTATCTCAAAAACCTTATAATATTTCTAATGATAAATTGAAAAAATATGGATTATTTCATTTATTAGATATTTCACAATTTGATGAACACAAAAATATTTTAAATGAATTGAGTAATTATGATGAAAATAAAATGTTTAAAGATTTTATTAAAGAATATTATAAAAAACATACAATAGAAGAGAATTATATATTATTATATGATTCAAAGAAAAAATATAAATTTAATATGATAGTTAAAGAGGGTGATAAATGGATAAATGCAGCAAATAATGCAGCTAATGCTAGAATATTAGATAAATCATATCAAAAATGGAAATTAAATTGGAAATTAAATATAAATAAAGATATTGTAGGTTTTATGAATCGAAAAAATGCAAATAGAAATGATATTGTTTTTAGAACTAAACCTTGCACAAAGGATAACAATAAAAGAACTCAAAAAGGAAAAACTTGTGAAAGAGGGAATAAAAAAGAAATAAAAAAGAAAATTTATGATTTATATAAATTAATAAATAACAATTATAATATGAAAACATTAGAAATAATTAATGGTAAAATACCATCCTCAAATGTTTTATGTATTATATTAGAATTATTATTACGACATTTTGATGAATTACGATTTAATCCAAATAAATATAATACAAATAAAGAAAGAACAGAAAGAGTTAAAAAAAGATGGTTTTTTTCACCATTATTTTCAGAATTATGGGGATTAGAATATTTACCTGAAACAAATAAATCAGAATTGCAAAAAAAATATATTATTTGAAATCGAATAAAGAAATTATTATAGAATATATATATAATGGAAGATTCTACAACTCAGCGAACGAAAAAAAAGAAGATGGGAATTTATATGAAAAATATCATTACTAGAAAAGTTATTTTACCATTTAATTTATTAGGAAATAATATTGAATATAATATTAAACGTTCACTAAGTGATGATTTAGAAGGTAAATGTTCTAGTGAAGGTTATATTAAAAAAAATACTATTAATATCATTTCTTATTCTGCTGGTATAGTTGAAAGTTCAAATGTTATATTTGATGTTGTATTTGATTGTTTAATATGCAAACCTGTTGAAGGTATGGTATTTAAATGTATTTCAAAAAATATAACAAAAGCTGGTATTAGAGCCATATATACAAACGAAGAATCTCCTGTAACTATTTATATAGCAAGAGATCATCATTTAAAAAATAATGATTTTAATAAAATAAAAGAAAATGATACATTAAGTGTAAGAGTAATAGGTATAAGATATCAATTAAATGATGAAACAATACATATTCTTGCTGAATATATAAAAAACTTTGGACAAAAAAAACAAAAATTAAAATATAATAAGAAATAAATATTTAAAATATAAAATATAAATTAATTCATAATGAGTCATTCTGAATTAATAGAATTGAAAAATACAATTGAAAAAATGGATGTAATTCATCAAAAAAAGATATTTTCTATTTTAAAAAATAACAATATACATATTTCTGAAAATCGAAATGGTTCTTTTATTAATATAACTAAGTTAGATACATCTATAATAAATGAACTAAAAGAGTATATTATATATATCAAAAAACAAGAAAAAAACCTAATTGATGTTGAAAACCTTAAAGAAGAATTACAAAATAACTTTTTTGATAAAGATAATAAAGACAAGTCGATAAATACTAGTAATGAATGTTCAGAGATTACTAACTTCAGCACTTGATATTGAATTAAATAATAAAAATATATTGCATATTTTGAATAATTCCTTATATAAAAATATTCAAAATAAATTAAGAAAAGAGGAAATTAAAACTAAAACAATAAAAAAGAAGATGGATGATTTTTTTTATCCTAGTAACAATCATACAAATTCTTTATTTTGGTGTTGGTATATATTTCATAATGGCATGTTTGGTTATAATAATAATATTAATAATATTTATCAAATAGAACAAAGTGAAAAGATATCTTATATAGATGTGATTAGAAAACATAAAAATAGATTAAAGGAAATAAAAATGAAGAGATCTGCTATTGAAAATGATATTGTTCATGAATTAAATACATCATTTAATAGTATATTAACATTAACAGCATTATTTAATTATAATTTTATATTTTTTTCAGATAAATTATATTTTGAGAGAATAATTAATAGTAAATTTAAAACTTGTATCATTAAAAAAACCAAAAATAAATATGGAATATGGAATTCAGAAGAAGCTTGTGATATTTTTAAAATAAAAAAAGGTAAATTCCAAGTCGATAATTTTAAAAAACCATTAAAAAATATAACACATTATAAAAAAAATCAATTGGAAGATATATTTAATAAATTAAACCTTACCATTAATACAAATAAAAAAATAACAAAAAAAATGTTATATGCGGCTATACAAGAATATATTATTTAAAATCGAACTTATTTAAAATAATATATAAATTTATATATATGTCTGAAAAAACAAATGATGAAAAACTATTTGAAATGTTAAAATCATATACAAGAAATCCATCCACAAAAGAATTAGAAGTTAGATTTGGTATTAATACTTCATCAAATCCATTAACTAGAGAAAATTTTGAAAATATTATAAATAAATTTAAAAAATATGGATTTGAACAAACATGGTCTGATGGAGAATATCATTTAAATATAAATTCAGAATATGTTGATGCAAAATCCGGATTTAAAAAATTATCTAATTTAAGAACGCAAATATTTGGTTTTAATAATATTCAAAATTATTGTAAAAAAAATTCATTTGATATAGAAAATATACCTAATTATATTACCTTTTTAAAAAAAACTAGAATAAAACACGATACTATTATTGGTAAATTCTATGAACCAATTATATATAATGACTTTGAATTTAGAATTAATTATAAAAATGAAGATGAATTACAAGCAAATGATAGATTTGTAAGAATTCTATTAGAATCTTGGAACGATACCAAAAAAATATTTAGATTTATAAAAAGATATACATTAATTCATCCAAAGTATCCTTTCAAAATTGATTGTAGTATAGTAAAAACATCAAAACAAAGAAGAAATGCAAAAGGTAATTATTGGATGATTCCACAATATAATATTAAAGATTCTGGTGTATTTGAAAATATTGAACATTTTGAAATAGAATTAGAATTAATAAAATTAGATGAAAATAGCGAAATAGGACAAGAATTATCTAAAAAATATAATGATATTTTTAGTGATAAGTCTGTTAAGTATTTAAGACAAGTATTAAAAAAAGGTATAAAAATGGTTATGAGTGGTATACAAGAAACAAACTATCCAATATCTTATAAAGAACAAAGTGATATATTGAAAGAATATATAGAATTAACTTATGATGATAAAAAGAAAAAAATAAAGAAAGAAGAATTATTAGAAGATAGAAATGAATATAGAAGACAAAATAGAAAAAATTTTATTGGACCATCTTCCATTAGTTTAGAATTAAAACATATTATAGATAATGAACAACAAATAAATATATTGAAAAATTATACAGTTACTGATAAAGCCGATGGTATTAGAAAATTATTGTATATTTCAAAAACTGGAAAAATATTCTTATTTGATATTAATTTAAAAGTTAGATTTACAGGCTGTATTGTAAAAAATAAAAAGATATTTGAAACTTTAATTGATGGTGAATATGTTATGAATGATAAAAATGGTGTATTTATAAATAAATTTTTAGCTTTTGATTTATATTTTGCAAATAAAGAAGATTATAGGGCTTATCCATTATATCCAGCATCAGATATGAAATATAAAAAACAAGTAGATAAAAATAAATTCCGATTAAAAATGTTAGAAGCTATAATAACTGTATTAAAAATGGAAAATGGTATACAAAGTATTGTAAAAAGTAAAGCTGCTCCTATGAAAGTAGAAATAAAAAAATTTTACAATAACTTAAATAAAAATATATTTTCACAATGTAATGAAATATTAAATAAGCAATCTGATAAAATATTTGAATATGAAATAGATGGATTAATTTTTACACCAATAGATAAAAGTGTTGGTTCAGATGAAATTGGAGAACATAGCAAACAATCTACTTGGATACATTCGTTTAAATGGAAACCACCTGAATATAATACTATTGATTTCTTAATAACTACAAAAAAAGATGGAAAAGGTTATGATTTAATTGGAAATCTATTTCAGGATGGTATAAATACTACAAAAATAGATTCTATTGTTCAATATAAAACTGTTATATTACGTGTTGGATTTTCTCAAAAAAATCATGGATTTTTAAATCCTCAAGAAAATTTAATTCAAAATATTTTTCCAAAAAGAGAACCTTATTATAACGATTATAAACCTGTGCCTTTTTATCCAACTGACCCTACACCAAATTATGATATTCATATATGTAAAATACCTTTGAGTATAATAGGTAATAAAAAATTAATGATGACAGAAGATAAAAAACAAATATTTGAAAATGATATGATTGTTGAATTTAGATTTGATCCTAATGCTGAAGCTAATTGGCAATGGATACCTATTAGAGTAAGACACGATAAAACATATGCATATAGAAAAGGAAAAAATAATTTTGGAAATGATTATAAAACAGCAAATAGCGTTTGGAAATCAATTAATAATCCAGTTACAAAAGAAATGATTACATCTGGTAATAATATACCAAAATATATAGATACAGAAATGATTTATTATAAAAAAAAAGCAATTAAAACCACTACTACCCGTAGTTTAAGAGATTTTCATAATAAATATGTAAAACACAAATTAATAAAACAAGTATCTAACAAAGGTGATTATTTGATTGATATGACAGTAGGTAAAGCAGGTGATTTATATAAATGGATTGATGCCGATTTATCGGTTGTTGTAGGATTGGATAATTCTAAAGATAATATTGAAAATCAATTAGATGGAGCATGTACAAGATATATTAAACAAAAACAAACTAAAAAAAATATACCGGATGCTATGTTTTTACACGCAGATAGTAAATTAAATTTAATAAATGGTAAAGCATTTTATGATGAAAAAAGTAGACAAATTATGAATTCTATATATGGTAAAGGCGTAAAAGATATTCAAAAAATAGGTGAAGGTATTTATAATTTATATGGAAAAGGAAAAGAAGGATTTGATATAGTATCTAATCAATTTTCAATCCATTATTTCTTTGAAAACTTTAATACATTATTAGGGTTCATACAAAATGTATCAGAAAATTGTAAAAAAAATGGTTATTTTATTGGAACTTGTTATGATGGCAAAAAAATATTCAAATTATTAAAAAATATAAAAATAAATAAAAGTATTGTGAAAAAAGATGAAGAAAAAATTACTTGGAGTATCAAAAAAAAATATAATAAAGATGAAATTAAAAATAATAAGACTAGTTTAGGTTATAAAATTGATATATTTCAAGAATCAATTAACCAATCCATTTCAGAATATCTCGTTAATTTTGATTATTTTACTGAATTGTTAGAAAATTTCGGATTTGTTCCTTGTCCTATAAAAGATTTACAAAAAATGCATTTTAAAAAATCTATTGGTTCATTTGAAGATTTATATAACGAAATGGAAGAAAATATTAAATTAGAAAGAATAAAAGAATTTTATGTTGGGGATGCTTTAAATATGACTAATAATGAAAAAGAAGTATCATTTTTAAATAATTATTTCATTTACAAAAAAATTAGAAATGTTAATTCAGAAAAAATGGTAAATATATTAAAAGAACGGAAAGATGAAAAAGAAGAGAAAGAAAATGAAATTACAGAAGAAATCGTAGATAAAATATTAAATGAAAGTAAAAAAATTAGAAGAGAAGCTATTAAATATAAAAAGAAAATAACTTTACCTGCAAAATGAATATAAATATTAGATAATATAATGTATTAATGTTATATTTTCTATTACACCAAATAAAATTTAATTTGACATCAAAAAACATTAAATTAAAATTTGAAAAATACAATGATAAGATGAATGAAGTTTATATAAGTAAAAGTTTATCAAAATATCTTAATCATTCAAAACAAGATATAAGTAATTATTTATCAAATTGGGATATTATAAAAAAATATACAAATCCTTATGAATTCATACATACAACTATTCCTCAATTCAATTTTTCTATAAGTAAAATAAAACCTATTTCTAGAGCGTTTTTTAAAATAACTGAAATATATAATACATTTAATTTATTAGATATAAATAAACCTATTACAACATATCATCTAGCAGAAGGTCCCGGCGGTTTCATCGAAGCAACAGCATATCTAAGAAATAATAAATTAGATAAATATTATGGTATAACATTAATTGATAAATCAAATGTTAATATACCAGGATGGAGAAAAACTGATAAATTTTTAAACAATAATCCTAATGTAATAATTGAAAAAGGTATTACTGGTGATGGAAATATATACAATGAAGAAAATTTTTTAGATTGTATAAACAAACATAAAAATAATATAGATATTGTTACAGGAGATGGTGGATTTGATTTTTCTAATAATTTTAATAATCAAGAATGTGCTGCTTTCCGTTTAATATATACTCAAATGGTTTATGCTATTTCTATGCAAAAATATGGTGGAACATTTATTTTAAAAATTTATGATATTTTTTTAAAATCCACATTAGAAATATTATATATATTATCTACCTTTTATACCAATATTTATATTACAAAGCCAAATACTAGTAGATATGCTAATTCTGAAAAATATTTAGTTTGTACTGATTTTAGATATTCTAATACAACTTATATTGCTCAAAAATTTCATGATACATTAAAAGTTTTAAATAATATTGATTTCACAAAATATCAAATAAAAAGTGTTATCAATATACCAATTCAATTATATTTTATTAATCAAATAGAAGAAATTAACGCTATATTAGGACAACAACAAGTAGAAAATATTATTAATACTATTAAACTAATAAATTTAAATGAAAAAAAAAGTGAAAAAATTGAAAATATGAAAAATCAAAATATTCAAAAATGCATTCATTGGTGTATGCAAAATAAAATTCCTTATAATAAACAAGTTCAACCTACAAATATATTTATGAGAAGAACTTAAAATGGTTGTGATTCATTTGTTTGATTATTTTGAAATACCAAATGTTGTGGTTCTTCATTTGGTGTTCTCCTTATAGTTGGAGCAGATTGTACTCTAGAACTATTCAAACTTCTGTAATGTGACATATTCATTGAAGTTTCTCTAACTAATCCAGGATGCAACGGAGTAGTTGTAGTTGATTGTGTAAAATTTTGTATTCCCAAATTTTGTGATATATTCCACGCATCAACATTTGCACCTATATAATGTATTGTCCAATTTTTTTCATTTTGCAAAGTAATTAATAGTTTTTTTAAGGATTCTGTAGTAAATTCCTTACTACAATTCTCTTCGCCATCTGTATTTATAAATAATATTACATTTTCTTCATTCATATATTTAGTCCCTATCAATCCAACCGCATCTAGCAATGCAGTCATACCATTCGGTGAATATTTTAATGAATCAACGTCAACATCTTTTATTGATTCAAATTCTTGCGGAGAAGATAAACTCCACGAAAATGTATAATAACTAAATTTTGGACTAGTTGTTTCTCCATCTATTTGAACATTTTTTTGTTCTTCTATGATTTCATTTCTAGCCGAAATGGTTCTAGCATAATCGCTAGCCATTGAAGAAGATTCATCAACACACAATATAATTCTAGTAGTCATATTATATTTTCTATTATATATCTTTTTTTTTAATCGATTTTAAAATTATTTTTTCTCGTATTAAATCATAATAATGATTCATACCGAAAAAATAAATGCAGAAGAAATGAAACGTTCATGGCATGCACAACAGGAAGATATTCTCAAAGATTGGAGTGAACAAGCTAGTTGTTATCGATGGATGCATGAGCGCGCATATCAAGTTTATAAAAAACAAAATATGAGATATTCTATACCTGTCATTGTAATAAGCACGATAACAGGAACAGCGAACTTTGCACAAAGTGGTTTTCCAGAGTCTATTAAAGGATGGGCACCTTTAATTATTGGGACTTTTAATTTAGCAGCTGGTCTTATAACAACTATTGCTCAATTTTTAAGAGTTAGTGAACTTTTAGAAGGACATAGGGCAGCTAGTATAGCATATTCAAAATTAAGTAGAAATATTGCTGTTGAATTATCTTTACCAGCGGATGAACGTTCTATGCCTGGTATTGATTATATAAAACAATGTAGAACAGACATTGATAGATTAATTGAACAATCGCCTCCTATTCCACCTGAAATATTAACTATATTTGACAAAATGCATCTTCAAGATGTCTCTAATACAACATTAGTTTCCGTTCCACCTATATTAAAATTAGAACCAGTAGATATATTTAGAACAGAAATAGATGAAAGAAGAAGAATAAAACAATTAATGGAAATGAAAGAATTAGAAAGAAAACAAAGAGAAAAGATGATTAAGGAAGAACAAGATAAAATAGAAAATGCAATTAAAGCACACGAAAAACGTAGACAAAGTATTAGAGGCGAAGTAGAATTAGAAAGTTTTGCAAAACGATTACAACAAGAAAAGAAGAGTGAAGAAGATAAAGAAACAGTAAAACATAATTTAACATTATCATCTTTAACAAAAAGAATTGGTAAATTTAAAGATATATTAACTGCTGATTTGTCTGATTCTGAAGAAGAAGAGAAAAAATCGTCAATTGTATTAACAATTAATGATATTTCAGAAAATATAATAGACGTTTCTGGTAATACAGATACTTCTGGTAATACTAATTAAATTTTTCATAAGCTAAACATATTGTAGAATCTGCTTTTTTATTAGGCATTAATTCACCTTTGATTCTTCTATTTACCATAGGAAATGCTATATTTACTTTAATATATTCACCCTTTTCAATAAATTCCTTGAAATAACCATATAATTCTTTTATTGGATCATATGTAGGGGTTAATTCAAACTTTGACAATTCTTTTATTATATTTGCTACATCCGCTTTTCTATCGTCTTTTGTTTTATATTCTATACTTTTTCTCTCCCCATTTTTGGATTTTTTATCTTTTTTCTTTCCCATATAAAAAAGATTTACTTTTCTTTTAAGTTATTATTCACATATTAGATAAACCATATCTACTTCGGATATTATTTATTCTACGGCGAAATCGTATTCCTTCTAATTCTTCATCTAATTCTCTTAATGTTTGATTTACTTGGCCAGGTAAAAACATATTTACATGATTATCTCTATGAACTCTATATGGACTTTCACTTGGGGGTGGTGGTGGTGGTCTCATAGGATATCGCAAGGGTGGTAATGTTGCTCTTACTACTCTTCTACAAATAGGACATGTATCTTTTCGCATTAACCATCTATCTATACAATGTTCATGAAAATGATGGTCACAATCTAATTTCTTTAAATTGTTACTAATATCCATTAAACAAATAGAACATGACGGTAATTCCATCGGTCCAGAAGTATATGTTTTTACAATGGTGTTTCTAGATAAGTTTGAATATAAAAATGCTGTATTACCTTGTATTCTTAAGTTTTTTGGTGAACAAATAGGTGAATCATAATTTGGTAAATTTTCTTCATTTAAACTGGTTCTCCTTGCTAATCTTGATTGTCCTATTGCCATCATTTTAATCAAATCAACTGATTTAAAAGAAAATCTACCCCAATGTCCTTTACAAGATAAATCACCAATCATTATTTCATTTCCATCTTTAATTTTAACACTATCATTTATATTGAAATAATAATTTCCCTTTGGTAATAATTGTCCTGTTTGATCAAAAAAGTCTTTTTGAGTGCTTATGGTTGTTTTTATACTATTTGACATTAATTATAATTTGTTCATAAAATATTTTTGTGTCATAAAACTTATTGTTCTACCACAAGCATTTTTTATAAATATATAATCTAATTCTTCTAAAGTATCTGATACATCGTCATAATCATTAAAATTATTTTTTGAGTTTATTATTTTTGTTAGTAAAGGATGAAAATTTTTTATAGAATGACAAACGAATTTTATAATATCGCCGTTTTTTAACATTTTGCTAGAAATAGCATATTCTTTTTCGTAGAAATACCATAGAATGATTGGAAATATGAAACAGACGCCATGATTATCAGCAGCTTGTAAACAGGGTCCATAGTAAACATGTTTGTTGTTGTTTTTAAAATAAATTTTGTGTTTTTTATCACAAAATCTATTGTAATGATTGATAAACTTTTCCATAAATATAATATCCAAAGGCGCGTTAAACGCCAATGATTTATTACGTTGGGATGTTTTGGTTTTGTATTTATATACATTAATATCTTTCATATCTTCACCGTGAGAATTAATGTAACTTACAACTCCATTCTTTTGTATGAATAGAATAGTAGAATGTGTAGCGTAAGCGCCTTCAAACCACATATAATTTACGATGTCAATCATTATACATAGTGCTTTTTTCTTAGTTCTACATTTTTCAATTTCTTCTTCTAAGTCTGTTTCCCAACACGTATATTTATTGTTTTTCCGTGTATAATAAGAGCAATTTTGGTCATACATTATATCATTGAAACGTTTTGAATCAATAGAAGGTAATATGTCTAAGAAATCTAATTGTAGATTTATTAGTTTTACACCGTTCTTTTTGAAACATTTTCTCTGAATTTCACGAAAAACCATTTGAGCTTTGTTATCACATAGTTCAGGGTTACTAAACCCTGTATCCCATGCCTTTTTAAAGATAGAGGAGAATTTTTTACTTTTTTTATACGATTGTAGTGTGTTCATTTTGTTATAATTTTTGTTATGACCATATCAAAAATTATATATTTTCATTCGATTTTATGAAAATTAGTAATAGGAATTATTATTGGTAGTGTTATTACTAGTAGTGTTATTACTAGTAGTGTTATCAGTTGTAGTTGTATTAGTACTATTACTAGAGGTAGTGTTAGAGGTAGTGTTAGATGTGGTGTTATTAGTTGTAGTTCCAGTAGTTGTGTTATAAGTATTGCTAGTGGTATTGGTAGTATTATTGGTTGATGCTGCTGGAATGATAGATGTATCTGTAAATGTTCCACTAGATGTATATTGTATATTACCATATTCTGTTGTCGCTGAATTACTTGTTCCTGATGTTATTATTCTTCTAAATGCTTCTGGTTCATTTACATCATAATCATCTGGTATTATTTCCGTTCCTGTTACATATGTATTTGTTTCTATTTTACCAGATAATCTATTAATATTAGTAACAACCGTTACATCCGGAGTTTTTGTTACATACGTTACTGAATGTTTTGTTATTATTGTTTGATATTCAGTAGTTGGATTACTTATTGTTGTATTTATCGATTGAACTGGACCAACATAAGCTTCTCTATTCATATTATCATAATTAGTATTAAATTCTAATGGTTCATATTTAAAAGACGCAAAATAATTGTAATGATTATTAAAATAATGTAATGTAGCTAAACCATTTAATGGCGGTGGAACCGCATTATATTCATATTTTGGATAAGTATATAATATATCAATGTCCTCTATATTTATTTGTTTTGTATAATTTGGATTACAGCTCAATTTTCTACCTATTTTATCAGAAAATGGTTTACAAGGTTTTGGTCTTGAAATATCTACTCTATATCTAGCTAAATTTTGATCATAACAATCATTATTACGACCAGGACAATATGCTTTATAATTTGATACTATCCTTGCTGTAACCGCATTATATTTTAATCTATTTATTCTAGCTCTTGCAGAAACAGCTCCATTACAAGCATGATTTCTATTTCTAACTTTATATGTCGCTCTTCTACAAGGCATAATTTTATTATTTGAGATATCAGGATGTGATACTAAAAAGTTATGACTAGAATCTTCTAAAGAAATATTCGATTGAAAACCAGCAGATACATTTTGATTGTATAATTTATTTTGTTTATGTAATAAATGAGCCTTTGAATAAATAAATTTATTAGATATTTTACCACCAACATTTAAAATGTTTTTAATATAAGGATCATAACAACAATACAATGCATGATTATCTTTTAATACTTTTGTATTCGGTTCACAATTCCGACAATCACTTGTTTTACGATATTGATTTAATGGCATTCTAAATGGTGTTTTACAATTATTATTTCTATAATTAATTAATTGTTTATTTCTTTTTGTTTCTACATATGTATTTACATTCTTATATTGACCATTTCTATTATATATATTTACAATTGTAGGCATATATATATAATTTATTATTAAATTATCTAAAAATTAACAACCTATACTTCTATTCATATTACCTATTGACCTATGTCTAGCACTATATTGTGGACAATTCACTTCTGGATGATTTTCATTATAAATATCTTTATAACCTTGTTTTCTATTTGCTGCATTTGGATATACACCATTACATATCGCATTATTATTTTTACAACGTTTTGCACCTCTAATAGTATCTAATTTTAATCTATCTAATCTAGAACTAGAAGAAACTGCTGAATTTTTAAAAAATTTAGCATTCGCCATTTTTTGATAGGTTATATTTTCACACATTTTTTGATTATTATTACAAAATCCACCATATCCTTTAGTTGAATTATCATTTATAATTGGTTTTGATGTCGCTACTTTCATATCATATGTCATTTTCCTTTTATTTTTTAAATAATTATTATAACCATAACTATAAACTGATTCATTTTTATTTGGCATTAATCCCGATTTTATAATTTTTTTTCTACTTCTACAATTACTATCTATACAATTTTTATATAAATAATCATTTGGTATAATTGATACATATCGTTGACCTTCTCTCCCGTGTTTTCGTTTTGTACAATCTCCACTAGTTACACATACATTTTTAGCATTTGTTGGAACACCGTGATATCTACATTTTTTACAATCATATATTTTCCATTTTCTCGACCAATTCATATATATGTATTGTTAAGAAATAAAAAATAACTAATTTATATATTATGAAAATTTTCTTTTATTCAATAATTTTCTTTTTTATTGCGTTAATAATAATACATTTTATACAATTAAAAGAACGTGAATATTTTAAATGTAATTTAGATGATAATAAAGGTAGTCATGATTGTTTTAAAGAAAAACAACAAGATAATTCTGTTAAATTAAAAGAAGCATCCAAAGCAAATAATAAATTTAAAAATATAATTACAAAATTTAAAAAGAAAAATGAAAAGAATGAGAAACAAATAAAAAAACATTCAGAATATCTAAATAAACAAAAAGAAGAAGGACAAGTAGAATAATAAATTATTATATAATTTAATATTATATGAAGAATCAAACTAAAATGATATTATTATCAATTGTTATTATAATAAGTGCTTTTTATTTTATTAATAATCATATTGGACCATTAAGAGAAGGTAATGAAAGTGCTTGTACAGGTGGAGAAAGAGATATTGCATCTAAAAATAATAGTAAATTAAATCGATTATTATCATCATATGATACATTAGAAGCAAACATTGATTTACTAAAAAATAAAATTAGTTCTCAAAGTGAAAGTATAAAAAATAATAAAAATGAAATTGAAAAAGAAGGTAAAAAAAATGAAAAAGAAGCAAGTGATAAAATGAAAAAGAAAGATTAAGTATTCATAGGCGACAATTCTTCCTCTATTATATCAAAAGGATATACATCTTCTTCTTCTGATGATTCATAAGGTAAAATAGTTTCTGAATTATCATAATTTAATTTAGTTATTGTTCGATTATGGAAATAACTAAAACCATTTAATAAATTACCTTCCAGTAAATTAGCAATATATATATAACCTATTAATAAGGATGGATACTCAAACAAATAAATACAAATATAATACATAAAATAAAATTTAAATACATTCATCAACCAATAATAATACTTTTTTCTATTTTTTTTACGAAACTCTTTTATTCTCCTAATATGTTTATTTGTTAGATAGATATAATAAAAATTTATTATAGTAAGCTGCAAAGATATATAAAAATTCAAATAGAAAAAAAATAAAGTAAACCAATCTCCTGAATTTAAAATACCATATAAACTACTTGGTTCACAAATTGTTTCATTTCTATATCCAGATTCCATACAATATTTACTAGTTTTATCTGTATTTCCAAAATCTAATATTGTTAATATAAAAATTTCTTTTTTATGATATACATTACTAATAATAGCTGTTGGAATTGTAAATACATATATAATACTATTCATTTTATACATTGGGCAATCGAAATATAAAGTTTCTTCTGGATGTAATTTTTTTAATTTATATTCAAAATGACATTCCATACATTTATCATAAGCTGGTCTATATTTATTTAATTCACGCCATTTTTCTATACAACTTATGTGAACATATTTACTTGTTCCTGAACATAAACACGGAGCAATAAATTCATCATTTTTGTCATTATCGAAACATATTCGACATTCTTTTAACATATCCATAAATATTATATTATTATATTAATATATATAAATATGGACTCGGATTTTATGAATGATATGGAAAAAAAAGGTGCTGGTGGTTTTGGTGAGGAATTTTTAGGACCAGATTATCAATATACTGATTATATAAAAGATCCTGATGAATTAGGTATGAGTGAATCTGGTAATTTTTCAGCATTAGCTAATAATGTATCAGGAACAATTAATTATGTTAATTTATTAATATCTGGAAGAGGTGCTGCCAGAAGAGGAAGTGAACCTTTAGGTGCACGCTTTTTTATAAAAACAGGCGGAAAATGTAAACCCGCTATAAAAAAAAAAGATAAAGATGGATATCCAATATATGAAGAAATTAAACAAGGCGAAGAAGTTGATAGATTTTTTTATGTTGATAATGTTCCCAAAGGTAAATTTTTTGGTAGTAAAAATCTAGGAATTATTCCGGGGATGATGGAAAATGTTGAAAAAATGAATCCATTAGATATTATTTCTGCTTTCACTCAAAATCCTGTTCCATTTTGTAAAAAAATATCTAGAAAAACTACAAATAAAGGTGCTCAACATCTACACGTTGCATATTCAGATTTACCAGAAGGATTTAAAAATATGTTAACAGAATTACAAAATATGAAAAATAGAAAATTAAATTTTAATGTAGATAATAATGTATTAAAAAAATATCCTATGATGAATTATATGACTACTGGTTTTTCTGTATTATTATTTTTTGCAATAGTTGCAATATTAAAAAAATAATTAATAAAATGATGCTTGACCTATTAATACACCGCCTATATAAAAAATAGATCCTAATATAATATGTCCTATTTTATCAAAATTATAATCTATTCCTAAAAATCTCATGAATTGATTATGAGGAGAATTTTCAGATGGAGGAAATATTCCCCAAAATATTGCATTCATCATTAAAATTGCTGCTATTATTATTTTTAACATATTAAACTATATAATATGTTAAATTTCACATTTTAACGTTTTCTTCTGGAACTTTTTCTTTTATTTCTTTTTCTAGTATTTTTTTTCCTCCTTCTTTTTTTCGTTTTTTTTTTATTACTTTTTCTTCGTTTTGTCTTTTTTGGAAAATATGATTTTGAACTTGATATACGAGGACCTCTTCTTCTTCCTCCTGCTTGTGGTGCAGCTGGTGCCTTATTACCATCTACTGAGACCTGTTTTGCTTTATTTGCTAATTTTGTTGCTGCATCTTTTACACCATTAAACAAAGATAAAATATAATCCCATAAAGCTTCCAATAATGATTTGGTTGATCCATCCGCCTTTGTTTTAAATTTATTATTACTTTCTTGTATATTATTCCCCATTTTTTTTACCGCTCCATCTACTTGACCTTTTAAATTAATAAATCCACTATTTAATTCACCTAATTGTTTTTTCATTTTTCCCTTTAAAGGTTCAGAAACGTTTTTAATTTGGTTTTTTGCATTCTCTAATGCGTTTTCTGCGTTACTTTGAGCTTGTTTTAAAAAATTTCCTGTATTCTCTGCCGCACTTTGAATTGGTTGTGCTGCTTGTTGTGCTATTGCTGCCATTATTATATAATAATTAGATTATATAATAATTTACAATTTCAGTTTCAATTTTTTTTGAATTTGTAACGCAAGTAAACCACCTAATATTTGTGCAATAATATATGGTGCTAGGTCCTTTAATGGTAATTTCCCTCCTACTGCCATCATAACCGAAACACCAGGATTGAAGTGACCTCCACTAATTTTTCCTCCTACAAAAATAGCCGCCGCTAATGCTAAACCAATTGGAATTGGCTTTCCCGTAACTAAAATTACGAAGAAGAAAAACATCGTTCCTAAAAATTCAACTACATATTTAAGCATTTATATTAAATACATAGAAAAAAGAATTAAGCAGTGCTATGTTTCAAATTAAAACGAGGAAAAATGCTCCTAAAGTAAATATATTGACTACTATCACCATTCACTCCACTAATTTGCGTTGTTTGATTATTCACACCAAAACTTTGACTTCTTTTTGCTTTTGAATTTGTTCTCCTTTGAATTGTTTTTTTCAATGCTATACTACTATCATTCTGTGCTGTTGGTCCTACTTCACTATACGTCGATACTACTCTTTTAAGATTGCTCATTATATACTATATAAATATAATTTATAACTTCTATCCAAATGTATTTTCACCTCCATAAGATATATATAAAAATCCATCTTTATCTTTTTCTTCTTCATATATAATTCCTATCTCTTTTGCTATTGGAACTAAAGTGCTATCATTCACAAATAAAAATATCGATTTTTCTGGACTTACAGCCATCCGTTTTCTAATTACAAACATAAAGTTACCTATTGTTATATCCTTAGGAACTAAAAATTTGCGTCTATCCATATCTGGAACCGTCTTATTCACCCTCTCACATATTATTGGTACTCTATCTGGATATTTTTCCAATATCCTCTTTGATTCTTCCTTCCTTTTCTCGAAAGAAAAAGTTCTCTTATATCTATTTTTAAGCATTATATTATAATATAACTTTTTTTTTAAACAGTTTTGAAAATCGAATTAAATAATTCATACTATTAAATACTTATTATGAATTATATTATAATAGACGGTAGCTACTATTGTTTTTATAGATATTACGCTATATTAAATTGGTTTAAACATGCTAAAAAAGATGTAGAATTAACAAATCCTATTGAAAACAAAGATTTTGTAGATACGTTTAAACGCACATTTATATCTAAAATAAAAGAAATATCCAAAAAATTGAAAATTGATAATCCTACCATTATTGTAGCTAAAGATTGCCATCGTAAAGATATATGGAGAATGAAAGAATTACCTACTTACAAAGGAACAAGAGAAACAGATGACCAATTTTTGGGCGGACCATTTTTCAAAATGGCTTATAAAAATGAAAATGATAATGGTTTATTTAAAGAAGCAGGTGCTAAAGCTATATTGTTTCATCCAAAATTAGAAGCGGATGATTGCGCCGCTATTACAGCTAAATGGTTATTAAAAAAATATCCGGATTGTAATATCACCATTATTACTAGTGATACCGATTATATGCAATTGATTCGACCAGGAATACAACTATATAATCTTCATTATAAAACAGTTAATACTGAAAAAAATTCATTTGGTGACCCTGACCGCGACTTATTTTATAAAATAATAGCTGGAGATAAGAGCGATAATATTCCTGCTATATTCAAAAGAGGAGGTAAGAAGAAAATAATGAAATGTTATGATGATTTTGAATATTTGAAAGAAATGTTGAAAAAAGATTATGATACTGTCGATGAAGGATTAATTGCGATAAAAAGAAATAGATTATTAATTGATTTTAAAAATATACCATTACAATTAAAAAGAGATTTCTTAGTAGGATTAAATTCATTCAGTTCATTATAAATAATTAAAATTTTTCTATTATTTATATATAGATGCCTTTACCTTATCATGCCGGTAAAACTAACTTAGCACCTCACATATCAAAAATTATTTTTAAAAAGGTCAAAGACAATACACATATAAAGAATTATGCTGAACCATTTAGTGGTATGGCACGCGTTGGAATTAGAGTAATGGAAGATGATAAAGATAAAATATTTAAAAAATATATGTTTTCTGATGTAAATGACACTATAGCTGTATTTTTTAAAGCATTAAAACGAGGTTGGCTTCCAAATGTAAATAAACCTACTCAACAACAATGGAAAGCACACAAAAAAAGTAAAACTGTATCAGCGCAAAAAAGTTTTATTGGATATACATTAGGATTTGGCGGACAATATTTTGGTGGTGCAACAGTTAGACTTGCATATAATGGAAAAAAAAGTTGGGCTGCTAATTATTTGATATCAAAAAGAAAATATTTACAAAAATTAAAACCCTATTTTACAAGTTCTAAATATTCATTCAAACAAAAAAGTGTATTTGATTTAGACTTTAAAAATACAATTATTTATTGTGATCCACCTTATGTTGCTACTGCTTATAGAGCAAAGAAAATATGGGATAAAGAAAAGGAAAAAAGATTTTGGCATACTATAAAAAAATGGTTAGAACCATCCAAAAAAAACATAGTTATTTTATCAAATAGTAAAAGGACTATGCAAATGAAAGGATTAAGAATTAAAAAAATACTTGACCTTAATGTTGATTATGGTCGTTGGAAAAAAAATTGGAAAGAAAGAAAAGAAATGGTATTTGAAGTAATGAGTTCTAGTGGTCAAAATACACGTAAAAAAAAGAAAGGAGGATATAGAAAAACTAGAAAACGTCGTTAATCATATAAAAAATTTTATATTTATATGATTTAATCTTGTGTAATTACTCTAGGTGCTATATTCATCGTCACTAATTCTTGAAATAATAATTTACAAGAATATGGTATTTTTACTCTATTAAAATGAGTATGATTTTTACAATATCTACACATATGTATTTTTTTATCATTATTAAACACTACCACCATTCCACATTTTTGACAAGTATGAACTTCATATTTATCACTCGCATGATATATCCTATCCTTTGTAAATCTAGCCGCTCCATGACTAACCATACAATCTCGTTCCATCTCACCAAACCTTAAACCACCATCTCTCGACCTACCTTCTGCCGGCTGACGTGTTAATATAACCATAGGACCTATTGCTCTACTATGCTCTTTGTCCGCTACCATATGTTTCAATCGTTGATAAAATACCGGACCAATATATATATCTGATTCCAATTGTTCACCTGTCATACCATTATATAATATATCATTTCCATGACCTTGATAACCCAATTTTTGCAATTCTTTACATATATCTTTTATCGCAAAATTTCCAAAACTTGTTCCATCTCCAAATAATCCTAATTCTAATAACACTTTCCCTAATACCGTTTCTTTCAATTGAGCTATTGTCATCCGTGATGGAATACAATGTGGATTGATAATCAGGTCTGGAACCAAACCATCTGCCGTAGTAGGCATATCACAACTATTTAATACTAAACCTATGGTTCCCTTCTGTCCGTGCCTTGATGAAAATTTATCACCAATATCAGGAATACGATAGGTTCTTGTTCTTATTTTCGCAAATGTATAACCATCACCATTTCTATGTATATAATTTTTATCAACATATGTTTTTTCAGATGTTCTATATACTCTACTCTGGTCTTTATACTTTATAATTTTTGTATGATCATTTCTATTTTCTTTAATAGGAACAATTTTACCAATAATAACATCTCTATTTTCAATTAATGAATTTTCAGGTATTACACCACTAGAGTTCAATTTTTCATAATTTGCAAATTTCATACCTTTTGTTTTAGTTTTATCTGGTTTACATCTTATCTCTTCATCGCCTTGAATTTTTTTATCTTCATCTTTTTCCGTATGATAAATTGTCGCTGAAAATAATCCTCTATCCAAACTATCTTTATTAAATATAATACTATCCTCTTGGTTAAATCCTGAATAAGTCATAATAGCTACAACAACCATACAACCAGATGGAATTTTATTTAAATTTACAATGTTCATTACACGTGTGTCTACTAATGGTCTCTGTGTATATGTTTGAACATACGCTGTCTTATCCATTCTATTTTTAAAATTAGAAGCAAACATACCCATTGCTTGTTTACCCATAGCACATTGATATGTATTTCTAGGAGATTGATTATGTTCAGGGAACGGAATACAACTAGCCAATATTCCAAAAATAGTGGAAGGATGTATTTCACAATGAGTGTATTTATATATAATATTTTGTTTAGTGCTGTTTTTTAAGTTATCTGATTTCATACAAATTAATGAATTATTTTGTTCATCTGAATCAATATATTCTATAATGGAATGTTTATATTTATGTTCTACCAATAAATCATCCCAATTAAATTTTTTAGTTAATATATCTTTTTTACATTTATTTGTAATAAGTAATTTATTATTTTTTACTCTAAAAATAGGTCGAGTTAATCTTCCAGCATCATTACATATAATTATTTCTTTATATTTATAATCAAATGTTACACTCGTATATATATTTATAATACCCTTGTATTTTTTATCTTTTAAATATTCATATAATTTTTTTGCTGAA
>MDTB01206616.1_pt1 | contig 28837 bp, 34 predicted proteins | sample 811161 | NCBI WGS metagenome assembly MDTB01 (sample SAMN05326650, study PRJNA326480) | marine metagenome | isolation source: seawater | place: Mediterranean Sea | collected 2009
AATAGTAAAATTTGGGAAAATGGTGTTAAATATTTTTATGATATTGCAGCTTGGTTTCCAAAAAACATGGTTGTTGTAAATAAAAAAGCATGGAATAAACTTGATGACGCAACTAAAAAAATGGTTATGAAGCAAGCAGCTGTGGCAGAAAGAAAAGGCTGGGCTTTATCTAAAAGAGGTAATGTTGCAGACAAAAAAGCTTTATCTGATGCAGGTATGGAAGTTGGAAAAGTAAACGCAACTTTACAAAGTCACTTTGAAAAAGTTGGCGCTACTATGTCTAAAGAATGGGCAGGTAGAGCAGGTTCAAGAGGACAATCTGTTTTATCAGCATATAAATAAATTTTATTTAAGCAAAAAGGCCGTATAATAGGTACGGCCTTTATGCTTTGTAAAATAGATAAATTTTTAAATTCTCTTTATAGATACTCTGGATACGTCGCATCTTTTTTTTTAATTCTCATATTAGCGACTATAGTCGTAGGTATAGCATCTAGAATTTTTGGATTTTATATTCGTGGTTTAACAGAATATTCTGGTTATAGCTTAGCCTCAGCTTCTTTTTTAGCGCTAGCTTATACATTCAACGAAAACGGTCATATTAGAATCACTTTGTTTCTCGAAAGAGCAAAAGGAAGTTTGTTAAAATTTTTAACTATTTGGTGTTTAGCAGTCTCTACATTTTTGTCAGGTTTTTTAGCTTTTTATTTTATTAAAATGTGGATTGTATCAATTCAACTTGGTGAAAGGAGCCAAGGAGCAGATGAAATTTTACTGTGGATACCACAAACAGGAGTAGCAATAGGCTCAATAATATTTTTTGTTTGCATAACACATAATTTTTTAAAACTATTTATTACTAAACCAAATGCTTGAAATTTATCTAACAATATTTTTTATAAGTATTTTATTAATTTTCCTTGGGTCGGGAGTTTGGGTTGGAATAAGCATGATTGGAGTTTCCACTATAGGAATGATGATGTTTACCTCAAGACCGGTTGGAGATGCAATGGCAACAACCATGTGGAGCATGGGCTCATCTTGGTCGCTTACAGCTTTGCCACTTTTTGTTTGGATGGGAGAAATTTTGTTTCGAACAAAATTATCGGAAAATTTATTTAAAGGCTTATCACCCTGGCTATCAAAATTACCCGGAGGCTTAATACATGTAAACATATTAGGTTGTGCTATCTTTGCAGCTATTTCAGGTTCATCAGCAGCTACAGTAGCCACGGTCGGAAAGATGTCTATTCCAGAATTACGAAAAAGAAATTATCCAGAGAGCTTTCTTTTGGGAACTTTGGCAGGATCGGGCACCTTAGGTCTTTTAATACCACCATCAATTATTTTAATTATTTATGGTGTTACAGTTGAAGAGTCCATAGCAAAACTCTTTATAGCGGGTATAATTCCTGGTATTGGATTAGCACTTTTATTCATGATCTACGTTGTTGGTTGGTCTTTAAGAAATAAAAAGATTATGCCAATTATTAGTGAAGATTTTACTTTTATTGAAAAAATAAAACAGTCAGGACAATTACTTCCTGTTGTTCTTTTAATTTTTGCAGTAATCGGATCTATTTATGCTGGAATAGCTACGGCTACAGAAGCAGCTTCCCTCGGAGTTTTGGGAGCGTTGACATTATCTTATTTTCAGAAAAGTCTAACTAAAGAATCTTTTAGTAAATCATTACTAGGCGCAACTAAAACATCTTGCATGATAGCTTTTATATTGGCTGGATCATCTTTTTTAACTTTAGCAATGGCTTTCACTGGCCTACCTAAAAACTTGGCAGTTTTTATCGAAACACTTCAACTTTCACCTTATATGTTATTACTGGTATTAACTTTGTTTTATATAATTCTTGGAATGTTTTTAGACGGGATTTCAGCTGTAGTCTTAACAATGGCAATCATTGAACCAATGATACGTCAGGCAGGGTTTGATATGATTTGGTTCGGTATATATTTGGTTATAGTTGTAGAAATGGCACAAATTACACCACCAGTAGGATTTAATTTATTTGTTCTTCAAGGAATGGCAAAAAAAGATATGGGTTTTATTGCCAGAAGTGCTTTTCCACTTTTCCTTTTAATGATTTTAGCTGTAATTATAATTATAGCATTTCCTCAGTTAGCCCTTTGGTTACCGGAGCAAATGATTCAACCTCTTAAATAAAAGGATTGTAAGCCCACTGAAGTATTGCCTGCCTTTGTCTTCTTCTACATGTCAAATCATTAGGTTCACAATTTTTTTCGATTGCTTTTACATGTCGAGTAAAGTTAAGCCACCTTTGAATTTGAATTTCATCAACTTTTTGAATTCTTCTACCATTGGTGTACCTACAATACCATTGGAACCATCCAAGAGGATCTTCTTTAAATATCCAGCCTTTTTTAATCCATTCTTGTCTTGTTAAACCTGATTTAATTTTAAATCTATTTATTTTAACATCAAATTTTTCACTTAACTTTGCTTTTTTGAACCATGACTTTGGAAATTCTCTTAATTGTTTTTTTTTAAAATAAGAACCACCAAAAACGCCTAGCTCAAACATTTCTTTTGGAGTCAATTGAGGCTTAAATAAATTATGAATTTCTTCTTTCTTTTTTGGCAAAACTACTACTTTCTTTTAGACTCATAATGATAATCTAAACTACAAATTTGAGGCTTGTTTGCAATCACTATTAATAACCCACCAATTATAGAAATATTCTTTAAAAATATTGTAAGTTGCATTGAATCTCCTAAAATATGATGTGTATGAAAAATTAACGTAACGGTTAAAACAAATAATGCCAACAAAGATGCAACAATTCTAACTTTATATCCAATTATCAATAATAATGGCACTATTATTTCAAAAGCTATTGAAGGATAAAATAAAAATTCAGGTACGCCATGATCAGACATGTACATCATACTTATATCAGGATTAAAGAATTTTTTAACAGCTTCAATTAAAAATAGTAATGATATAAAAAATCTTCCAAAAACTTCTACTATATGCATTTAATTTTTTTCTATGACCTCTTTTAACTCATCGTATTCTTCACAATTACAACTTTCTAGAACCGCCAATCTTTCTTTAGCTAAGTTCATTCTACCAGTTTTTACATAAAGCTCTCCTAAATACTCATTTATACCATTGTGATTGGGCTTTATTTTCAAACCCGCTAGATAATATTTTTCTGCCTCCTCAAATTTCCCAGTTTTTCTTAATGTAAATCCAAGATAATTTAAAATGTCAGGATTATTTCTATCAGCCTTATAGGCATCTCTTAACTTCTCTAAAGCTTGAGAATATAATTTTGATGCTCTATCAGTTTTATTTTTTTCCTCCAATTTTTTTGCTCTAATAACATATCGTTTAGCTTCCTTATATAGATCTAAATAACTACTACTACTATCACTATCACCCCCCGCACTATATGAAACATCTAAATATTGAAAAAAAATAAATGTAGCAATTAGAATTATAAAAATTTTTTTAAACATTATTTCTTTATGCAAATTTTTTTAATTTATCCAATGGTTTTAAAGTCACACCTGCTTTTAAAAGACCATCCCTAATTTCAATTGCAGTCTTTACTGCACTTTTTCCATCGCCATGAACACAAATTGAGTCTATAGCACACGAAATTTGTTTACCCGATAAACAATTTAAAGCTTGATTTTTAACCATTTTAATTACGTGTTTTTTTGCAATTTCGGGATCAGTTATTAATGCATTAGATTTTGAACGTGAAACTAAATTGCCATTATCTTCATAGTTTCTGTCGGCAAAAATTTCAGCTGCTATTTTCATATCTAGCTTCTTAGCTGCTTTTTCCATCTCAGACCCAGTCGGAACTAAAAAAATTAATTCTTTATTTACTTGCATTATTGACTTTGCAATAGTGTTTGCTAAATCAAAATTTTCACAAGCCATATTATTTAAAGCACCATGAGGCTTAACATGTGTCACATTTATAGAATTTTCTTTTGCTATTTCTGACAAAATGTTTATTTGATCAATAATTAGTTTATTTATTTCTTTGTCGGATAAATTTATTCTTTTTCTTCCAAAATTCTCTGGATCATTAAAAGATGGATGCGCTCCAATACTTACACCATTTTTTTTTGAAATTTCCACTGTTTTTTTCATTGTAGGTTTATCTCCTGCATGATAACCACAAGCGATGTTAGCTGAATTTACAATACTTAAAAGTAATGGGTCATTTTCTGTTGAACAGAATTTTGATGTTTCACCAAGATCACAGTTAATATTAATTTCCATATTTTAATTCATTATAAAATATCTATTATAGCAATTTATGTTAAAAAAAATAAGTAATATTGGAGACTGCGGCATCTCATGTGATTTTGGTGACGAAGTTAACAAAAAGACCAATAAAGAGGTTATTAAGCTTTTTAATTTTATACAGGAGTCAGTCAAAAATGAAAAAATTAAAGGAATTTTAAACTACACTCCATCTTATAATAAATTAATAATTAATTTTGATTTAGTAGATATTAAATCCAATGAAATTATAGAATTTATCAAAAGTAATGACTTTTCTAAAACAATTTTATCAGAAAAAAATAAAATTATAGAAATCCCGATATGTTACGATGAAGAATTTGCTTTGGACGTAAAAAGGTTAGAGGAAAAAACCAAATTAACTTTTAAAGAAATTATAGAAAGTCATCTAAAAACAGATTTTTTTGTTTATATGATTGGTTTTGTTCCAGGACAACCTTTTCTTGGTGATTTAAATAAAAATTTGTATCATGATCGACTAGACACCCCTAGAGTTAAAATTAAAAAAGGATCGGTGGGTATAGTTGAGAAGTTCTGTACTATTTATACTTTTGAAAGTCCTGGTGGCTGGAACATAATAGGAAAAACTCCATTAGATTTATTTAATATTAATAAAAAAAATACAAGCTTACTGTTGCCCGGGGATACAGTAAAATTTAAATCTATAACAAAGAAAGAGCTATTATCTTTTAAAAATGAGTAATTACTTCAAAGTTTTAAGACCTGGTATAAATTCGACATTCCAAGATTTGGGAAGATTTCATTTACAACATCTTGGGATTGTGGCAAGCGGATGTATGGACAGGTTATCATTTTCAATTTCGAATAAATTAGTTGGCAATAAAATTTCAGAAGGAGCTCTGGAATTTGCTTACCAAGGACCTCTGCTTGAATTTGTAGGAGAATCAAAGATGATAGCTGTATCAGGAAAAGTTAACTTTAATATCATTGATAAAAATGAAGAAAAAAAGAAAGGTATGCCAAATCAAAGTTTTATAATCTCCGATGGTGAAAAGATAGATATTCTTTCAACAATAGATTCTGTTTATGGTTACATTTCAATCTCAGGAGGTTTTAAACTAAATGAATTTAAAGGAAGCGTCTCTACTTTGATAAAAGCAAAAATTGGTCCAAACAAAGGAGAAAAATTACATATTGACGATAAAATTTTTTTTAACAAATCTAATTTATTAGTTAAAGAAAAATTCATTCAATTTGATTTTGATAAAGATAACACAATAAGAGCAATGAAAGGATTACAATTTGATTATTTTTCGAACAAAAGCAAGGAAGATTTTTTTTCAAATGAATTTGAAATTACTAGACTTACAGATCGTATGGGAATGAGATTAGAAGGCGGGAAAATTGAAAATCAAGTCAGTAAAAACATAAAATCCGAGGGTATTACTAAAGGATCTATACAAGTCCCAGGAGATGGAAAACCTATCATTTTATTATCTGATCATCCTACTATTGGAGGCTATCCAAAAATTGCAAATGTTATTACAGCCGACTACGATAAATTAGTTCAAAAAAAGCCAGGAACAAAATTAAAATTCAAATTGGTCGATTTGTTAGTAGCCGAAGAAGCATTTAATCAATACATTCAAAAAATTAAAAATATTTAAATGAATTTCGTTTACAAGACACCAGGATACATTTTGTGCCTTCTAGCAGGTTTTTGTTTAAGTTTTGGTGGTCCTATTATTAGATCTTTTGAGACCTCTGATCCTTGGCAAATACTTTTTTGGAGATCTGTTTTTTTTATATTAGCATTAATAGTTTTTTTAATTTTAACATATAAAAAAGAAGCATTTAATATAGTTAAGAGATCAGGTTTGCCTGGATTTTTTGGAGGGTTGTTTTTATCATTTAGTTTTGTTGGTTATATATTTGCTATGACAGAAACTACTATAGCAAATGTTGTTTTTATCATAAGCACACAGACTTTATTTTTAGCTATATTCGGCTATTTTTTTCTTAAAGAAAAAATTTCTCTTAGAAGCTCTTTCGCAATTTTTTTAGCAATGTCAGGAGTTATATTAATGATTGGTGATTCCGTTTCTTCTGGATCATTGATTGGAAATTTAGCTGCACTTTTGATACCGATAAATTTTTCTATTTTAATTATTTTTATAAGAAAAAACCCAAAATTAGATATGATACCGGCTATTTTTTATTCAGGAATCTTAAGTGCTATATACGGATTTATTTTGTCTGAAAATATAATTATTTCCTACAAAGATTTAGGTTTAGCTTTTCTTTTGGGTGTGCCTCAATTAGCATTTGGTTTTATTTTTGTGACAATTGGTTCTCGAACTACGCCTGCAGCAACAGTGGGATTATTAATGCTTACCGAAAGTATTTTTGGTCCTATTTGGGGTTGGATAATTTTTACTGAAATACCACCTGTTAGTGTTTTTATTGCTGGACTTATGATTGTAGTAGCAGTAGTTGTTAAAAGTTTAGATAGAAAAAAATATATTGAATAAAAAAATTATTATTTATATATGAAAAATAAAATTCCAGTTTTTGATATTAAACTCAAAGAGACAGAAAAAAAATATATTAATGATTGTCTAGATACCTCATTTATAGGGCAGGGGTCATATGTTAGAAAACTTGAAGATCAATTTAGTTCTTTCGTAGATTGCAAATATGGAATAACTACCACTAGCGGAACAACAGCGTTACATTTAGCTTGTGCTTCTATAGGACTTAAAAAAAATGATCAGGTTCTTGTATCCTCTAGCACCAATATGGCTTGTCCATTTGCTATAGATTATTGTGAAGCTATACCAATTCCCATAGATATAGAGATTGAAACGTGGCAAATGGATGTCAGTAAGATTGAAGAAAAAATAAACAAAAAAACAAAAGCTATTATGGTTGTTCACCTATTTGGTCACCCTGTAGATATGGATCCAGTTATAAAGCTCGCTAAAAAATATAATTTAAAAATTATTGAAGATTGTGCAGAAGCACATGGAGTTGAATACAAAGGAAAAAAAGTTGGATCTATTGGCGATATTGGAGCATTTAGCTTTTTTGCAAATAAAACTATTACGTGCGGCGAAGGAGGGATGGTTGTAACTAATTCAAAATTACTTGCTGAAAAAGCTAGTAGTCTAAAAAACCTATCATATGGAAAAATTAATAAATTTGTGCATGAAGATGTTGGTTTTAACTATAGACTTCCAAACATAAGTGCAGCTCTTGGCCTTGGACAGTTAGAAAACATTCAAAATGTTTTTGAAGAAAAAGAGAGAATTTATTCAAGATATAAAAATAACCTTCAAAATATAAAAGGAATAAATATTCCGAAAATCAGAGATTGGGTTACGAAATATATAATGTGGGTTTTCAATATATATTTAGATGAAAATTTTCCAATTAGAAGAAACGAACTAGCTAAGAAATTAAAAGAAAAAAATATTGATACACGGGATGCTTTTGTACCAATTAACCAACAAGATATTCTGATTAAAAAGTATAAAGTATTTAAAAAAAGTGATTGTCCTAACGCAAATTTTATTATGGAAAATGGATTGTATTTACCATCAGGCAATACTATTACAAATGAAGAGATAGATTATGTTTGCTCTGAAATTAAAAATTTAACTAAATAAAATGACACAAATAAATTTTGCAGTAATAGGCGTTGGATCCTTTGGATTAAAAAGAGCCCAAGCAATAAAAGAAAGCAAAATGGCTAATTTAAAAGCTATTTGTGACATTAATAAAAAAAATCTCCAAAAAGCAAAAGATGTTTTAAAGGTCCCATCTTTAGAATTCAAGGAATGTTTGAAGAATGATGATATTGACGTTATTTGTATTTGCATTCCGAATAAGTTTCACAAACAAGCTATTATCGATTCCTTAGAGGCAGGCAAAAACGTTTTTTGTGAAAAACCATTAACAAGAAATGTTCTTGAGGCACAAGAAATTTTAAAAATAGTTCAAAAAACAAAAAAAAAATTACAAATAGGATCAAATCACCGTTTTTTTGAAAGTGTGATGTTTGCAAAAAAATTATTAGATAGTGGAGAGCTAGGAGAGGTTTTAAATTTTAATGGAAGAATAGGACACGATGGTGAAAGAATAAAAGAAGGTTGGTTTATGAACAGAGATTTAAGTGGTGGAGGGACACTATTAGACAACGGATGTCATTTATTAGATCTAGCAAGATATTTTGTAGGTGATTTTAATTCTGGGTCAGGCATGATTTCGAATAATTATTGGAAGAATATTGACGTAGAAGATACCGCATACGGATTGTTTAAAAATTCTAAAGGCCAATCATGTTCAATTTTTTGCTCTTGGAGATTACATTCAGGATACTTATTTATCGAGTTAAACTGCGAAAAAGGTTTTATAGTTATTGATGGCAGATTTAATACTTTTGAAACAGATAAAATTTTTTGGTCATCAAATCCAGGTAAATTAGAAATTAAAGATTTTAGTGATATCAAACCAAACTCATACAAATTAGAAATTGAAAATTTTATAAGCAACCTTAAACAAAATAAAAAACTTTCTCCTGATATAAATGATGGGTTAGAAGTAATGAAAATGATAGATTTGGTTTATAAAAAACAATGAAATGTTTTGAAAAAGATTATTCTAATTTTTATGATCTTCTGTATAAAAATAAAAAATATAAAAAAGAATTTGATTTAATCAAAAAAACTTTAAAAAGATATACTTCTAAACCGTCTTCCCTTTTAGATCTAGGCTGTGGCACAGGTAAATATTCTAACTTAATGACATCGCTTAATTTAAAGGTCGTAGGTGTAGATAGGAGTAATAATATGTTGAAAATAGCAAAACAAAAATATTCAAAAAATAAAAAATTAACTTTTGTTAAATCTAGTATAGAAAAAATTAATTTAAAAAAAAAATTTGATATTATTTCTGCTTTATTTCATATTTTAAGTTATCAGACTTCTTTAAAACAAATTGATAAATTCTTTATAAACTCTTATAAACATTTAAATAAAAATGGCATTTTAATTTTTGATTTTTGGTATAGGAATGGCGTATATAATCTACAATCTCCATTAAGAGTAAGGATTGTAGAAAATAAAATTTATAAGATTATAAGAATTACAGTTTCAAAATGGTATAAAAACATTAATCAAATTTTTGATAATCATAGTTTATTGATTATTAATAAGAAAGAAAATAAAACTTTTAATTTTCAAGAAACACATAAAATGAGATATTTTGAATTAAGTTTAATTAAAAAACTTTTAAAAAAACATAATTTTCAGTTTTTAGAGAATTTGGACCTAGAAACTGGAAAAGGAATTTCAACCAAAAGCTGGGGTGCGCTTATAATAGCAAAAAAAAAATAATTAATTTCACGTTATTTTTTTAAATTACTTTATTTAGAAGAATTATGTAGGTGAAATTCAACCCTTTATTGTTTTCTGTTGAAACAAACAGGTAAACTACTCAATATTCAACCTTTCTTACTATTGATTTTTTAATAAAGATTAAATAGAATCTAACTATAACGGGAGACAAGAAGAAACAAAAATAAAGTTGTATTATTCTGGCCGAAGGAGCAACCTCCCCGGAAACTCTCAGGCAAAAGGACCGTTATCGTAATAACTCTGGAAAGCAGGCTTAGGCCTCACCGAAGGGGTAAATCTCTCAGGTTTTTTGACAGATGGGGAAAAGAAGGGTTATTACAAAATGGAAAAAACTGCTTTATACAATTTTCATAAAAATCTAGGGGCAAAATTTGTTTCATTTGCCGGTTATGAAATGCCTATTCAATATAAAGAGGGAATAGTTAAAGAACATATAAGCACAAGACAGTCCGCAGGTTTTTTCGATGTCTCTCATATGGGGCAATTTTTTGTAACTGATAATAAATCATCTGAACAAAGTTTAGAAAAAATTATTCCTTTAGATTTTAAAGAAATTAAAATAAATCAATCTAAGTATTCATTCTTGATAAATGATAAAGGTGGAGTGATAGACGATCTTATTATTACTCGAGTAAACGGTGGTTTTAATATTATATTGAATGCAGCCTGTAAAGACAATGACATCAAAGAAATATCAAAATGTTTAAATTCAGAAAGTCAATATGAACTAAGAAGCGACCTATCTCTTATTGCTCTTCAAGGTCCAAAATCCGAATCTATTTTGGAGTCTATTATAAAGAATGTAAAGCAACTTAAATTTATGAATGGCGGCTATTTTGAATATAAAGGAGAGAAGATTTATATAACTCGGTCAGGTTATACTGGGGAAGATGGTTTCGAAATTTCTGTTCCAAATACTAAAGTGGAGAATTTTACTAAGACTCTTTCTGAAAAAGGTGCCAAACCAATAGGCCTTGGAGCCAGGGATACATTAAGATTAGAAGCTGGCTTGTGTTTATATGGACACGAATTAAATCAAGATATTAATCCTATTCAAGCAAATTTAAAGTGGGCTATTTCGAAAAGAAGAAGGGAAGAAGGAGGCTTTAAAGGCTGGGAAAAAATCAAAGATGATTTACAAAATGGAGTTTCAAAAATTAGAGTAGGTATCAAACCTTTAGGCAAAATAATAGCTAGAGAAGGCACAAAGATATTTTCATCTTCAGATGAGGAAATAGGCATAATTACCAGTGGAACGTTTGGGCCAAGTGTACAAAGCCCAGTTGCGATGGGTTATGTTAAAAATAAATTTTCTAAAATTGATAGCAAAATTATTTTAGAAATAAGAGGAAAAAAATACGATGCTGTAGTTTCAAAACTACCATTTTATAAAAAAAACTATGTGAGATAAAAGGAGAATAAATGGAAGAAAAAAAATTTTCGAAAAATCATGAATGGATACAAATGAACAATGGTGAGACAGCTACTGTAGGGATTACAAAACATGCGACTGAAATGTTAGGAGACATCGTGTTTGTTGAAGTGCCTGAAAAAGGGAAAAATGTTGAAGCAAAAGGTCAAACTGCGATAGTAGAGTCTACTAAAGCTGCAAGCGATGTTTATTCGCCAGTTTCTGGTGAAGTTTTAGAAGGCAACCAAGCCATTGTTAATGACCCATCCAAAGTGAATGCAGATCCTGAGGGCGAAGGCTGGTTTTTTAAAATTAAGGTAAAAGACAAATTACAATTAAACGAACTTATGTCAAAAGATGATTATGACAAGTTTACAAAGGAGAATCCTAGTTAATGATTGATGATAATTCAGAAGAATTTATAAAAAGACACATAGGCAATTCGAAAAAAGATCAATCTAAAATTTTAGATTATCTAGGTAATGAGTCCCTTGAAAATTTGATTAAAAGTACTGTTCCAGAAAAAATTTTACTTAAAGAAGAACTTAAAATTGACCATTCACTCTCAGAAAGTGAGGCTTTGAAAAAACTTAGAGAAATATCTTTGAAAAACGAAACTTATAGAAATTTTATAGGCATGGGCTATTACAATTGTTTTACTCCCCATGTAATTTTAAGAAATATTTTAGAAAATCCTGGTTGGTACACGTCTTATACACCTTATCAACCTGAAGTAGCTCAGGGTAGGTTAGAGATGCTTCTAAACTTTCAACAATTGGTAATAGATTTCACCGGTATGGATATCGCGAATGCTTCATTGTTAGATGAAGCTACAGCCGCAGCTGAAGCAGTTGGTTTAGCTCAAAGAGTAAGTAAAAATAACTCAAAAAAGATTTATGTTTCTGACACATGTAATCCTCAAACTATAGATTTAATAAAAACTAGGATTGAACCTTTTGGACTAGAACTAGTGTTAGGCAATCAAAAAGATTTTTTAAAAAATATAAACAGTGAATTAATATGTGGTGTAATTGCTTATCCTGATACACTTGGAGAAATTATAGATCCAAGTGAGACAATTAGCTTAATCCACAAAAAAGGAGGGAAAGCAATTGTTATCTGCGACCTCCTTTCTTTAGCAAAACTTAAGACACCAGCCGAACTTGGAGCAGATATTGCAGTTGGTAGTGCCCAAAGATTTGGCGTACCAATGGGTTATGGTGGACCTCATGCAGCTTTTTTTGCAACAAAAGAAGAATTTAAAAGATCCATGCCAGGTAGAATAATTGGTGTCTCTGTAGATCGTTTTGGAAAAAAAGCTTACAGATTATCTCTGCAAACTCGAGAGCAACACATCAGAAGAGATAAAGCGACTAGCAATATTTGTACTGCCCAAGCATTGCTGGCAATAGTTTCAGCAGGATATGCAATTTACCATGGGCCTAAAGGAATTTTAGAAATTGCTAACAGAACATCAAAATTAGCAAAAGTGTTTGCGGACAGCTTAAAAAAAAATGGATACGAACTTCACTCAGATCAATTTTTTGACACAGTCACTGTTAATACAAAAGATAAAACTAATGAAATTTACAATAAGGCAATATCTGAAAAAATTAATTTAAGGAAAGTAAATGATGAAAAATTATCAATTGCATTTGATGAAGCAAAAAGAATAGATCATGTTAACTTACTACTTAAATTATTTGGTGAAAAAAAAGAGATAAAAAAATCAATTGATGTAGATTTAACAAACATACCTAAAAGTCTTTTGCGTTCATCTAAATATCTAACTCATCCAGTTTTTAACAAATACCATTCAGAAACTGAAATGATGAGATATTTAAAAAGACTTGAGGATAGTGATATCGCTTTAAATAGATCTATGATCGCACTTGGTTCATGCACTATGAAGTTAAATGCTACTGCTGAAATGATACCAATTTCTTGGAAAGAGTTTGCTCTTCCTCATCCCTTTGTGCCTATCAGTCAAATGAAAGGTTATCAAATATTATTTAAAGATTTAATTACAGATCTTAAAGAAATAACTGGATTTGACGCAGTTTCTCTTCAACCAAATTCAGGAGCGCAAGGTGAATACGCAGGTTTGATGACGATTAGAGCATTTCATAAAAACAATAACCAGTCTAACAGAGATATTTGTTTAATACCAAATTCCGCACACGGAACAAATCCTGCAAGTGCACAAATGTCAGGAATGAAAGTAGTTGTAGTTAATTGTGATGAAAACGGAAATATTGACTTAGAAGATTTAAAAAATAAGTCAAAAAAATATTCAAAAGATTTGGCTGCATTAATGGTAACTTACCCTTCAACACACGGAGTTTTCGAAGAAAAAATAATTGAAATTTGCGACATCATTCATTCCAACGGAGGTCAAGTTTATATGGATGGAGCTAATTTAAATGCTCTTGTAGGAATAGCAAAGCCAGGAAATTTTGGTCCAGATATTTGTCATATTAATTTGCACAAAACTTTTTGTATTCCGCACGGAGGAGGAGGGCCAGGCATGGGACCAATAGCTTGCTCAAAACACCTAGAAAATTTTTTACCAACTCATCAACATCTTGATGGTTCTAAACAAAAAAAAGGTGTTGGCTCTGTTTCCGCTTCGCCTTGGGGGAGTGCGAGTATATTAGTCATTTCTTGGATGTATATAAAAATGATGGGTTCAAAAGGTTTAAAATTAGCTTCTCAAGTTTCTATTTTAAACGCAAATTACATTTCAAAAAAATTATCAAAGAAATATAAAGTTTTATACACTGGAAAAAATGGAAATGTAGCCCATGAATGTATTATTGATATAAGACCTATAAAAGAAAAATCAGGAATATCTGAAGAGGATATAGCAAAGAGATTGATTGATTATGGTTACCATGCTCCTACCATGTCGTGGCCAGTTTCAGGAACTATCATGATAGAACCTACCGAAAGTGAGAATTTAGAAGAGATAGATAGATTCTGTAATGCTTTATTAAGTATAAAAGATGAGATAGACAAAGTAGATTCTGGCAAATTTAAAAAAAATGACAACCCTATTATTAACGCCCCCCATACTTATTTAGAATTGTCCGCAGATGAGTGGAAGCATTCCTATTCTAGGAAAGAGGCAGCTTTTCCGAAAAAATATTTAGAAGAATATAAATATTGGGCACCAGTAGCTAGAGTAGATAATGTTTATGGAGATAGAAATTTAGTATGCTCATGTCCTTCAATGGATGAATATAAAGATGAAGCTGCATAAAAATGAGAATTGCAGTAATCGGATCAGGTATATCAGGACTGTCAGCCGCTTATTATCTTTCAAAAAAATATTATGTAGACCTATTTGAGGCCGAAGATAATTTTGGGGGTCATTCTTATACCTTTAACATAAACTATCATAATAAAACTATTCCAGTTGATTTAGGTTTTATAGTCTTCAACAAACTTACATACCCCAATTTAATAAACTTTTTAAAAGAATTAAATGTTCCATTTGAAAAAAGTAATATGTCATTCTCAGTTTCTATACGAGATAGTAATATAGAGTATGGAGGAAGTAGTTTAAAAACTCTCTTTGCTAATAAATTTAATATTTTAAACTTTAAATTTATAAAAATGATAAAAGAAATAATTTCATTTTATAATTATGCTCCTTCCTTGCTAAAAACAGATTTAGAAGGGGAAACTCTAGGAAACTATCTTAATAGAGAAAAATTTTCTAAGTATTTTATTGAATATCATATAATCCCTATGGTTGCCGCTATTTGGTCCATGCCATTTGAAAAAGCTAAAGACATGCCGTTGAGCCTTTTTTTAAATTTTTTTAAAAACCACGGTCTTTTTAAAATTAAAAATAGACCTCAATGGTATACAATTACTAACAGGAGCAGAACCTACGTAAACAAAGTTATAAAAAAAATTAGCGGAGAAGTTTTTAGAAACTATAAAGTTAGTAGCATTGATCGAAATGATGAAAATGTAAAAATAAAAATTGGAAACGAGCACCTGGACTATGATCAAGTAGTTTTAGCTACACATGCTGATGAAAGTTTAAGAATAATTAAAAATCCTTCAAAAGACGAAAAAAGAATACTCGGAAAATTTAATTATGTTTCAAACTCTGCTATTTTGCATTCGAGTGATAAAATTATGCCTAAAAGAAAAATAGCTTGGTCAAGTTGGAACTCATCTTCTAAAGGAGACAAAACTTGCATAACATATTGGCTTAATAAGCTACAAAATTTAAGTACTGATAAAAATTATTTTTTAACACTTAATCCTATTTATGAAATAGAAAATAAGCATGTAATTAAAAAATTAAATTTCACCCATCCTTATTTTAATTTAGAAACTTTAAGAGCGCAAAAAGAACTTCATTCACTTCAGGGAACAAATAGAACATGGTATTGTGGTAGTTATTTCGGATACGGGTTTCATGAAGATGGTATAAACTCATCTTTAAATTTAATTAAAAATTTTAAAATAAAATGAATTCATGTATTTATAACGGTGTAGTCACCCACACAAGATTTAAACCTGTAAGACATTTTCTTAAATATAATACATTTTCTCTTTTAATCGACTTAGATGAACTTGAACAACTTGATAAAAAAAATTTAATTTTTTCTTATAATAAATTTAATATTTTTAGTTTTTATAATAATGATCATGGAAATCGTGATGGAAAATCGCTTAAAGTTTGGGTCTTTGAAAATTTAAAGAAATTTAATATTCATACAAATATTAATAAAGTAAAGTTACTTTGCTACCCTAGAGTTTTTGGTTATGTTTTCAATCCATTAAGCGTTTTTTATTGCTATGAGAATAATTTATTAAAAGCTGTATTTTACGAAGTTAAGAATACCTTTAATGAACAGCATACATATATTTTTAAAGTAAATGACTCTCAAAAATTAAATCAAAAATGTAGAAAAAAATTTTATGTTTCCCCATTTATGGATATGGAAACATTTTATAATTTTAAAATTTTATGTCCAAATGAAAAACTATCTATTTCTATAAAACAAACTGACCTAGACGGGACTATTTTAACCGCTGTTCAAACTGGTGAAAAAAAAGAATTTACGTTTAAACAACTTTTAGTAAATTTCTTCAAATATCCTTTAATGACTATTAAAATTATAAGTGCGATACATTTTGAAGCATTACTTTTATGGAAAAAAGGGGCAAAATATAGAAAGAGAGAAAAAAAAATTAAAATCAACTTAAGTTTTGAGGAAAATTAATGAGCTTGTTAAATATATCAGAAAAATTTGTTCTTAAGAAATTAAAAAATTTAAAAAAAGGAAATTTAAGATTAGTAAATTACGATGGTAAAGTATTTCATTTTGGAGATTTAGAAAGTTCACTTACTGCTGATATTCAAATTAATAATAAAAACTTTTTTTTAAATATAATTTTAGGAGGAAGTTCAGCTTTAGGAGAATCTTACATAAAGAAAGATTTTTACTCATCTAATTTAACAAATTTAATTGAACTTACTGCAAGAAATATACAACTTATTTATTCATTTTCAGGCAGTGCAAAATTACAAATAATTAAAAATATGTTAAATAGAATATTTGCTTCAAATACAAAATCAAAAAGTCTAGAGCATATTTCGAAACATTATGATTTAGGTAACGAGTTTTTTTCAAAATGGTTAGATAAAACTTTAACATACTCTAGTGCAATTTATTCTAACAAGAATGAAAACCTTGAGGAAGCTCAAAAAAATAAATATAAAAAATTAATAAATCTTTTAGATTTAAAAGAAGGAAATAAAGTTTTAGAGATAGGCTGTGGCTGGGGTGGATTTTCTGAGTACTTAGCAAAAAAACATGATGTGTTTATAGATTGCATAACAATATCAAAAAAGCAATTTGATTTTACAAAAAAAAAAATATTCGATAATGGTTTGAATAATAAAGTAAATGTAATGTTCTTAGATTATAGAGATTTAAAAAAGCAGTATGATAATATTATTTCAGTTGAAATGATCGAAGCAGTAGGTGAAAAATATTTAGATGAGTTTTTTAAAAAGATAAAAACTTCTTTAAAACCTAATGGAATTGCAGCCATACAAGGAATTACTATTAAAGATGATTTGTTTGACCGTTATAGAAGTAATGAAGATTTTATTCAAAAATATATTTTTCCTGGTGGTTTTTTACCATCGTTGAATTATATGAAAAAATTGATTAAAAAAAATAAACTTAATATAGAAACAGTTAATTCTTACCCAGATCACTATGCCCAAACATTGTCTACATGGAGAAAAAATTTTTTTAAAGCTTGGGGAAATATTGCACCTTTAGGTTTTGAAGAGTCTTTTAAAAAGAGGTGGGAATTTTACTTTTCCTATTGTGAAGCTGGATTTAAATCAAGAAATATAGACTTGATTCAATTCTCCCTGTCTAATAAATAGTTATGATGAAAAATAAATTTATAATATTTTTTATAATTTTTTTAACAAGTTGTACAAGCAATATGAAGCCAACAGATTTTAAAAACCAAAAACCAAGACTGATAATTGAAGAATATTTATCAGGAAATGTTAAGGCGTGGGGTGTTTTACAAAATAGATCAGGAAAAGTAACAAGGCAATTTAAAGCCGATCTTAACGGAAATTGGGACGGATCAATTCTCACATTAAATGAAAAATTTTACTGGAATGATGGCGAAGAACAAACAAGAAAATGGATAATAAAAAAGTTAGATGAAAATAATTATGAAGGGACAGCTTCGGATGTAGTAGGCAAAGCCAAAGGCTTCTCTTATGGTCCGGCCTTTAAATTTGAATATGTTCTACTTGTTCCGGTAAAAGGAAAGAATATAAAAATAAAGTTTGATGATTGGATTTTTTTACAAGACAACCGAGTTGCCATTAATCGAGCAACAATGACAAAATTTGGTATTAAAGTTGCCGAATTAACAGTTATGTTTGTAAAAAATTAACGTTTCACTAATTTTTCAACTAGGAACAAATATAACTTATAGGGCAATATTCTTAAAAACTTAAGAATTAAAGTTAATTGTTTTGGGAAATCAATTTCAAAAGATTTTGAATTTACTAAACCTTTATATATTTTTTCAGCCGCGAACTCTGTAGATTTTAAAAAAGGCATTTTAAATTCATTTTTATCTGTTAAAGGTGTTTTAATAAAACCAGGAGAAATGACTGAAATTTTTACATTATATTTTTTGAAATCAAAATAAATACTTTCAGCAAAATTTGTTAGTGCAGCTTTAGATGGTCCGTACCCACTTGAGTTTGGTAAACCTCTATAACCTGCCACAGAAGAAACAATTGAAATTTGACCTGACTTTTTATTTTTGAAAAAACTTTCGACACTTTTCACGCAATTGACAGTTCCAAGAAAATTAGTATCCATGGTACTTTTGATTTTTTTGGTATCTATTTTTTGTTCATATTTTGGATTATAAGTACCGCTACAAAAAAAGCAGATATCTAAATCCTTAAAATTTTCCATAATTTTTGAAAATACTTCATTCACTCGATCTTCTTGAGTAACATCTAAAGGAAATGAAAAAATATTTGGGTTTTTTGCCATCTCATCTAATATTTCTTTTCTTCTAGCTGATATTGCAACTTTCCAACCTTCTTTTGCAAACTTTTCTGCTACTGCTTTGCCGATTCCACTACTGGCTCCAGTAATCCATATTTTTTTTTCCATTTTGATAATCTAGCGAATTATTAGAAAAAGACTAATAAAAACTGCGTCAAGATTGTATTGTATATTAAAACTTAATTCTTGTATTTTAAGAAATGTCAAAAAAATATTTAATTTTTGGAGCAACTGGAGCTATAGGGTCTAGTTTAGCAAAGCAATTATCTAAAAATAAAAAGGATTGTCACCTTATTGGAAGAAATAGAGCCGAATTAGAAAGTTTATCAAAAGAGCTTGGTTTTGAATATTCAATTTGTGACGTTTTAGAAGATGGTTTTGAAGAAAAACTAAAAAATGAACTTTCTACTTTAGAAATTCAAGGTATCGCATATTGTGTTGGCTCTATTGAACTAAAACCTTTTCGACTAACAAAACCTAAAGACTTTGTGTCATGTTTTTCATTAAATCTAGTTTCTATTACAAACATAATAAGAGTTTTTCAAGAAAGCTTAAAAAAAAACGAAGGCTCTATAGTTCTTTTTTCAACTGTTGCGGCTCAAAAGGGGTTTACCAATCACAGTATTATTTCATCCGCAAAAGCTGCGGTAGAAGGTTTGACAGTTTCTTTAGCAGCTGAGTTTGCGCCAAATATAAAAGTTAATTGTGTAGCTCCTAGCTTGACTAACTCTAAAATTTCTCAACCAATACTTAAAAATAAGTTAATGGCTGAAGCAATAGCGAAAGCACATCCACTAAAAAGAATTGGAGAAGGAAAAGACGCCGCATCTGTAGCAAGATTTTTACTTACCCAAGAAAGCTCTTGGATAACAGGACAAATTATTGGCGTTGATGGAGGACGATCGAGATTAGCTTAAGCAGCATCTATAATATGACAAAAAAAAATAAATTTATTTATTTATTACTTTTTCTTTTTCTTGGCTTTTTTATGGCTTGGTGGGGTGGTTATATAACAAACTACTTTAAGGAACCATGGTACTCTGGAATTATGAAACCTTCTTTCAATCCTCCAGATTGGATATTTGCACCAGTATGGATATCTCTTTACCTAATGATGGGTGTTGCTGCTTGGTTGGTTTGGTTAAGCCCACAAAAAACTGAAAAAATTTTAAATATTTTTTATATACACCTTTTAGTAAACGCAAGCTGGAGTATAGCCTTCTTTGCAATGCACCAAATACTTGCATCTTTAATAATAATAGGAATAATAATTTTATTTGTGATATGGCTGATAAAACTTTATTACCCAATTAATAAAATAAGTGCATTATTGATGATTCCTTATTTAGCATGGCTGGGTTTTGCTTTTATTTTGAACTTTTCTATCTACAATCTTAATTAAATATAGTAATTTAAATTTAAATTTATTTATGGACGATGTAGTTATAATCGGTGGCGGAATTATAGGAACAGCAACAGCATATTTTTTGTCAAAAGAGGGAAGAAAAGTCAAAGTCATAGAAAAGGATCCGACTTATAAAACTGCTTCTTTTCCTTTATCATTAGGAGGTTTTAGAAGACAATTTTTTCAAAAAGAAAACATTTTGTTAGGAAAGTTTGCAAGAGATTTTATTTTTGAAATTCCTAATCTTTTAAAAACAAAAAAAAACCCTAATCCAACTGCCAGTGTAGTTCCAAATGGTTACTTGTTTCTATTTGGTTCAGAGCACGCAGATGAACAATATGAAGCTTTGAAAAATCACAAATCCTGTGATGCAGGAACAAAAAATGTAAAAGGGAACGAATTAACAAAATTATTTCCTTATATAAACGACAAAGGTATTGTAACTTTTACTTATACTGATGATAAGATGGAGGGGTGGATTGACCCCTACATGTTTCACGGTGCTCTTAAAAATAAAGCCGTCGAATTAGGTGCTGAATTCATTAAGGGTGAAATAAAATCAATAACAGAAATTAATGCAAAAGTTATAGTTTCTGCAGCAGGATATTTTACAAATCAATTACTTAAAGATATTCCGGTTTTTCCACAAAAGCATACTGTTTTCAGAGTTAGCTGTCCAACTCATATCCCTGAAATGCCTCTAACGTCAGACTTTACTACAGGAGTATACTGGAGACCGGAAGGAAAAGAATATCTTGCAGGTTCACCAATTTCAAAATTTGACGCTAACGATCTAGAGCCAGAGTGGAATGATTTTGAAGAATTAGTTTGGCCAGCTTTAGCAAAAAGAATTCCAATATTTGAAAAATTAAAACTAACTGGAGGTTGGGCGGGATATTATGATTGTAACAAATTAGATAATAATGCAGTAGTGGGCAAACACCCAAAATTTAAAAATCTTTATCTTGCTTCAGGTTTTACTGGTAGAGGTTTGATGCAGGCGCCTGGAATTGGAAGAGCTCTAACAGAATTAATTTCGACTGGCTCATACCAATCAATTGATCTAAGCGATTTCTCAGTAGAGAGAGTTTTAGAAAATAAAAAAAAACCCGAACCTTATGTTCTCTAATTTTTAGAAAATGCCAATAAGAAGAACCAATAGAAATAATCAAAAAAAATGGCTTAAAGAAAATCAACATCTTAAAATTTTGGATTTAGGTTGTTCTCCAGTGAACTTCTGGAAAGAAGCTAATCATTTCGCAGACATTGAGGATCACAGGGATCATTTTAAAAATCTAAACTTAAATTACACTTTTTTTAAACCCAACGAAAAACTACCATTTAAAGATAAAGAATTTGATTATGTAATATTAAGTCACGTTTTAGAACATGTGCCTGAACCTTTTAATCTTAAAAAAGAAATAGAAAGAATTGGTAAAGCTGGTTATATAGAACTTCCAACAAAATTAAACGACAATATGGTTTTTGGGTGTGATGAAGAGATTACAGGACATAAATGGTGGTTTGAATTTGACGATGATAACAAAAAATTAGTTTTCGCGAAAAAAATTAATGCTCTAGAAAAATTTATAAGTGTAGGTTCTGTTTTTAAACTTATGTCAATATTTGATGATAGCTTGACACTCCAACTTCATTGGCATGATAATATTCCACTAGAAGAAAGAAAACCTTATACAATAGAAAAAAAAATTACCTTTAATTCTCTCGTTAGAAAATTTATTGGAAAAAAAATAAGAATTTACTTTTCAAAATTAAAAAATATTTTTAGAAAATAAAAATTTTTTTGGATAATTTCTCTTTAAAATAAATCTATTGATTACTATAGATAGAAAAATAATAACAACACTTCCCATTATTACTGGAAATAAAATATAATCAAAAGAAACATCAGAAAATATTGCAACTAAGGGATTTGATGCAGCAGGAGGGTGAACTACTTTAAAGTAGACCATTAAAGTCACAGCGCAACCAACTGCTAAACCTAGAGAAAAAAATGAAAAACCAAATAATTCATTAAAAGTTATTCCAACGATTATAGATATCAGATGTCCAAAAAAAATATTTTTGGGTTGTGCAGCGTCAACATCATGTGCAACAAATATTATCAAAACTGTTGCTCCAAAAGAAAATATTATCCAAATACCAATTCCAGACATCTCATTTAATAAGGCTAAGATACTTATAACCACTGCAGCCGCAATGCCAGAAATAATTGCTGTTAAACCTTTAAGATTTTTCATATATAATTTTCCTCTAATTAAGTTATATACAATTATGAATAATAAAAAAATATTTAACTTTCTTGCAAAGTTGCCATTTGAGCTAAACAAACAATATTCAAAATTGTCAAAATCAAAAATTAAAGCCCAGAATAAATCAAGTGACAAAAAATATTTCAATCCAGTTACAAACTTTGATAAATCCTTTGAAAAATATATTAGGAAATTAATTGAAAGTAAATTTCCAAAAGACTCAATATCTGGTGAGGAATTTAAAAAAAAATCAACTTCTAATGAATATGAGTGGGTAATAGATCCTATTGATGGAACTAAAAGATTTATCAATAAGGAGTCAACATGGTCTAATTTAGTTGGGCTTATTCATAAAAAAAAATCTATAATGGGTTTAGCAAATTTCCCAGCTTTAAAGAGATACTATATTAATAATGAAAAAAATTCTTTTTTAATTAAAAACAATAAAAAAAAATTATTAAAAACTTCTCGAAAAAAGAATTTCAAAAAAATTAGTTTAATTTTAAATTTTTATGGAAAAAAAATTTCTTCAAAAGAAAAAAAGATTTTTAAATTTTTCTGTCAAAACTCATTGTCCCAAAAATTTGACTCATTTAATTACTGTTTATTGGCTGAGGGAAAAATTGATGCAGTTATAGAGACTAATTTAAAATCTTATGATATAGTAGCTCTTGTGCCAATTGTTGAAAAAGCAGGTGGGTGTGTGACAAATTGGAAAAATCAACCTCCAATAAATGGAGGTAATATTTTAGCAAGTTCAAATAAATATTTACATAATAAAATTTTAAAAATTTTAAAATAGATGAAAATGATTTCAATTTTTTTTAACAGAGTATTTAGAGCAATTAAAATAGATATTGATCTTTACGAAGAGGTTGAAAAAGATAAGAAGGCAACTGTACAAGCAGGCATAGTAGTTGTTTTGTCTAGCTTAGCTGCGGGAATAGGAGCTTCACATTTAGGAGCATCAAATTTTTATGTAGCTCCCTTGCTCTCCTTATTAAGTTGGTATGTTTGGGCTTACATAATTTATTTAGTCGGTGTAAAATTATTTGCAGAACCTCAAACAAACAGTAATCACGGTGAACTTCTAAGGACCATTGGTTTTTCAAGCGCTCCAGGAATTATTAGAGTTTTTGGTTTTACTCCTGAGTTAATGACAGTTACTTTTATAGGTTCTGCTTTTTGGATGTTAGCTTGCATGGTTGTAGCAGTTAAGGCAGCTTTGGATTATAAAAGTATGTGGAAAGCTCTTGGAGTTGTTGTTATGGCTTGGTTTGTACAATTTATTTTTTTATTTATTATACTTATTTTATTTAAAGGTTTTTAAATAGGAAAAATCGTCTTTGATAGTTTACAACTATCACATATTTTGTAACCATGCATCACCAAATTTGCGCGAACACTTTCGAGAGCAGTTTCGCATTCTTCACAAACATCATCCATTTCATTAGAAGACATATTTTTTTTATTTTCATCCGTCATAGTTTTGTAGGATTAGGTTGACCTTTATAAATTTTTTTTGGGTCAAATTTTTTTTTCTTTTCTTCAAACTTTATTTCTATTTCTTTATTACCATCTTTTACATTTAATGGTATGGATCTATAAAAACATGATTTATATCCTACGTGGCAACTTGCACCTTCCCCGATATCGACACTCATCCAAATTGCATCTTGATCGTCATCTATTCTCAGTTCAATTACTTTTTGTGTAAAGCCGCTAAATTTTCCTTTATGCCACAATTCTTTTTTCGATCTGCTCCAGTAAAATGCTTCTTTAGTAAGAATAGTTTTTTTTAGAGCTTCACCATTCATAAAACCATGCATTAAAACCTCTCCAGTTTTATGATCAGTAGTAATTACGGGGATTAGACCTCTCTCGTCAAATTTAGGTGATAAAAATTTACCCTCTTCCACTTCAAAAACACTTTCTCTTTTTTTAAACATAGGCGTAAAATAATGAAAAAAAGACAAAATAGCAATTTGCATTCACTTATTATGTCCTATAAAAGAGTCAGAAATTATGAAATTAGTTAAAGATTTAGACAAAACTCAAGCAAAAAAAGAAGTTTCTGACAAAGAAGCAGAAGAGGCTTTTAAAACAATACTTTCATGGATTGGAGAAAATCCTAGCAGAGAAGGTTTAATCGATACTCCAAAAAGAGTTGTTAAGGCTTTTAAAGAATATTTTAAAGGTTATCATCAAGACGCAACTGCAGATTTGATGAAAACTTTTGGAGATGTAGAGGGCTACGATGATATGGTAGTAGAAAAAAATATCACTTTAGAGAGTCATTGCGAACATCACATGGCACCTATTATTGGAGTGGTGCATATTGCATATATTCCAAATAAAAAAGTAGTAGGTCTAAGTAAACTAGCTAGAACTGTGGAAGTTTTTTCTAAAAGATTACAAACACAGGAAAGACTTACAATGCAAATAGCAAAAACTTTAATGACAGCTTTAAATGCAAAAGGAGTAGCGGTAACAATTGATGCCGCACATCAATGTATGACAATGAGAGGTATTAAAAAAGAAAAAGCCACAACAGTTACAAATTATTATTTAGGATCCTTCAAAGAAGATTTGAGTTATCAAAATAGATATTTACGATACATAGCAAAATAAATTAATGTCTGAAAAATTCAAAGCTATTGTTATTGACAATCAAAACGAAAAATTTTCGAGAAATATAAAAGAAATAAGTAAAAGTGATTTAAAGGATGGTAATGTTTTAATAAAGATTGACTATTCAAGCTTGAATTACAAGGATGCACTAATTTTAAATAATGGAGGAAAAATAGTAAGAAAATTTCCTTTTGTTCCTGGCATAGACTTTTCAGGTAAGGTTATCGAAAGTGAAGACGGTAAATTTAAAAAAGATGATAACATTATCTTAACGGGATTTAGAGTTGGCGAGGCATATTTTGGAGGATTTTCTCAATATGCAAAAGTTGATTCAAATTTTTTAATCAAAACACCAAAAGAATTGGATAATAAAAAATCTATGATGCTTGGAACCGCAGGCTTTACTGCTTTACTTTGTTCTTTTGCAGTTAAAGCAAAAGAAGAACTATTATTAGGAGAAAAAGTAAAAGATGTTCTAGTAACTGGAGCTTCAGGTGGGGTAGGCAGTATAGCAATTATGATATTATCAAAAATGGGTTACGATGTGCATGCTGTAACCGGGAAAAAAGATAAAAATGACTATTTAAAAAATCTAGGTGCAAAAAATATTATTGATAGAAAAGAATTTGAAGAAGAAAGCAAACTATTAGAAAAAGGAACTTGGGATGGTGTGGTAGATACTGTTGGCGGATCAGCGTTAACAAAGATACTTGCTCAAACAAAACCAGGTGGTATCGTGGCTGCCTGTGGTAACGCAGGTGGAATCAAAATCAATACTACAGTTATGCCTTTTATTATTAGAGGAGTAAAACTATGGGGAATCGACTCGTCCGGTTCTTCAATAAAAAGGAGAGAATTTATTTGGAATGAAGCCTCCAAGTTAATTGATTTTTCTAAACTTCAATCATTTACCAAAGAATTATCTTTTAATGAGCTTTTAGAAACTTATCCAAAACTACTTAAAGGAGAGTTTTTTGGAAGAGCTATAGTAAATCCTAACAAATAATCTATAATTTGGTTTTATGGACTGGGATAAATTAAAAATTTTTCATACTGTTGCAGAAGCAAGTAGTTTTACAAAAGCTTCTACAATTTTAAATTTAAGCCAATCTGCAATAAGTAGACAAATACAATCTTTGGAAACTGAGCTTAAAATTAAGCTTTTCGAACGTCATGCAAGAGGCTTAGTATTAACTGAAAACGGTAAATATTTACACAAAACAGCCCATGAAGTAATTTCACGACTTAAAGAAGTAGAAACAACTTTAAGCCAAGAAAAAGATAAGTTAGGTGGTAAAATCACTGTTACAACAGTTGTGAGTTTTGGGACTACTTGGTTAACACCAAGAATACAAGAGTTTATGAGTCTTCATCCTGAAATTGATATAGAACTAATATTTGATGATAGAGAGTTAGATCTTAGCACTAGGCAAGCAGATATTGGAATTTGGATGAGAAGACCTAAACAATTAAACTATATACAAAAAAAATTTGTTGATTTTCAGTACCATATTTATGGATCAAATAATTATTTAGAAAAATATGGTTACCCAAGAACTGAAAACGATCTTCAAAAACATAAATTTATAACTTATGGTCGAGGGTTGCCATCTCCAGTTTTTAATCCAGATTGGGCTCTTAAACTTGGAGTTAAAGATAGTAAAAAAAAAGAAAACCTGTTATGAAAGTAAATAGTGTATATGGATTACTTTTAGCAGTTCAAAGTGGTGTTGGTTTAGCTGCATTACCAGATTATATAGCGCATAATGTACCTAATTTGACAAAGATTCTACCTAATGTTAAAGGGCCCCATACTGAAACTTACTTTGTTTACCCTGAGTCCTTAAAAAATGTTGCTAGAGTAAAAGCTTTTAGAAACTTTATTTTTAGTAAAATGCATGAATGGAAATTTTAAATGGGAATTTTTAATTTTATAATACCTTTTTTTATATTAATTTCAGTAGTAGTTTTTATTCATGAATTTGGACATTATTATTTTGCAAAAAAATATGGTGTAGGTGTTACTGACTTTTCAATAGGTTTTGGTAAAGAATTATTTGGTTTCAATGATAATTCAGGCACAAGGTGGAAATTTTGTTTAATACCATTAGGGGGTTATGTAAAATTTTTTGGGGACAGGAATGTTTTTAGCGAGACAGAACAAAATGAGATATTAAAAAAATATAACAAGGAAGATCAATCAAAACTTTTTGTTTTAAAACCATTGTTTCAAAGATCAATTATTGTAGCAGCAGGACCTTTGGCAAATTTTTTATTAGCTATTTTAATCTTTTCTTTCATTTATATGTTTTCAGGAAAAGATTTTACTCCACCAGTAATCGAAGAAGTTCAAATGAATAGTCCAGCTGATAAAGCTGGCTTAAAAAAAAATGATATTATTATTTCAATTGAAAACAACAAAGTATCAAGTATTCTTGAAGTTCCCACCTATATAAATTCTTCAACATCTAATAAAATAATTATGGACGTTTCAAGAAATGATCAAATTTTAAATTTTTTAATTTCCCCAAATATCATTTTAGCAAAAGACAATTTTGGAAATAAGGTTAAAAAAAAGATAATAGGTATAAAAATTGCACCACTTAATAATGAAATTAATAAAGAGAAACTTGGACCAACAAAAGCTTTATTTTATGCAGTGACAGAAACTTGGTTTGTGACTAAAACAACATTAAAATTTGTAGCTTCTTTATTTGTTGGAAAAGGTGACAGTTCTCAACTTGGTGGCCCTATTAAAATTGCAAAAATCACAGGACAAGTAGCACAATATGGTTTTATAGCTTTTTTAAGTATAATGGCTTACATATCTATTAGTTTGGGTTTAATAAATTTATTTCCAATCCCTCTTTTAGATGGAGGACATCTGATGTTTTATGCAATAGAGAAAGTTTTAGGTCGACCGTTAAAACAAAAGACTCAAGAGGGATTTTCTCGAATCGGTCTTTTTTTGTTATTTTCTCTAATGTTTTTTGCCACTTTTAATGATTTAAAAGATATTGGCTTGTTTTAAGGCTTTTTAAACTTTAAAAAAATCAATAAAATCAACGTTTTTATACATACAATATATAGTGTTAATATTTATTTTTATAACTAATAAAATTGTTGATTTTCCTTACCAATTGTTGAGATTAAACATTAATAAAAGGGGCATAAAATGAATAAAAAACAACTAGTAGCAAAAATATCGTCCACATTGGGTCAAAGTAAGGCTGACGCTGAAAGAACTTTTGATTCAATAACAACGATTATACTTGATGCTTTGAAAAATGATGACACAGTTAAAATAGCTGGTTTTGGTACTTATAAGGTAGCAAAAAGAAAAGCTAGGGTAGGTAGAAATCCAAGAACCGGGGAATCTATCCAAATCGCAGCATCACAAAAAGTTAAGTTTTTACCTGCTAAAAGCTTAAAAGAAATGTTTAATAAATAAGCATTATTTAACAGCTCTTATTTTTTTAATAATAAGGGCTGTTAAGGGCTTGCAAAAACTGCATAACTCAAATCTTCACTTAACAGTTCTTTAATATTTTAAAATATCTTATTTATTTTTTAACAAAGGAGTTAAAATGAAAAAATACATAGGATATTTCTTCGCAGGTACCGCAATATATTTTGCGTTTGCTGGTCTTGGTTATGCCGAAACCACTGTATCTGCTGAGGTTCAATACATATTTAATACAATATTATTTTTAATGTCAGGTTTTCTAGTGATGTGGATGGCTGCCGGTTTTGCTATGCTCGAATCTGGACTGGTAACATCTAAAAGTGTTTCAGCAATCTGTGCAAAAAATATAGGATTATATTCAATCGCTGGAATTATGT
>MDTB01226683.1_pt1 | contig 28829 bp, 30 predicted proteins | sample 811161 | NCBI WGS metagenome assembly MDTB01 (sample SAMN05326650, study PRJNA326480) | marine metagenome | isolation source: seawater | place: Mediterranean Sea | collected 2009
CGTTAAACGTCCTAGGTCCTACAAGTTATACTGCTGGTACAACAGCAGCAAACGACTCAACCGTTCTTATGATGATTGAAGCTACAGCTAACACTGCTGATGGTGCAAAGGATGCTACAAAAGCTAAGCAAGCATTTCAACTTGATTGGCTAGCTGCAGGTACTATTCAGTTAACTGTAAATGGTATAGCTCTATTTGATACTACTGTTGGTGGTTCTGGTACAGCATTAGCAATAAATAACTCTAACAAGGATCTTCAAATTCAAGCAATTGAATCTGCTGTTAACTTATCAAGAGCTACTGCTGCTGGTGTAACACTAGATGCTACAAGAGGATATGCTTCTTCTCAAACAGTTTCTCTAGCTGTATATTCAAGCGCAGGTTCAACTGCTACTTCATTAGGTCAAAGATATGCTGAAAAGGTTGATGCAGGTGTTGCTGTTAGTTCAACTAACTATGGTTTTGGTCTTGATGAATTAATTACATTCACAGTTGGATCCAACTCAGTTACATTCTCAATGTCAGGTGTAAGTGAAACTGCAACAACTATTGCTGATATAGGTGACGGGATTGTTACTGCATGGGCTAACAAGTATGGTGCTTCTGGTACTCATTCAAGCTCTGCTATAGCAACTATTGTTGATACTGCTGGTTCATTAGCTGTTACTATGTTACAAACTGATAGTGCAGGTTATGGTATAGATGTTGACATGTCAGTTACGGCTGGTACTGTTACTGCATCAAATGGTAAAAACTTAACTTGGACAATTGGTTCTACTCAGTTAGAATCTGATGATGCTACAACTGATACGGACATTATTGTATCTGTTGAATCTACTGTTGCTGGTGTTGATGAAAACACAATTTCAACTGTTGTAACTACAGGTGGAGCTGGTAGTACTGTAACTTGGGTAGCTTTAGCTGCATCAACTTATACTGCTAACACAACTTTTGCTGCTACTTACGCTAATCAGTCTGTTAACAGAACTGATGTGAGAACGGCAGAAGATTCTGTAAACGCTGCAACTTCAAATGCTGTTGCACAGACATTATTTAACAGAGTAACTTGGTTAGGTTAATTTTTAACTAACTAAACAAATTAAAACCCTCCTTTTGGAGGGTTTTTTTTATTTTTACATTTAATTAGAATGAAAAAATATATTCCAATTATTTTTTTAGGATCGATTTTTTTTATTTTCCTAATAGGAAGAGTGGAAAATGCATATGATAGAATACATCCACAATTTTATTTTTTAGGGTTAGTTAATCTTATCTCTATAACTTATCTTTTTTTTAAATTTTCTTTTGACCAGATCTTTGACGTAATAAAAAAAAATAGAATTTTTATTTTTTACACATTATATATAATCCTTTCTCTTATTTCAATATTGTTCGCCTTAAATAAAATCGAATCATTAATAATAGCATCACAATATTTAACTTTCTTTTTCTCATTTTTAGTAATAACATTAATTTCAACTCTATATGAATTAAATGTTATTAAGCTTGTTGTTAGATTATCTCTGGTATCATTACTATTGGAATCTTCTGGAGTTCTGTATTCCGTATTTGATTATATAATTATTGATGGGAATCCATATTCAAGGAATAATGAATATAGTGCTTTTGCGGGGAATATAAATATAACTGCTTTCTCTTTGGTTATTAAGTCTTCATTGATCTATTATTTGTTGTTTAACAAACCAAATAATTTGTCATTAAATCTTTTCTATACTCTAATAATATTTATGGTTTCAAGTTCACTTTTCTTTTTACTTACAAGAGGTGCATTATTAGCATTTTTAATGCTGGGTATTTTGATAGTTTCATTTGTAATTTACAATCAACGAAACCATATAAAGTATAAATCTAAAATAATTGGTTTACTTGTTGCAATTTCGATAGGTTATTTTATCTCTAACTCAGTTATGAGTAATGATGATTCATCAAATCTTGTTGCAGAAAGAGTTGCTTCAATATCAGTTAATACGGAGGATGAATCTATTGGTCAGAGACTACGTTACTATAAATTATCTACTCAAATAATTGGAAAAAACTTTTTAACTGGTATTGGAATCGGAAACTGGAAATTTCAATCAATTGCATATGATGCTTCAAATATTAGAGAATATACTGTTCCATATCATGCTCACAATGATTTTTTACAAGTAGCCTCTGAGGTTGGAATTTTTGGTCTTTTAGCTTATATGTGTGTATTTTTAATACCTATATTAGGCAGTATCAAACACATATTTACTTCAAAAAACAAACTTATTGGTGTATGTCTTTTAGGAGCTTTATCTGTTTATTTAATTGATTCTATGTTAAACTTCCCTATATCAAGACCAATTTCGCATGTTTATTTTTTATTTATTCTAGCAGCATATCAAAACTTATCAAATCAAGATGAAAATAATTCTTAAGTTTCTTTTCATTTGCATAATATTAGGAGCTTGTTATTCAAACTATAAAATATTCCAAGCATCTGAATACCAATCAAATATAATGTATGATTTTAATAATGGTTCATTTATAGTCCCCCTTGAATACATTAAATCCAATGATGGCAATTACCCAAATGTTACTATTACTGCTCTTCCGTTAAAGTACCTTCAGGCTCGATATTTTGAAGAGGCTGATTCAATTGAAATTGCTAAGAGACTTTATTTTGAGGCAATGAGTGAAAAAATTAACCCTTATCTTAAGGCTGCAGAAGCTGAAATTGCAGACATATATTATACTGAACAAAAATACGATAGCGCTTATTACTTTGCTAAACAAGCATTTGATATATTACCTAACTCTAATGTACACAGGACTATTTATTTTAAGACATTAAAACAAAGAAAAGATACTATTGAGCTTGAAAACGCTTTTAACAGAATAAAAAAGTATAACAATAATTCTCACTGGATTAATTACTTTACTGAAAGGTATGCTATAGTTGGAGCGGGAGATCAACAAATTCTCTCTCTAATTAAAGACTACAGGGAAAAATTCAATTTTCAAGAAGATGCAGCCACTGATGTTATGGAGAAACTCATGCTTCAAGGGGACGCAAGAGTTCAGCAGTCTATAGGAATCAGTGAAGAAGCGGGAAAGGTTTTTAAAGAAAAAAAATATGAGGAGGCTGCTGAGTTATTTGCTCTTGCAGCCCAAATTGAGGATACAGAATATTCTTTTTATGAAAACGCAGCAATTTCATATAATCTTGCAGGACAATATGATAAGGCGTCTTACTATTTTGATAAAGTTATCTATGATCTAAATCCAAAAAATGGGAAGGCTGAATTTTATAAAGGTGTCATGCTTATTAAATTAGATTCATTAAAAGCGGGATGTGATTATTTAAGAAAGGCAATAGGCTATAGATACTCAGGACAAGGATCAATAGATACTTTCAACTATTACTGTAATTAATTAACCAACTTACCCCCTGAATATTCTTCTGTCCAAATAGTATCTCCATTATTTTCAAGTCGATACCAAAAGCCATCTCTATTTCCATCTTTATAATTAGAAATCTGCATTAATTTTCCATCCTCATAATAATACCTCCATACACCTGCTCTTTTGCCCATATCAAAAGTTGCATTAGTCTCTAGACCCCCGTTTTTGTAGTAAAATTTCCATTTACCATTTTCATAACCATTTTTATATTGTTGTATTGAACTCAGAGTATCTGCAATATACAGTGCACATCTACCTGTATAAGGACCATCATCATTATAAGTTAAATACTCTTCAATATAGTAGTTAGGTTTTTTCCTAGATAACTCAGGGCAGGGACTTGGAGTGCAAGAAAGAATTAAAAGTGATATAAGGGTTAAAAAAAAATATCTCATTTTAAAATAGTAATTGAATTACAATCAAAAATAATAAACTCGCTGTAAAAATTATTATAGTGGAGATCAAATGATTGTTTGTCTTTTTAAGTAATAAATGATGAAGATGATTATTGTCAGCAATAAAAGGAGATTTACCCATTTTAATCCTCAAGAAGAATACTCTAATTAGATCAACTATTGGATAAACTAGAATTGATAGAATAAAAAGAATTTTGTGAAGATCATAATCTTCTTTAATTATATATGAATTATTTAATGAGTATATAACATATATACTTACAACACCCCCTAAAAATAATGATCCAGAGTCTCCCAAGAAAACCTTTATTCTTTTCCTAAAATTAAAATAGAAGAGTGGTAAAGCAGAAATAATTAATATGGTCGATAGATTAATTAATTCTGTCTGATTGGTAGAAAAAAATTCAAATGCTAATAAAAAAACTAATAAAATACTTAATGCCAATCCATCAATACCATCTATAAAATTAATAGAGTTTATTATTGACACAATTATAAAAATTGTTATTAAATGAGCAGATATTCTACTTATTTCATATATCCCCAAAAAGCCATGAAGGTTTTCAATAATTAATCCACTATCAATTATAATTTTTGCAGCAATTATCTGAAAGATAAACTTTAATTTAAAATCTAGTTTATAGATGTCGTCATAAAGTCCTACAGTGAACAATAGACCTAATGGCACCAATAATGAAAAATCATAAATTTCATTATTGAAAAAATAACTTGCAAAACTCAATATAAATAGAGTTGAAAAAATCGCAATACCACCAGATCTTGTAGCAATTACGTTATGAGAGGATCTATTATTAATTTCATCGTAAATTTTCTTTTTAAGAAATATTTTGTGAAAAACCCATATAATAATAAAACTTAAAGCTAATATAAGAGTGTAATATGAGAGAGTATTTATTTCCAATTATTTATACAATGATTCCTTTACAAATTTATACTTTAAAATTTTAGTAAAAAGCATTTGTAAAAATAAATAATATCGAGTACTTTTGTTACTTGATATTATGTTAGGCGAGTTAATTACATCTAAAACTAGACTTAGATTATTAGTTAAATTTTTTATTTCTCAAGCAAACAAGGGATATCTTAACGGATTGGCTAATGAAATGGGAGAATCAACTAATTCAATAAGAAAAGAACTGAATCATTTATTTGATGCAGGATATCTTAATAAGTCAAAAAAAAACAATAAAGTTGAGTATAGTGTAAACTCAAGGCATCCTTTATACCCAACTTTAAAAAAAGTTGTGTACAAACATTTAGGTCTAGAAGATATTGTAGATACTGTTCTTAAAAGAATGGGGGATGTTGATCAAATTATTGTTATTGGAGATTATGCAAAGGGGATAGATTCAGGAAATATTGAGGTTGTAATTGTTGGAAATAATGTTAACTACAGTTATATAGCTCAACTAGAGGAAAAAATTGAAAATATAATATCAAGAAGAGTTGGTTTCTACTTAACATCCAGACCTCCAATAAATAAAGACAGGTTAATAATTTATTCCAAAAAAGATGAAATATATTGATAAAGAGGAAAGACCATGGGGACGCTATTTTGTAGTCCATGATGAGCCAGATTATAAAATTAAAAGAATAGAAGTTGAGCCAGGTCAAAGGTTATCCTATCAATATCATATGAGAAGATCAGAATTCTGGTTAATTGTTTCAGGAACTGCTTTAATTACTATAAATGATAAAACATCTGAATATAAGGCAGGTAACAGTATAAGTATACCTGTTAAGTCAAAACATAGGGTTGAGAACAAATATGAAAAGTTACTTGTATTTATTGAAATACAAACAGGTGATTATTTTGGGGAGGATGATATAATACGTATAAATGACGATTATGGAAGAATTTAAAAAAAATAAAATTGTAATTGTCTCAGGGTATTTTAACCCTTTGCATAAGGGTCACATTGAATATTTTTCCTTGGCAAAAAAAAATGCAGATAAATTGGTTGTAATAATAAATAATGATCATCAGAGAAATTTAAAAGGATCAAAATTATTTATGCTAGAGGATGAAAGGGCACTAATTGTATCTAGAATTGATATTGTTGATTATGCATTTATATCGATAGATGTGGATTTAACAGTAAAAAAATCTATTGAAGAAATTTCCAAAAAATATTTAGGTCATGAACTATTCTTTGCTAATGGGGGTGATCAAAACAATGATACAATACCCGAGTATGAAATTTGTAAAAAACTAAAAATTAAACTTATTGATGGACTTGGAAACAAAATTCAGTCATCATCTTGGCTTTTAAATAAAAAAAATGAAAATTAAAAATATTTGCTGTATTGGTGCAGGCTATGTTGGTGGACCCACCATGGCTGTTATAGCTTTAAAATGTCCTGATATTAAAATTAATGTTGTTGATATAAGCAAAGAAAAAATTCGTGCATGGAACTCAAAAGATCTAAACGAGATTCCTGTCAAAGAACCAGGATTAAGTGATATTGTAAAAGAGGTAAGAAATAAAAATTTATTTTTTTCTAATGAAATAGAAAAGAATATTGATAAGGCTGAAATGGTGTTTATAGCTGTTAATACTCCTACTAAAACTTCAGGAAAAGGAAAAGGTATGGCAGCTGATCTAAAGTATGTAATTAACTCAGCAAAAACTATTGCAAAGTCTTCAAGAACTGATAAGATTATTGTTGAAAAATCAACTTTACCAGTTAGAACAGCTGAAAAAATAAAGAAAATACTTAATGAAAATAATTCAGAAAACAAATTTGAGGTTTTATCAAATCCAGAGTTTTTAGCTGAGGGTACTGCAATAAATGATCTATTTAAATCAGATAGGGTTTTAATTGGAGGAGATGATACTGATTCAGGAAAAAAAGCAATCAACTCATTAAAAAAAATATATTTAGGATGGATTCCTAATAATAAAATAATAATCACAAATGTCTGGTCATCTGAACTATCAAAATTAGCGTCTAATGCTATGTTAGCTCAAAGAATTTCTTCAATTAATAGTCTATCAGCGCTTTGTAGGGAAACTGATGCAGATATTGATGAGGTTTCAAAAGTAATCGGACTAGATAAAAGAATAGGCCCAGAATTTCTTAAAGCTTCTGTAGGATTTGGAGGTAGTTGTTTTCAAAAAGACATTTTAAATTTAGTCTACATATGTAAATCGTATGGATTATACGAAGTAGCTGATTTTTGGGAGCAAGTGATTAAAATTAATGACTATCAAAAAAATAGGTTTAGTGACTTAATTATAAATAAATCTAATAAAAATAAATCTGTTACGCTCCTAGGTTGGGCTTTTAAAAAGGATACAAATGACTCAAGAGAATCTGCCTCAATCTATGTAACAAGGAGGTTGTTGGATTCTGACTTTGATGTAAAAGTTTACGATCCTCTCGTTAAAAAAGATCAAATTACTCTTGATCTAAGGGTTCTTTTTGAATCTTTAAATTATTCAGACACTCTGATTAAGAAAAAATTAAAGAAACTTAAAATATTTAGTTCAGCGAATGAGGCGATTAAGGGCTCAGAAGTTATATCAATCCTAACAGAATGGGATGAGTTTAAAGATTATGATTGGAATCTAATAGCTAAAAATAAAAAATTAACAATAGTTGACGGAAGAAATATTTTAACCAAATTGAAGTTAAATGATAATATTGATTATATAAAGTTATGAAACTAGTTATTTTTGACCTTGATGGAGTCTTAGTAGAGGCAAAAGAAATTCACTTTGAAGCATTAAATAAAGCTCTAGGAAAAAAGTTTAAAATTTCTCTTGAGGAGCACCTTTCAATGTATGATGGATTAAAAACAAATGATAAGTTAGAATTATTACATATAGAAAAAGGCCTACCTAAATCTATGTTTAATGAAATTTGGAAAAACAAACAAAAAGAGACAATAAAGAGTTTAAACTATATAAAATCAAATAAAAACTTAATTGAGATATTCAAATATTTGACAAGTAAAGGAATTAAAGTTGCTGTCTGCTCAAACTCTATTAGAAAAACCGTATTAACTGTCTTGAGAAGACTTGAAGTTATTGAATTCACAGATTTAATTCTGTCTAACGAAGATGTTAAATCTAGTAAACCTCACCCTGAAATATTTTGGAAGGCTATGTCAAACTTCTCAGCTCTTCCTGAAGAGACAGTTATCTTTGAAGATTCTCCAATAGGACTTTTAGCAGCTCACTCTTCAAAAGCAAACTTAATTAGAGTTAAGTCCCCTTCTGAACTAACACTTAGTTATTTAAAAAATAATTTAAAATCAATAAATATGATAAATCAAATTACACCTAAATGGAAAGATGAAAAATTAAATGTATTAATTCCAATGGCTGGAGCAGGATCTAGATTTGAAAAGGCAGGTTATACATTTCCCAAACCTCTTATCGAAGTTGAAGGTAAACCAATGATTCAATTAGTTGTTGAGAATCTAAACATAGATGCTAATTTTATCTTTATTGTTCAAAAAAAACATATGGAGCAGTATAATTTAGCTTCTTTATTAAAAATTATTGCACCAAATTGCAAAATTGTTGAAGTTGATAAAATGACAGAAGGAGCTGCATGTACAGCACTTTTAGCTAAAAAATATATAAATAACACCTCTCCACTTTTCTTCGCAAATTCAGATCAATATGTAGAGTGGGACTCCAATGAGTTCTTCTATAAAATGAATGAATCTAAATGTGATGGAGGCATAGCATTATTTAAAGCAACTCATCCAAAATGGTCTTTTGCAAAATTAGACAGCAACAACAAAGTAATTGAAGTAGCAGAAAAAAATCCAATTTCAGATAATGCTACAGTAGGTTTTTATTATTGGAAACAGGGTCAGGATTTTGTTAATTATGCTGAACAAATGATTGATAACGATGACAGGGTTAATAATGAGTTTTATGTATGCCCAGTATTTAACTATGCAATAAAAGGAGGGTTAAATATTATTGGTAAGCATATTAGCAAAATGTATGGAATTGGAACTCCTGAAGACTTAAACGTTTACTTAAATAGAAATAGATGATTTTAATTTCACATCGAGGTAATATTGACGGAAAGTCTGAGTATGAAAATATGCCAAAAAAAATAGATAATGCAATTTCATTAGGATTTGATGTTGAAATTGATTTAAGAGTAACTAATGATCAGTTTTTCTTGGGACATGATAAGGGAGAATATAAAATATCTATTAATTGGCTATTAGATAGGTCAAATAAATTATGGATACACTGTAAAGACATAGCAACAATTGAACATCTTTCTTTAGCTCAAGAGTCAAGATATTTTAATTACTTCTTTCATGACTCAGATTTGTGCACCTTAACATCTAAGGGGTATTTGTGGGTTTATCCTGGTTTTCAACCAGTAAGAAATAGTATTGCAGTTATGCCTGAGTTTAAAGATGAGAATATTAAAAGCTGTATTGGAATATGCTCTGATAAAATTGAATTTTATAAAAAAATTATAGGTGAGTAAAAAACTATTAATTGAGGGTGTATGGGTTATATTAACAAATATTCTGGCTTTTGTAGCATCATTCATTGTGATCTCAATTACTGCCTCGAAACTTAGCGTTGCAGGATATGGCTCTCTGGCACTTATATTCACTTTGCAAGCATTCTTTAATATAATATTATTTGGATCGATTAATAATGGCGTTCAGAGGTTTAGCCCAGTTAGTAAAGAATTAGAAAAATTTCGAAGTTTTTTTTCAAGTACATTAAAAATTGGATTAATATTTTCAATTCTAGTTATAATTCTATTCTTTATATTTTCTTTAATTTTTTTACTATTAAATAAATCTAATTGGATATATCCACTAGGATTAGCAATCTTTATTTCAATTTTTTTAGGCCTTTCAGAGTTTATTGTCTCAATAATTATTTCAATAAGGAACAGAAAATTGGTTTTCATATTTAAACTCATAGACTCACTATTTAAAATTTTATTACTTATTTACTATAAGATTGAAAGTTATCTCGACATACTTGAAATATACCTAATTTCATCAGTTTTATATTACTTGATACTATTAGGAAACTATAGAAAGACTGTTGATCTAAAAAATTTTGTTAGTCTCTCATCATATGAGAAATATTGGATAAAAAAAATGTATCTATACAGTATGCCATTTATATTATGGGGAATATTTGGATGGTTTCAACAAAGTTCAATTAAATGGTCAATGGATTTTTTTCTTGACAGAGATAGTGTTGGAAATTTTAATGCGTTAATCCAAATAAGTTATACACCAGTATTGTTAATTTATGGAACAGTTTCTTCATTTTTGACACCAATTTATTTTCAAAAAATCAAAATTAACAATGTAGACTCAAAATCAAAAAACTTATTGAATAAAATAATAAGTTTTAGTTTTATATCTGTAATAATAGTAATAATAGGCTCATTTATATTATATTCAATTGGAGGTCAGCTATTAACGCTTGTTTTCCCATTAGAATATCTTGTAATACTCGACTATATGCCAGTCTCTTTTCTTGCAGCTGGACTTTTTGCTATTGGATCATTTATTACCACCATACCATTTTCTTTGGGAAAATCAGAAGCTGTATTATCAAGTTCCATAGCAGGATCGATAATAGGGATACTTTCTGCTTTAATTTTTGTTTATTTTTTTGGTTTTATGGGAGGAGTCATGGCATTGCTAACGCATGGTTTTTCTCATCTAACACTAACATATTTTAGAGTAAAAAAAATGTTATAAAATGATTTTAAAAAATTTAATTAAACTTATATATACTACTATAAAGGGAAAATTTTTCTGGAACTATAAATTGTACTTGAAATATCCTTCAGATTTTTTAAATTCTAATAATAATTCTTCTGATGACGTCGTTATAGTTATTCAAGGACCCATAATGGACTCATTTACTTATGAAACAGTTAAATATTATAATAAGGTATTTAATGAAGCAGTTATAGTTCTTTCAACCTGGAAATTAGACTCAGAAATAAAAAATAAATTTGACAAACTAAAGGTTGAGGTCTTAGAAAACGAATTCCCTTCAAAAAAGGGTCCTTATAATATAAACCTTCAAATCATATCCTCTTCAAATGGAATAGATTATTCAGAAAGATTTAATAGAAAGTACATCATTAAGTCAAGAACTGATCAAAGAGTGTATGACCCAAATACCTTAAAATACTTAAAAAATCTAATGAAGGTTTTTCCATCTAATTACTCTAGTCGATTAATTGGGTGTTCTCTTGATTCAGTTTTAAGTAGAAAGTTTCATCTTTCTGACCATTTTATGTTTGGGGATATTAAGTCAATGAAAAATTATTGGTCACCTAAAATTGATAATAGAGAGATCCCATCATATAATATTGAAGATAATAACCAGCATGAATTTGGTCTTGGCGGAAGCTATTTTTTTACTCAATATATTAAAAACCACTTAGGATTAACTATTAATTCCAACTATGAGCAAATTTTAGCTGAAAACTTTTTGATAGTTAATAAAAATGATATTGGATTATATTGGAATAAGTATAATCTAAAATTTGATAAATATGTATCTAACTCAATCATAAATGAAAAGGACTTTGCATTTTGGTTAAACCTGTACAATAAATACAACTCTTGATATGTGTGGAATCATAGGTAAATATTCAAATAAGATAATTGACAAGAATCTAATTAAAGATCAATTAGAAATGACATCAAGAAGAGGGCCTGATAATTCAGGTTTTTGGATATCTGAAAATCAAAATCTTGGTTTGGGAAGTAATAGATTATCAATACAGGATATTTCAAGTCAAGCAAATATGCCATTTATATCAAAAGATAAACGGCTGGTTATAGTATTTAATGGTGAAATCTATAACTACAGAATCTTACAAAAACAATTAATTAACTTAGGCTATGAATTTGTTACAAATTCTGATACAGAAGTTATTTTAAACTTATATAAAGAATATGGTAAAAAATGCGTGAACAAGTTAGAAGGAATGTTTGCTTTCTGTATATATGATAAAAATAGAAATTCTCTTTTTTTAGCTAGAGATATTTCTGGCCAAAAACCTCTTTACTATTATACAAACGAAAATATTTTTTCTTTTTCCTCTCATCTAAATCAATTGATTCTTGATATTGATATCACCAAAAAAATTAATCATTCTGCATTATACAATTATCTAATTTATGGATATTCACTTTCAGGAGAGACTCTTATCGATGGAATACAGAAACTAGAACCTGGAAATTATTTAGAATTAAATTTAAATAATCTAAATTTAAAAAAACACTCTTATTGGGAAATTGATAACGAAAAAAATTTGATTAATGATGAGGATAAAGTTTTAAACCTCCTTGATAAGAAACTAAACGCTTCTGTTAAAAATCATCTAATATCTGATAGATCCACAGGCATATTACTAAGTGGTGGTATAGATAGTTCCTTAATTGCTTATTATAGCGCAATAAACTCAAATAAAAAAATTAATACATACAATGTAACTTTTAAAAATTTTCCAAACTATGATGAGTCAAAATATGCAAAACAAATATCCAGTTTTATAGATACAAATCACTTTGAAATTAACGGTGATGATGTTAGTTACGATTTAATTGATCAAATTATTGGTTTTATGGGAGAACCTATTGCTGATAGCTCACTTCTTCCAACTACAATTTTATTTAAACATCTTAATGACAAATCAACCGTTTTACTTGGAGGAGATGGCGGAGATGAGCTTTTTGCAGGATACCCCAGTTATTTTAATAATAACAACCTCCAATTACCATTTTTAAATGATTTTTTAATTTCAAAATTACCTGCTGGACTCAAAGGTAGAAACTATCTTTTAAGATTAAATTCAGATAAATACTCAATGGAAAGTGACTACAAATATTTTAATAAATATGATTTAGATAGGCTTATTAAAGGATTTGACCACAAACACATTTTTTTTGATAAAATATATGATTCCAAAGATTTCATCTATGATATGACTAAGAAGGATTTTTTAAATTATTTATCTGAAGATATACTTGTCAAAATAGATAGAGCAAGTATGTATAGTTCAATTGAGGCTAGATCACCTTTCTTAGATAAGAATATAATTGAATTTGCGTTTTGTAGAATACCATCTGACTTTAAAATTAAAAATGGCCAGCTTAAGTATATACTTAAAAAATTATTTACAAATAAAATTAAGGTAGATTATAATTTAGACAGAAAGCAAGGATTCTCTATTCCTTTAGATTATTGGGTTAGAGACATATGGTATGATCAAATTTTTGAAGAGTTTAATGATCTACCAGAAATATTTAACAAGAAATTTGTATTAAAAAGTCTAGAAAATATTAGAAGTGGTTATTCAAACTCTTCTAATATCTTATCATTGGTCTTCTTGTTAAAATGGTTAAGAATAAACAATCTAAAGTTATAAAATGAAATTAATTCTTATACAAGACTGTCTCTCTCCTCATATAAATGAACTTTTATCTGCTTTTGAAAAAAAAGGAATTTCTGTAGATTATTATTGTATATCCAACGAATTTAGTGGAGAAAAATTTGAAAAAACCCCATATAGTATATATCTATATAAGGAAACTCTTGATTTAAAATTAATACTGAAATTAATCAACAACAATAAAAAAATTGTTGTAACTGGATTCATGAATATTAACACTATTATTTTGAACATTATCTTTTTTATACTTAGAAAAAAATATTTTTATTATACAGATATGCCTATAAGTATCTCAAAATCTAGTTTATTTAGCAAAATTAAAAGATCATTATCTCATTTATTGATTAAATATTCTAGAGCAAACATAATATGTGTTGGCAAGCCAGCAATTAAGTATTTTGAGAATCAAAAATTCAAAAATAGGTTAATCAATCTTCCAATGATAGCTTCTGTAAATACCACCTATCTTGAGAGAGCTTCAAAATTTAAATGGAGATATGAAAAGTTAGGAATAGAATCTAATAAAGTACTAGTAACTGCAGGAAGTCGACTAGAACATATTAAAGGTTTTGATATTTTAATAAATGCAGTCAGTAAAATAGAGTACAAATACAGGAAGCTTATCAAGATAGTTATATATGGTGATGGCAGCTATAAGGATAAATTATATAACCTAGTGAAAAAAAAGGATTTATTAGAACAGTTTATTTTCTTAGGTTGGATAAGTTCAAATTTAATGAACAATTATATTCAAATGTCAGACCTATACGTACACCCTTCAAGATATGATGCATATGGCCCTTCATACATTCCACTTTCAATGGGTGTCTCTGTGATTGGCTCAAATAAAGCTGGCGTAATTATTGATCGAATCATTAATGGACATAATGGATTCATCTATACCTATAATGATACTAATCAATTATCAGAAAAAATCAAATATTTTATTATAAATCAAAAAAAAATAGATGAGTATGGAAAAAATGCATACGAGGATTCTAAGAAAAATTTCTCCTCTGATGCAATAGTTAATAAATTTAAACAACAATTATGGGCGTAAAATATTCAAAAAATCAAAAAATTAAAACTTATAATTCTTCTGGTGAGGAAAATGGCTTCTTAGTTACAATTTTTAACGAGAATGATAATTTTTTAAACAATAATGACTATCTAAAACAAGTTTATTTGACAGTAGTCAAACCAAATAACATAAAAGGACCTCATTTACATTATAAAAGAAACGGTCTTTTTACATGTATTAAGGGAAATATTAGAATTGTTACAAAAGAAAATAATGAATATAAATCATTCTTTTCAGGTGAAGATTATAATTATAATTCTATTTTAATTCCAAAAGGAATTCCGGCAGCTCTGCAAAATATAAGTGATATTGATGCAATGGTAATAAACTTGCCTTCACCTGGATGGACTAAAGAAATGCAGGATGAACATTCTGCAGACTTTTCAGATTTTGATTTTAAAAAATTATAATGAGAATATTGGTTGTAGGTGAATATATGTGGCCTTGGTATCAGGAGGCATTTAAAAAAGCATTAGAGGAGTTAGGAATGAATTGTGACTCTTTTTCATGGTTTGATAAATTCTGGATAAAAAATGAAGAAAATAATATTGTTTCTAGGGGTTTTATGTTTAAAATCCAATACAGGACCTTAGAAGGACCATTAATTAATAAAGTAAATAATGAACTTATTCAAAAAGTAGAAACTTTTAATCCTGATTTAATTTTTTTTTATAACTCCCAACTAATTTCTAATAAAACAATATTACATATTAAAAAGAACTTTAATTCAAAATTATGCCAGTATACAAACGATGATCCTTTCAGTTTTAAAAGAACAAGAGGAATCTGGAGAAAGTTTATTAACAACATACCTTTAATGGACTATCATTTTATTTTTAGAGAATCAAATCGAGAAAATTTTATTAAACATGGTGCTTCTAAAATAAATTTACTAATGCCTTATTTTATTCCTGAAAAGGACTTTCCTATGAGCCACAAAGAAATACCAGAACAATATAAAACAGATATAGTTTTTGCTGGCCATTATGAAAATGATGGAAGAATAAATTTACTAGAAGCTATTTTACAGAAAGGGTATAGTCTTAAATTATACGGAGGAGGTTGGAACAAACCAATAAAAAAACTTAATAAAAATTCATTGCTAAAAAAACAACTTCCAGTTAGACCAGTCATTGGAGATGAATATAGAATGGCATTAAATGGAGCAAAAGCATGTATCTGTTTTTTATCAAAAATTAACAATGATAAATACACGAGAAGATGTTTTGAAATACCTGCAATGAAAAAGATTTTAGTTGCAGAATATACTGATGAATTAAACTCAATTTTTACTGAGGATCAAGAGGCTATATACTTTAGAGACACAGAAGAATTATTGAATAAACTAGAAAAAATATTTACTAATCAAGATTTGATTGATGAGATTCAGAATAATGCTATTAGAAAAGTTTACGATGATGGACATGATATTAAATCTAGAGCTAAACAATTTCTAAATTTTATAAATGATAATTAAAAGCAAAAAATTTAATAATCTAACTCTTAATGAACTCACTCATAGAGATATTGAAGTAATTAGAAAATGGAAAAATAATAACAGTAAATTTTTCTTCAAAAAAGATGATATTAGCTCAGAAGAACAGATTATATGGTTTAATAAATATTTAAAAAATTCAATGGATTATTTGTTTATTATTAAAAAAGGTCCCAAGAAGATAGGCACAATAGGTATCAGAGAATATGAGGATAACTGGGATATTTATAATGTTATTTTGGCAGACAAAGAGTATCAAGGAAAGGGTTACATGAGTGAAGTATTGAGCTTATTAATTGATTTTGCTAAAACAATCAAGCTTATGGACTTTACTGCACGTGTTCTTATAGATAATGATAATATTAAGTGGTATATTAATAATCATTTTGAGATAAAAAACAAAATTGAAAATTATTATTTAGTAAAAAAAAGATGAAAGGTATTGTTCTGGCAGGAGGTAAAGGTTCTAGATTAATGCCTATAACAAAGGTGTTAAATAAACAGCTATTACCTGTTTATGATAAACCAATGATCTACTATCCAATCTCAACTCTAATCTCAGCTGGAATTAGAGAAATACTAATTATCTCTAATCCGGAGTCATTACCACTTTACAAAAAATTATTTGGAGATGGTAGTAAATTTGGATGCGATTTTTCATATGTAGAACAGGTAAAACCTAATGGTCTATCCGAAGCCTTTATTCTTGGAGAAAATTTTATAAAAAATGATAGTGTTACATTAATACTTGGGGATAATATTTTTTACAGTGAGAATTTTCTATATACTTTGAAAGAATCAATTAAAAACAATTCTGGTGGAACTATTTTTGGATATAGAGTTTCTAATCCAAGTGATTATGGCATTGTTAATATTGATAAAAAAAATAATATAAAATCACTTGAAGAAAAACCTCAAAACCCAAATTCAAATATAGCTATACCGGGTATCTATATATATGATAATAGCGTAATAAATATGGCTAAATTGGTAAAACCTAGTCAACGAGGAGAACTTGAAATAACTGATTTAAATAATCTTTACTTAGATAAAAAAAATCTTAAATTAATTATGTTACCTGATGAAACAATATGGTTCGATACAGGTACTTGTAAGTTTTATGCTCATGCTTCTGAACTTGTCAGGGTAATTCAAGAAAGAAAGAATATAATAGTTGGATCTATTGAAGAGTCTGCATTTAAATCTGGGTTCATTGATAAGGGACAATTATTAGATCTATCAATTGAATGTATACAATCTGAATATGGGCAATATCTAAATAAACTTGCAAAAAATGATTAATGTTTTCGGAAGCCTTGTAGGTAAAGAGGAAATAGATGAAGTTACAGAAACTTTAAATAGTCAATGGCTTGGATTGGGAAATAAAGTTGAAGAGTTTGAAGATTTATTTTCTAAAAAATTCAATCTTCAATATTTCTCGATGGTTGATAGTGGTTCAAATGCCCTATTCTTGGCATTAAAATTATTAAATCTACCTAAAAATTCCGAGGTAATACTTCCATCCTTTACCTGGGTTTCTTGTGCTCAAGCGGTTTTGATGTGTGATTTAAAACCTGTTTTCTGTGATGTCGATATCAATTCTATGAATATAACTGCTAAAACTGTAGCTACAAAAATCACTTCAAGAACATCTGCAATAATGGTTGTTCACTATGCTGGTCTTCCTGTAGATATGGAGCCTATTATTAAATTTGGAATTCCAATAATTGAAGACGCTGCTCATGCAGTATATTCAAAATACAAAGGCAGTCAATGTGGTTCAATTGGAGATATAGGAATATACAGTTTCGATGCTGTAAAAAATTTAACCTGTGCAGAAGGGGGTGGTATCACTTCCAAGTCAAAAGAAATAATTGATAGAGCTAAATATCTTAGATATTGTGGTATTGGTAAATCTGGTTTTCAGAATTCGTCTGCAGATTCTAAAAAAAATTGGTGGGAATATGATATTAGAGAACCATTTATAAAAATGTTACCAAATAATATTACTGCTAGTATTGGTATTGCTCAGTTGAAAAAAATTGATTTATTACAGAAAAAGAGAAAAGATATATGGAGTTTATATCAAAATGAATTATGTAACTCAATTAAACAACCTAAAGATGTTGATAATATTAGTGATCAACATTCTTATTTTACATATTGTATTCAGGTTGATAAAAGAAATGAGTTATCAAAATATCTATATAGTAAAGGAGTCTATACAACTCTGAGATACCATCCTCTACATATGAATGGTATTTATAATCAAATTAATCAAGAACTACCAAACACAAAATTATTAAATGAAAGAGCTCTGAGTATTCCTATTCATCCAAATATGACAACAAAAGAAGCATCATACGTAGCAAGTCAAATTAATAAGTTTTATGATATTAATTGATGCGACTTTTGTCAATAGTCAGGGAGGTATTAATGTTTTAAAAGAATTAATATTTTCTATAAATTCAAGTAAGCAACATCATTTCATTTTATTCCTTGATTATCGTCATAAGTCTAGTTTAAATCTTAATGTAAATAATTTTGAAATTTATTATTTAAAAAATAATTTATTTGATAGGCAATTGTATTTCTTAAAATACAGAAAAAAAATTTCTACAATTTTTTCACTAGGAAATATTCCTTTAATCTTTACTGGAAACAGATACCAAATTACCTATAATATGCAATATTTCATTTTTGATAGTTCTTCAATTATGAATTGGTCAAAACAATTTATTTGGAAAACTAAATCACATATAATCAAAAGTTTATTTTGGATTTCGGATTCAGACGTAGCTGTTCAAACTTCTGCTTTGAAAAATCTATTTATAAATAATCTGGGTCTTAGCTCTGATAAAATTTTTATCTATCCTGTATTTACAGAGTTAAAAAAAAATAATTTTACAAATTTTAGAAATAAGTTTATTTACCTTTCAAGTGGAGAGGAATATAAGAATATTGACTTCTTGTTAGATGCATTTATAATACATTCTGAAAAATACCCTAACTCATCTCTTGTATTGACTGTATCTAAAGTTTATAAGAAACTTTTTAATAGAATAAAAAAGCTCATAAGTCAGGGATACAAAATAAATAATTTTGAGTTAGTTGATCATAAAACTGCTATTGATCTACTCAAGAAAAATTTTATACTAGTACACTCATCATCAGTTGAAAGTTTTGGCCTAGTCTTACTTGAAGCTTCTCAACTAGGAAATGCCATAATTGCTCCTAATTTAAATTATGTACATGAGGTATGTATTCCAACACTTACTTACAATTTAAATGACTTAAATGGACTAATAAAATGTCTAGAAGACTCTGTAAACGCAAATTTAATAAGTTCAAAGCCTAAAATAAAAAACATGTCTAATGATCTAATAAATCACTTATATTCTAAATTAAATTAATAAATTGTAGAGAAATTATCTACTATGAGAATAAACTTTAAAACTTTACTAATAACGGGTGGAACAGGCTCGTTTGGAGAGTCTTTTTTAAATAAATCTATCAATGAATTTCAGTATAATGAAATTAGAATTTTTAGTAGGGATGAAAAAAAACAAGAGGATTTAAGAAAAAAAATAAATAACTCTAAAGTTAAATTCTACATAGGAGATGTAAGAGACTATAGGTCAGTTAGTGAAGCTGTTAAAGGAGTTGATTATATTTTTCATGCTGCTGCTTTAAAACAAGTTCCCTCTTGTGAATTCTTTCCTATTGAGGCTATTAAAACTAATGTGCTTGGTACACAAAACCTTCTTGAGGCGGCTAAAAATGAATATGTGAAGAAAGTTGTAGTTTTAAGTACAGATAAAGCAGCCTATCCAGTAAATGTAATGGGAATGACTAAGGCTCTTATGGAAAAAGTAATGGTCGCAAAGGCTAGAAATCTTGATTCTTCTAAAACTATTTTTTGTGGAACTAGATATGGAAATGTTATGGGGTCAAGGGGCTCTGTGATTCCTCTATTTGTAAGTCAAATAAAATTAGGTAAAGATCTTACAATTACATCCCCAAATATGACAAGATTTATTATGACACTCAATCATGCAGTTGATCTGGTTAAATATGCATTTGAAAATGGTAATCAAGGAGATTTATTCATACAAAAGTCACCTGCTGTAACAATTAAAACCTTAGCAGAGGCTCTTCTTGAAATATATGATTCAAAAAGTAAAATCAGAGAAATTGGTGTTAGACATGGAGAGAAGATGTTTGAGACTCTGGTTACTAACGAAGAGATGCTAACTACTGATGATCTTGGAGATTACTATAGAATTAGTGCTGATAATCGAGATCTAAATTATGACAACTACTTTAGTAAAGGAGAATCTAAAAGAGAGCATAAGACCGAAGTTAATTCCAATAATGCAAATCTTTTAAATATTGATCAAACCAAAAAAATTCTTTTAACTCTCCCTGAAATCATCTCAGATTTAAAATAATTATGAGTTTAAAAATAGGAGTTACTGGGGGAAATGGATTTTTAGGATATCATATTATTAATACAATTAAATATACTATACCAGACTTTAAATTAATTGATCTTCAAAGAAATTCTTTTAACTCGAATAAAAAAATTGATGAATTTACATCAGCATGTGATATAATTATTCATCTAGCTGCAGTTAATAGAGATCTAGAAAAATCAAAAATAATGAGTGTGAATATTGAATTAGCTAAAAACCTAATTAGCTCAATTAAGAGGACATCCTTCTCAGGCAAACTCATTTTTTCTTCTTCAACTCAAGAAGGTAACAAAACTGAATATGGTGAGTCAAAAAAAATTGCTAACGAATTATTTTATGAATCATCAATTAAATTTGGTTTTACTTATTTTGGTTTATTAATTCCAAACATATTTGGGCCATTTTGTAAGCCACATTATAATTCTTTTATTTCAACGTTTTGCTATAACATTCATAACAGTATTAAGCCGAAAATAATAAAAGATAATTCCGTTAAATTAATTCACGTATCCAACGTTGTAAACTATATTATTCAATTATTCAAAGAAAATGAGTCAAAAGTGATTGATATACCTCATGATAAAGAATTGACGGTATCCAATACTTTAGCAAGACTAAACGAATTCAATAAAATTTACATATCAAATTATAGCTTTCCAGATTTTAAGTCATCTTTTGACATTCATCTTTTCAATACATTTAGAAGTTATTTAAATCTTGAAAAACATTTCCCCAAACCTCATCACAAAAATTCTGATGAGAGAGGATTCTTTACTGAAATTGTTAGAGCTAAAACCCAGGGTCAATTTTCATATTCAATCACTAATAGTGGTTTTACAAGAGGAAATCATTTTCATACAAGAAAAATAGAGCGTTTTTCTGTAATTGAGGGTAGTGCATTAATTGAACTTAGAAAAATAGGTGATAATAAAATTTATTCATTTGTCTTGAGTGGTGAAAATCCTTCTTTTGTTGACATGCCAGTTTGGTATACCCATAATATTAAAAATATTTCAGACAATCCTCTTACAACTCTTTTTTGGATTAATGAACCATATAATGAAGAAGATCCAGATACATTTTATGAAAATGTTTAATTTTGTTTAAGATGTCTGTTAAAAAAATTAATCTTGTTACTGTCGTTGGAACAAGACCAGAAATAATTAGGCTTTCAAAAGTCATAAATAGACTCACGAAGTCGAATGCATTTAATCATACTCTTATTCATACTGGTCAGAATTATGATTATGAGCTTAATGAAGTTTTTTTTGAAGACCTAAACCTTAAAAAGCCAGATTATTTTTTAGGATCTGTTGGAAAAACACCTTCTGAAACCATTGGTAATATTTTAATTAAAATAGACAAACTATTTCATAAACTTGAACCAGATGCCATTTTGATCTTAGGAGATACCAATAGTTGTCTATGTGCTATACCAGCAAAGAAAAGAAAAATACCGATTTTCCATATTGAGGCAGGAAATAGGTGTTTTGATCAAAGAGTTCCAGAGGAGGTTAATAGAAAAATAATTGATCACATCTCTGATATTAACTTAACATACTCACACATAGCTCGTGAATATCTTTTAAGGGAGGGAATGAGCCCAGATAGGGTAATAAAAATTGGCTCTCCAATGATGGAAATACTAAGTCATAATGAAGTAGCAATTAACGATTCCAAAATTTTAAGTAAGTTAAAATTAAAAAAAGACAATTACTTTTTGGTTTCTTCACATAGAGAGGAAAATATTGATAACGTTTCAAATTTTTCGTTATTTAAAAACATGTTAGAAAGTTTATCTAAAGAATTCTCATTGCCAATAATAGTTTCAACACATCCTAGAACAATGAAAGCTCTTGGAAAAGATAATGGTAAATTAGACGAAAATATTAACTTTCTTAAACCTTTTGGTTATTTTGATTACGTTAAGTTACAGCAAAATGCTAAGGTTGTTTTATCTGACAGTGGCACTATAACAGAAGAATCATCTATTTTAAATTTTAAGGCTTTAAATATTAGAGAAGTTCACGAAAGGCCTGAGGGTATGGAAGAGGCCTCAGTAATGATGACAGGCCTAGATTATTTAAGAGTGAAGCAAGCCTTGGATGTTTTAGAAACCCAATCTGTTAATCAAAATAGAAATATATCAATAGTTAAAGACTATAACGTAGATAATTTCTCATTAAAAGTTGAGAGAATTATTCTATCATACATAGATTTTATAAATAGAGTGGTTTGGCAAAAAGAGTCCTAGTATACACTAATCATTATTTTCCTGAGCAATTTAAAGTTAATGATTTAGTTAGCTGGATAAAATCTAAGCAGCTAGACATTACTATTGTAACTGGCATACCAAATTATCCAAAAGGAAAATTTTATCCTGGATATGGTTTATTTAAAAATAACTTTGAGTTTAAACTAAGGTATAAGGTTTATAGGCTACCATTAATTCCAAGAGGTGATGGCAGTAAGTTGATTAGGCTGTTAAATTATTTTACATTTTTCATTTCTTCGTTATTATTTACTTTTTACATTTTAATTTTTAAAAAAAAATATGATTATGTAATTACTCACCATACAAGTCCAATCTTTATTGGTATTCATTCTATTTTTCATAAAATATTTAAAAATTCTAAATGTATTTTTTGGGAACTTGATTTATGGCCTGAGTCTCTTATTGAGCTCAAAATTATTAATAAGGGTTTTGTGTCGAAGTTTATAAGTACAATTGTTAAATATATTTATAGATTTAACGATTATATCTTAATTAGTTCTAACGGCTTTAAAGATAAAATTGAAAAAATAGTATCCTCAAAAAAAGTAATATACTTTCCAAATTGGGCAGATAAAATTATTGAAGACTATAGCTTAGAAAATTTAAACTTTATAAATAATTCTAATAATGATCCTTTAAAAATATACTACACAGGAAATATAGGTGAGGCTCAAGGATTTGAAAAAATAATTGAAATTCTAATCTCCTTGAAGAATGAAAATATTTGTTGGTATTTCATTGGTGATGGAAGTTTTAAAAAAAACTTAGAGGAAAAAATAGTTGTTAATGGTTTAGATAAAGTTTTCTTAATTGATCATCAGGAGATTGAGAAAATGCTAGAAATGATTTCTGATGCTGATCTCCTTTTGGTTTTATTAAAAGATAATCAACTTTTTAATAATACAGTACCTGCAAAATTACAGTCATATATGTGTATTGGAAAGCCAATTATTGGGTTAATATCTGGTGAATCAAAAAAAATTATTGAAGATGCAGAATGCGGATTTGCATTTCCAGCCAATAATAAAAAGGATTTTATACAAAAAATACTATTTGTTGAAAAGCAACAAAAATCTTTTTTAATTAAATTAGGTCAAAATGGGAGAAAATATTACTTAGATAAATTTCGCTCATCAAAAAGAAAAAAAGAAATATTGGGATTGTTAAATAATTAATATGCAATTAGAGAAGATAATTGATAATGATATTTTTTTGTTTAAAAAGGAAGTGCACATTGATGAAAGAGGGTCACTCTCTGAGACATACTTGTATGATTTTATTAATAATAATTTAGGGTTTAACTTCAAAGTTTTACAGGAAAATTTTGTTAAATCAAAAAAGAATGTAATCAGAGGTCTTCATTTTCAAAGCTCTCCCCATTACCAAGGAAAACTAGTCTCAGTTTTACACGGGGAAATATTTGATGTAATTGTAGATATTAGAAGAGAATCAAAAAATTACTTAAATACATATCAATTTAAATTGTCTGAAGCTAATCAGAGAATTCTGTTTATTCCAAAAGGATTTGCTCATGGATATCTAACAATTTCAGAAAGCTCAACAGTAATTTATAAAGTTGATTCATATTATAATAAAAAATTTGAGTTAGGGTTAAATTGTTTTGATAAAAATCTTGATATTAAGTGGCCTGTTAAAAAAGAAGAATTAATAATAAATGAACGTGATAAAAATTACCCTGAACTTAATGAAATATTATTTTAACATATGCATACAATTCTTGTGACTGGCTCGAATGGCTTAATTGGTTCTGCCATTAAAGATTATAGCGAGAAAGACAATTCATATAATTATATTTTTAAAAACAAGAATGAGCTTGATATATATGATATTATTAAATTATTAAATTTTTTTAAAAATAATAGAATAAATTATGTAATAAATTGTGCTGCATACACCAACATTAGTGATTCAGAGCTACAAAAAGAATTAATGATGAACACTAATTTTCATGGAATTAAAAATCTTTTAGATTGTTCTTTAATATTTAATTTTAAAATCATTAACTATTCATCTGATTATGTATATGATGGGAAAAAAAAACATCCTTACTTAGAGTCTGATAATGCTAAGCCATTATCATCTTATGGTAAAAGTAAATTATTAGCAGATTCATTATTATTAGAATATGCATCTAACAGCTTAACAATTAGAACTTCTTGGGTATATGGAGATCATGAAAAAAGTTTTACTAATAAAGTAATTGAGCTTTCAAATAATAGCTCAGTTATAAATATGGTTGATGATCAAATTGGTTCACCAACATATGTTGATGATTTAGTCAGGGTAACATTCAGAGTACTAAAAAATGAAAATAAATGGGATGGTCAAGTTTACAATTTTTGTAATACAGGTAGTATTTCATGGTACAAGTTTGCTATAGTTCTAAAAAAAGCACTCAAGTTAGAATTAATAATTAATCCAATTAGTTCTTTGGATATTGATTCTAATGTAATCAGGCCAAGTTATAGTGTTCTTAACTGTGATAAAATTAGAGAGAAATTTTTGATTAAAACTCGTAACTTTGAGGAAGCATTTGAATGCTATATTAAAAAATTAGGTTCATAATGAGTAAAACCATATTAATTACTGGAGGTTCAGGCTTTATAGGGTCTAATCTATTATTGTATCTGGCAAAAAAATATCCTAATTACAAATTTATTAATCTAGATAAGTTAACCTATGCATCAAATCAATCTTATCTTAAGCCTTTGGACTCATTTTCTAATTATGAATTTATAAAAGGAGATATTAATAATAGAAACTTTTTAGATGGGGTATTTAATAAATATGATATAGATATAATTGTTAATCTAGCTGCAGAGTCTCACGTTGATAATTCCATTAAAAATCCTTTAATATTTGCTGAAACAAATGTAATAGGTACATTAAACTTGTTAAATGTTAGTTTAAAAAGATGGAAAGACAAATTAAAAGATAAATTATTTTATCATATCTCAACTGACGAAGTTTACGGTGCATTAGGAGACGATGGTTTTTTTGATGAGTACTCACGATATGACCCTAGATCACCATATTCAGCATCAAAGGCATCTTCGGACCATTTTGTGAAATCTTATTTTCACACCTACAGTTTACCAATTATTATCTCTAATTGCTCAAACAATTTTGGGCCAAATCAATTTCATGAAAAATTAATACCTCTTTTTATTAAAAATATTATTGAATCTAGAAGATTACCTGTATATGGAGATGGCAAAAATATAAGAGATTGGATTTTTGTAGAAGATCATGTGAAAGCAATTGATCTTATATTGCATAAAGGGCAAATTGGAGAAACATATAATATAGGAGGAAACAATGAAATCAAAAATATCGACCTTGTTAAACTTCTTATCAAATTAACAGATAGCAAACTTAAACGGAAAGAAAACTACTCATTACATCTAATTGATCATGTTAATGATAGATTAGGACATGACTATCGATATGCTATTGATAACACAAAAGTTATGAAAGAAATTGGTTGGAAACCATCTTATAATTTTGAAAAAGGAATAGACCTAACAATCAATTGGTATATTGAAAAGTTTAGTAACTAAGCTTTGCAAAAAGATTCTCCCATTCATATTTGCCAATTATAGATTTCTGCTGCTTTTTAGCAAGCAGTTCTCTCTCTTTGTCATTACTTAAATAGTATTTTAAAATTGAGTCTAATTGATTTAAATTTTTATAATACGGGATAGCATTACCAAACAGATAATTAAGTTCTTCGTTAAAAGAAGTAATATATAGACCTCCGGAAATCATTGAATCAAAATCTCTAAGCTTTAGCGTTGTAATTTTTTTTGAATACGACACATATCCAATACCTAAAATTATTTTTGCTGAACCGAATTCTTTTGCTGCATCTAAATAGTTTATAAATCCTTTATCAAAGCCATTACCATAGCATCTAACATTATAGCCTTTTTTTACTAAAAATTTAATTACTTTTCCTCTAAATCCATAATTGTTGCCTACGAATAAAATATCTACTTTTTTATTGGAATCAGTATTACTATAGAATATTTCTTTTGATGATCCAAGAGGAAAGAAAAATCCATTTTTATACTTTGGGAGAGCATCAATTGATGAACACAAAACATAATCTATAGACTTTGAAATAGAATGGCAACTCTTTTTATAATCTTTTTTCCAGAGAAAAGTCAACTTGTCATCCCATGATAAGGAAACAACCTTTATACCTAGATTCTTTATTTTATTTAATGTTAAACTATCAATATTTATTCCCATGAATTGACCAATGATAATATCAACTTTTTTTTGATTATGCATAGCCTTGATATCACCAAAAAACTTATTAGATATAACTTGAATTTTATTATAATCATAATTTGAGTTATTTCCTAGCCCATACGTGCTTTTATTCAAGTAATAAACTTTAGTATTAAATGTCTTTTTCAACCCGTTCAAAAGGCCTGACTCATCTGAGTTCTTATTTATTCCTACCCAAATTACTTTTGAACTTTTTGGAATCATTTTTTTTGCTAATCTAACTCTGCCCTTGACAGCGAAGATCTTATTATAATTAAAATCAAATTTTAATGAAGCATATTGCTTATATAATAGTGTCCTTGAAATGATTTTCTTAAAAAAATCCATATGGTTTATTATAAAGAATTAAAACAATATAATATTTCATTTTTAATTAAACATTACTGTACTATTATTATACACAATTAATATTTAAATCGGTTATCTTTGACCAAAAATAAATTATTATGTTTAAAAAAGTACTAGTAACAGGTGGTGTAGGATTTATTGGGACAAATTTGATAAAAAGTCTCATCGAACTTGGTATTAAGGTTGAATCAATTGATGACTATAGTCAAGGTTCAAAAAGTAATGAAATTAGAGGAGTTAGATATCATGAATTAGACATAGAAAAAGTAAATGAATTAATTAATGATTTTGATCTATGCTTTCATTTAGCAGCAAAATCTAGAGTTCAGCCATCATTTGAATCTCCAATGGATTACTTCAGAGTAAATGCTAGAGGCACTGCTTCAATTCTTGAATGGGCTAAGCAAAATAACACAAAAGTTATTTACGCAGGTTCGTCATCTAGACACCATAATCCATCAGATTCTCCGTATGCTATGTATAAATATTTAGGTGAAGAAATATGTAAATTATATAAAACGTCTTATGATTTAGATGTTAAAATAGCAAGGTTTTATAATGTTTATGGCCCCTATGAAAGTGTAGATGAAAAATTTGGAAATGTAATTGGAATTTGGAGGTCTAAAATAAACAATAATAAACCACTTCCTATAGTTGGTGATGGAAATCAAAGGAGGGATTTCACATATGTGGGAGATATAGTGGATGGATTAATTAAAATTGCATCATCAAATATTGAGAATAATGATGCCTGGGAATTAGGAACAGGAACTAACTACAGTATAAACGAGCTTTTTGATTTTTTTAAAGAAAAATTTAAATGTACCTCAGAGTATATTGATGATCAAAAAGGAAATTACAGAAAAACTCTCAGAAAAAATGATGAAATGCTTGAAAAATTAAATTGGCATCCAAAAGATAGGCTTAAAGAATATATTCTTAGTCTACATTAAACCTAAAAACGCATTATTTAAGGCTAATTTTAAGCACATTTTAATTACAAAAAGATGTAATTTAAATATAAATTAAATATTATTTATAGATTGTTTTTTCTAATAAATAGTTTAATTTTGCAATTCAAAAATTAACGATGTATGCAGTAGTTGAAATACAGGGAAGTCAGTTTAAGGTTGAAAAAGATCAAAAGCTTTTTGTAAATAGGATTGATGCTAAAGAAGGAACAAAAGTTTCATTTGACAATGTTTTGCTTATTGACGATGGTAAGAAAGTTCAAGTAGGGAAACCTTCCTTATTAGGGACTTCAGTTGAAGCTAAAGTTATTTCTCATTTAAAAGATGATAAAGTAATTGTCTTTAAAAAGAAAAGAAGAAAAGGATATAAAGTAAAAAACGGACACAGACAACCTATTACAGAGATCATTATCCAAGGTATAAGTGAAAAAAAAGCTGCTCCTAAAAAAGAAGCAGAAGCTGCAAAGAAAACAACAGCTGCAAAGAAAACAACAGCTGCAAAGAAAACAACAGCTGCAAAGAAAACAACAGCTGCAAAAAAATAA
>MDTB01198141.1_pt1 | contig 28825 bp, 30 predicted proteins | sample 811161 | NCBI WGS metagenome assembly MDTB01 (sample SAMN05326650, study PRJNA326480) | marine metagenome | isolation source: seawater | place: Mediterranean Sea | collected 2009
TAATTGGTAAACCAATGATTTTATGGGTTGCCGAGTTATCTGCTAGAGCAGTAGGAAAATCAAACGTTTATATTGCTACAGAGGATAATCGAATAAAGATAGAAATAGAAAAAAATGGATTTAACGTCATAATGACAAGTGATAAAGCCTTGACAGGAACTGATAGAGTTGCAGAAGCTTCAAAACAAATTAGCTCAGATATTTTTTTAAATGTTCAGGGCGATGAGCCATTAGTAATGCCAGAAGATATAATTAAAATTCGTGATGTAAAACTTTCAAATATGGACATGATAGTTAATGGTTTTACTTGGATAGCCAATAATGAGAATCCAGAAAATGTAAATATCCCAAAATTAATTACTAATGAAAAAAATGAACTTATTTACATGTCAAGATTGGCTGTACCAGGTTTTAAACAAAGTGAATTAAGACCATCAAAATACAAAAAACAAGTTTGTATTTATGCATTTACAAAAGAAGAGCTAGAAGCATTTCATAAGTTTGGTAGAAAGAGTAATATTGAAAAATCAGAAGATATAGAAATACTTCGTTTTTTTGAATTAAAAAAAAAAATATTAATGGTTGAAACTAATTCTGTTAGTTTAGCAGTTGATGTGCGCGAAGATATTCCAAGAGTTGAAGAGGCATTGAAAAAAAAAATTGTTAATTCTTAATTAGAATATATTAATAAGAATAAATATAGTCTATTAAGATTAGAAACATAATGATTAATGAAATATTGTACAAACGATTAATAATTTTTAAATTATAATAGGCATAAATATGAAATCAATTCTTATAACTGGTGGTGCTGGATATGTGGGCTCTGGATTATTAAATGAACTTTTGTCAGAGGGATATTCAGTGACATGTGTGGACAACTTGATGTTTGGAGGAGAGTCATTATTAGGATTATTGCACAATAAGAATTTTAAATTTCATCATTGTGATATTAATAATAAATTACATTTTGATAAAATACTTTCAGAAAATAAATTTGATGCAGTAATACACTTAGCTGCAATAGTAGGAGATCCTGCATGCAAACTATACTCAGATCTTGCAATTAAAACAAATTGGGAAACGAGCAAGTGGTTAATCGATAGATGCGTAGAAATAGGTGTACCAAAATTCATATTTGCTTCAACATGTAGTAACTACGGAAAAATGGATGATCCAGAAGCCTATGTGGATGAAGATTCTAAACTAGCCCCAGTATCATTATATGCAGAATTAAAAGTAAAATTTGAAAAATATATGCTATCTGGTTTGAAGAAACTTGATAGTTTTTGCCCAACCTCTCTACGTTTCTCAACTGTATACGGTCTTTCTAAAAGAATGAGATTTGATTTAACAATTAATGAATTTACTAAAGATTTAGCACTTGGTAAAGAGCTTTTAATATTTGGAGAACAGTTTTGGAGACCATATTGTCATGTAAAAGATTTTTCTAAAGCATTTATTACTGTTTTAAACTCACCTTTTGAAAAAGTTGCATATAATGTTTTCAATGTTGGTGATACGAAAGAAAATTATACAAAACAAATGATAGTCCATGAAATTAAAAAAATATTACCTCATTCTAAAATTAAATATGTAACTAAAAATGATGACCCAAGGGATTATAGAGTAAATTGTGATAAAATTAAAAAAGAGCTTGGTTTTGAAATCACTATGAGAGTGCCTGACGGTATTATGGAAATTAAACGCGTAATCCAAGAAAAAATAATTCAAGATCCAGAGGATCAAAAATACTATAACATTCTCCATGAAAGAAAATAAAGATAATCAAAATTTATCTGTTATCAATTTTATAAAATCAATATTCAAAAATGATAATTTTATACCTCTTCACGAACCAAAGTTCGTGGGAAATGAAAAGAAATATCTTAATGAGTGTATTGACTCTACATTTGTTTCCTCTGTTGGTAAGTTTGTTAATGAATTCGAAAAAAGAATATCTAAATATACTGGTACAAAATATGCTATTGCTACAACTAATGGTACTTCAGCACTTCATATATCGTTAATAATTGCAGGTGTCGACAAAGATAGTGAAGTAATAACTCAATCACTAACATTTGTAGCAACTTGTAATGCTATAAGTTATTGCAATGCAAATCCAATATTTATTGATGTTGATAGAGATACTATGGGTCTTTCACCTTCTTCACTTAGGTTTTTTTTAGAAAATAATACAACAATTAAAAATAAGAAATGTATTAATACCAAAACTCAAAAGATAATTAAAGCATGTTTGCCTATGCACTCTTATGGGCATCCTTGTAGAATAGATGAGATTAGAAAAATTTGTGAAGAGTACAACATATTTTTAATTGAAGATGCAGCTGAAAGTGTAGGCAGTTTTTACAAAAATCAGCATACAGGAACTTTTGGTCAAATTGGAACTTTTAGTTTTAATGGAAATAAGATTATTACTGCTGGAGGAGGTGGCTGTATAATTACAAATAATAAATTTTTTGCGAATAAAGCTAAGCATTTAACTACAACAGCTAAAGTTTATCACAAGTGGGAATTCAACCATGATATGATCGGTTATAACTATCGTATGCCTAATTTAAATGCTGCAATATTAGTTGCACAATTAGAGAATTTAGATAATTTTATTAAACAAAAACGTCAGTTAGCAAAAAACTATGAAGTTTTTTTTAAAAGTATAAATTATAACTTCTTTAAAGAACTAAAAGATAGTAAGTCAAATTATTGGCTAAACTCTATTATTTTTAAAGATAAAAAACAAAGAGACAAGTTTTTAAAGGATACAAATTCAAAGGGTATTATGACTAGACCTATTTGGACACTAATGAATAAGTTGCCAATGTTTAAAAACTCACAATGCGATGATTTAAAAAATTCAAAGTGGTTAGAGGAGCGACTGGTAAATATACCTAGTAGTGTAACGTTGTGAGTAAAATTGTATTAATTGGTGGAGGTGGTCATTGTAAATCAGTAATAGATGTTGTGGAACAGGAAGCAAAGTTTAAAATTGCAGGTATAGTAGACAAGCCTGAATTTTTAAATTTTAAGATTTTAGGATATCCTATTATTGGAAATGATCTTGATTTACCAAGTTTAGCTAAAGAATATAAATACGCTCTTATTACAGTCGGTCAGATTTTGTCACCATTATTAAGAATAAAGTTATATAATTTAGCTATCAAAGCAGGATTCACTTTTCCAACTATTATGTCTCCTAGTGCGTATGTATCAAAGCACTCAAAAGTTGGAAAAGGTACTATCATTATGCACGATACTTTAGTCAATGCCAATACGACCATTGAGGATAATTGTATTATAAACTCAAAGGTACTAATTGAACATGATTGCTTGATATCTGATCATTGTCACATTTCTACTAATGCAATTATTAACGGTGGAGTTAAAATAGGGTCCAAATGTTTTATTGGGAGTAACGTGACAACAAAAGACAACATAATAATTAAAGAAAACAGTTTTATTAAGGCAGGAAGCATTGTGAAATGAGTGTATTTATTATTGCAGAAGCGGGAGTTAATCATAATGGCTCCCTTGAAATAGCAAAAAAATTAATTGATGTTGCATCTACAGCAGGGGTTGATGCTGTCAAGTTTCAAACATTTAAAGCAGAAAATATAGCAACTAAAAAATCAAAAAAAGCTAATTACCAAAAAAATGTAACTAATCAAAAAGAGAGTCAATTTAGCATGCTTAAAAAACTTGAATTGAGTAAAGAAATGCATTTAGAGTTAATTAATTATATTAAAAATAAAGATTTAAAATTTTTATCATCACCATTTGATCTCGACAGTATTGAACTTTTGAATAATTTGGGTCTTGAAACATTTAAAATACCAAGTGGTGAGATTACAAATCTTCCATACTTAAGACAAATCGGAAAACTAAATAAAAATGTAATTCTTTCAACAGGAATGGCGAATATTTATGAAGTAAAAAATGCCTTGGATATTTTGGTCAATTCAGGAACTAAAAAAAATAATATTACTCTGTTACATGCCAATTCTGAGTACCCAACTCCAATGGAAGATGTAAATCTGAGAGCGATGATAACTATTGGCAAAAAATTTAATGTGAAGTTTGGATACAGCGATCATACATTGGGTATAGAGGTTGATATTGCGGCGGTAGCTTTAGGCGCAAGTTGCATAGAAAAACATTTTACTTTAGATAAAAAAATGGATGGACCAGATCATAAAGCTAGTCTTGAGCCCCATGAATTAAAAGCTATGGTAAATGCTATTAGAAATATAGAAGTAGCTCTTGGAACCGATATAAAAAAACCCTCTAAAAGTGAAATTCCAAATATATCTATAGCCAGAAAATCTATTGTTGCAAAAACTAAAATTAAAAAAGGCGAAACTTTTACAGAAGAAAATCTTTCAATAAAAAGACCAGGTAATGGAATTAGCCCCATGAAGTGGGATGATGTGATTGGTGGAATTGCAAAATATGATTATAAAGAAGATGATTTAATATAAAAAATGAGGGCAATATTAGTTTTTGGCGGCACAGGTTTTTTTGGAAGTAATTTAGTTAAATATCTTTTATCTAAAAATTTAAAAGTTATTATTTTTAAGCATAAAAATCTAGGTTATTTATCAGGTATAGTAAGCAATAATTTAATAATTATTGACTCATATGATAAAAAATTACGACAAGTATATAACATTGATGTAATTTATCATTTCGCATCTAAAATTTTTAGTCCAAAAGCAACTTATGAGGATTTTTATAGAACCAACGTCACTTTAACAAAAAAAATTATTGATTTTGGTAAATATCTTAAGATTAGACAATTTATATTTATATCGACAAATAGTGTTTTTTCAAAAAACAACCTCACCGGTGTTTTAGATGAAAACACCTGCCCAACCCCAAAAAATTATTATGGGCTAACAAAATATATTGCGGAAAAGTTAATAGAAATCGAATTTGAAAAAACTACTATTAAAACCTGCATAATAAGATTTCCATCAATATTTGGGGTTAATAGTGGAAATAGTATTGTAGATATTTTTATAAAACTTGCTAATAAAAATAAATTAATAGAGGTGTATAGCAGTGGAGAAAAACTTAGAAATTTAATACATGTTAGTAGCGCTGTACAAATATTATATTTGGTTTACAAAAAAAAAGCCAAACTATCTAAGCATGAGGTTTTTATGGCGGGAAGTAAAAAAGAATTAAAAATTTCACATATTGCAAACTTGATAGTAAGATTAACGAATAGTAAATCTAAAATTTTAGCAGTTAAAAAATCTCCACCTTCAAATTTTGATGTTAGGATCAATACAACTAAAGTAAAAAAATTACTTGGATATAAGCCTTTATCTGTCTACTATGAATTAAAAAAATATATAGCAGAACTTGAAAAACAAAAAAATTTATAACACTTGTTATCCATATTTTCCCAAAGTGGATATTATGGAAATACTTAAAGAAACAAAAAAAATTTTGAGTGGTGATAAAATGTTGACTATGAGTCAGCATGTTAGAAAATTTGAGCAAGCATTTAGTAAATATTGTGGAGTAAAGTATGCAATTGCTACAAATTCTTGCACTGGAGCTTTAGAAATTTGTCTTAGTAGTTTAAATTTAACTAAAGAGGATGAGGTCATTGTGCCCGTTCAAACATTTATAGCAACTGGATCAGCTGTTTTAAAATCTGGAGCTAAAATTGTGTTTTGTGATGTAGATAACAATTTTTTATTAGATTTTAATTGTTTAAAAAAATTAATTACCAAAAGGACAAAAGCAGTAATTATAGTTCATTTCGCAGGCATGATAAGTGAGAATATTATTAAAATAAAAAATTATCTAAACAGAAGAGGAATTGTTTTAATTGAGGATGATGCCCATTCTCATGGCGCAACATATGGAAATTTAAAAGCTGGAAACATAGGAGATTTTGGTTGTTTTTCATTTTATTCAACTAAAATAATGACTACAGGAGAGGGGGGCATGATAACTGTAAATAAAAAAGATAAATACGAGATATGCTCTAGCATCAGAAGCAGGGGCATGGATGTTAACTTGAAAAGAGAATTATTTATTAATCTGGGAAGCAATTATAGAGTGACAGAATTTCAAGCGCTCCTTGGAATATACCAATTAAAAAGGTTAGAAAATTTTTTAAAACACAGAAATAAAATAGCAAATATTTACAAAAATCAATTTAAAGATTTAATAATTAAAAACATAATAAGATTACAGCAGCCTGTTGAAAATAGCAGACATGCGTATTGGAGGTTTATAGTTTTTTTGGAAAAGCATAATCGAGATGAAATTCAAAGAAAACTCAAATCATTTAACATAAACTCAGACGCACCTTATTCCCCTTTGTTACATGATCAGCCTGTATTTAAAAAGTTTAAAAAAAATAGATATTCAAATGCAGAAAAACTTTCATCCAAACATATATCTCTTCCGATAAATATGTTAATTAGCCAAAAAGATGCAAGGTTTATTGCAAAAACACTATCAAAATTATTATCGTGAAAAAAATAAATATTTTAGTAACAACAGTAGGGGGCGTGACAAGTCCAGATATTCTAAAGGCATACAGAAATACTCCTGGATACGAAATCAAAATAGTAGGAACAGATGCTTTTGAATTTGCAGTTGGTAAGATGTTTGTTGATCATTTTGAAATTTTGCCAATTAGCAAAGGTAATGAAAAACTATTCATTAAAGAAATAAAAAGACTAGTAAAAAAGTATAGTATTGATCTCATAATTCCATGCGGAAATGATGACAACTTAGTGATCTCAAGGTATAAAGACCTCATCCCATGTAAGATAATGACAGGCAACTATAAGGATTTATTGATTGCATATGATAAAGGAAAAGTTTATGAGGAGTTGGAATTTAATATTCCAGAACATTCTCCTAAATTTAAGATTGTAAAAAACTATAAATCATTTCAAAAAGCATTAAATGATCTAGGTTTTCCAGAAAAAAAAATTGTGATTAAACCCAGATTCGGTATTGGAGGCAGAGGTGTATATATCTTATCTGAAAAATTTGATTATAATATTATTTTTAAATCAAAACCTCTTAATGAATATCCTCTTCAATTTTTTGAAAAAATATTAAAAAATCTTACTTCATTTGATGATTTAATTTTGATGGAATATTTGTCTGAGCCTTTTTACAGTATTTATTCTTTATGCAAAGATGGAAAAAATATTTTCACATTAAACCATAATAGGGAATGGGGAAATTCCTCCCAAACATTTAGAGGCAACGTGTATTACAATAAAAAAATTGAAAGACTAGCAACTAAGGTTATTCAAAAATTTAATCTGACTTATACTAATAATATGGAATTAGCAACAGGTGAGGATGGAAGGATAATATTATTTGATTTGAACCCCAGAATAGGAGCTAGCAGCGGTATTGATAAAGACATTGGTTTTAATTTTCCTATGGAAGCTTTAAAATTAGCATTAGGAGAAAATATTATTGTCAAAAAATCCAATTTTACCAAACCAAAAAGGTTCCTAAGATTTTTTGATCAAGTTTGGTTGTAAATATTATAGATGATAAAAGCAGTTATATTTGATTTAGATAATACTTTGTATGATGAAAATACTTATTTTTTAAAAGTATTTGAGAAATTTAGTAATCTACATGGCCTTAATTATAATATTTTCAAAGAAGCTTTTACTGATTCATTTAGATTAAAAAGCAAAGATATTTTTAGTGATTTATTAATAATACAAAATTATAATAGTAATTCTAATCAAAAAGAATTATTTGAGTTATATAAAACTATAAACTGTAATATTAAGCTTTATAATGAGGCTTATAAAATACTAAATTATTTAAAAAAAAAAAAAATTAAAAAAATAATTATTACAAATGGCAGTGTAGTTTCACAAAAAAATAAAGTGAAGTTATTAAATCTAGAGAAATATATTGATGAAGTAATATATGCTAGAGAATTCGGCAAAAATTTTGAAAAGCCCAACACAAAACCATTCCTTGAAGCAATAAAATTGTTAAATATAAAAACAAATGAAGCTATTTATGTTGGTGATCATCCATATACTGATATTAAAGGTGCAAATAAATCAGGGATTAAAGCTTTAAGATTTTTGAATGGATATGCTTCTGGTATAAACTATTCCCATAATGAAAATATTAAATCTTTAATTGAAATTAAAAAATATGTTTAACTAAATTATTATGAAAAAAAAAATTTTAGCTGTAACAGGTACACGTTCAGAATATGATATAATTTATCCTGTTTTGAGGGAATTAAATAACAGTTCGCTTTTTGATTTAAAAGTAGTTGTCGCAGGCGCACATCTCTCAGATTGGCATGGATTAACATTAAAAGAAATTGAAAATGACGGATTTGAAATAGTGGATAAAATAGATTATTTACTAAATACAAATCGACAAACCCAGCGCTCTAAAGGAGTTGGATTATTGATAGGTAGCCTAACCCAGACTGTTGAAAGAGTCCAACCAAATATATTATTATTTGCCGGCGATAGAGAAGAGAGTATTGCAACATGTATAGTTGGAAATTATATGAATATATTGGTAGCTCATATAGGGGGAGGAGATCCAGTATATGGAAATTCAGATGACCCAATTAGATTAGCATGTAGTAAATTGGCTCATATTCATTTTGCAACTACAAAAAAATATGCAAAAAATATAAAAAAACTTGGTGAAGAAAATTTTCGTATATGCTTTACAGGTAATCCTGCTCTGAACAATATTTTAAATACTAAAAAAATTAACAGAAGAGAATTGAGTAATATATTGAATATAAATTTAGTAACTAATGACTATCTAGTATTTTTAAAACATCCACTTTCGTCAGAGATTAAAAATTCTTTAAGTCATATGTCTATTGCGATGAAGGCAACAAAATCTTTTGCTTTAGAAAATAAAATAAAAGTAATTGGCATATATCCAAATACTGATCCAGGTTCATACGATATATTAAAAATAATTGAAAAAAACGACAACAAAAACATAAAATTTTTTAAGTCATTAAAAAGAGAAGTTTTTGTAAATTTGATGAGAAACGCCAAGGTTTTAATAGGAAACTCGAGTATGGGTATTTTAGAGGCACCATTTTATAAACTACCAGTAATTAATATAGGTAACCGTCAAAAGGGTAGATTGAATGCTGGAAATGTAAAATTTTTACCTTATGACATTGAACAGATTAAAAAATCATTAAAAAAAGCCTGTTTTGACAATAACTATAGAAATACCATTTTAAAGTTAAAAAATCCTTATGGTGACGGATATGCTCATAAGAAAATTTTAAATTTTTTAAAATCAATAGATCTTGATGACAAAAAATGGCTAAATAAAAAAAAATTAATATGAGAAATAAAGTTTTGGTGGTGGCAGTTCACCCTGATGATGAAACCCTTGGATGTGGTGGAACATTATTAAAACATAAAGATTATGGTGACAAAGTACATTTGCTAATTTGTACCACTCTAAATAAAAATCATAGTTATTATCAAAATAGAAAAAAAGAGATTAATAAAGTTTCAAAAATTTTTGATTTCAATAGTGTAAACACTCTTCCCTTTGAAACGACTAAGGTTGATCAATATAGTATGATTGAGATAATCGAAAAAATCTCAAAAATAATAAATAAAGTTAAACCAAATATTATTTATCTTCCATTTAGAGAAGATATTCATTCTGACCATAAAAAAATTTTTGAGGCAAGTTATAGTTGTACAAAATCGTTTAGATATCCATTTATTCAGAAAATATATATGATGGAAACTTTAAGTGAAACAGAGTTTGCCCCTGGTATTAAAAAAGACAGTTTTATACCAAACACATTTGTTGATATCTCTAAGTATATGGATAAAAAATTAGATATAATGAATATTTATAAAAGCGAAATAAAAAGACATCCATTTCCAAGGTCAAAAAAAAATATCAAAGCATTAGCAATTTTTAGAGGAGCAACATGTGGCTTTAAATTTGCTGAAAGTTTTATGCTTTTAAAAGAAATATTATGAAAAAAATTCGAAAATTAACTTCAGATAATTATTGGGACTATGAATTAGGTTATTGGTGGTTTAGTGATATTTCTCGTTTTGGTAAAGTAATATCCCATACTGAGCTTTATAAGAGAATAATTGATTTGCCAGGTACAATAGCAGAGTTTGGAGTGTATAAGGCAAATAGCCTAATAAGATGGCTGTCTTTAAGAGAAATTTATGAGACTTCTTCTACACGAAGAATTATTGGTTTTGATGCTTTTGGTTCTTTTCCAGCAGAGGGCTTGAATAAAGTTAAAAGTGACTTAAATTTTATTCAAGAATTTGAAAAAGGTGGAGGGGATGGTTTATCTCTAGAAGAGACACATTCATTATTAAAGAGTAAATCTTTCGATAACTATGAATTAATAGATGGTGATGTAAGAGAAAGTCTTCCAGAATTTTTAAAAAAAAATGATTCTGAAAGATTTTGCTTAATACATTTGGACATGGATGTTTATGAGCCCACAGCTTTCGTTCTTAATCAATTATACAAAAGGCTTGTTAAAGGAGGACTTATAATTATTGATGATTACAATACAGTTGAAGGAGCGACAATCGCCATAGATGAATTTATAATAAAATATCCGAATTTAAAAATTGAAAAATTACCTTACAATAATATTCCTAGTTTTATTAGAAAATATTAATGTTTTGTATTAATAGTTATTCATGAATAATGAAATTTATTTAATAATGAATTAAAATTATTTTAAAAAAAAAATTAAAAAGTGAAAAAAAATTTACAAAATAAGAGTTATTTTATTAATAATAATAAATGGAAAGAGACAATTATAGAATTAAAATCTACTATTAAAGATGTTTTAAAGAATTTAAATAAATCTGGTTTAAGAATCTCGTTGGTTGTTAATGATAAAAAAGAGTTTCAAGGGACAATTTCAGATGGAGACATTAGAAGAGCTTTAATTGATGGTGCAGGACAAAGCTCCTTAATTCACAAAATAGTTAATAAAAATTCACTAATAATAAACCCTGAAATAAAGCAAGAAATTGTTTTAGACTTAATGATTAAGAACAAGATTCAGCAAATTCCAATTATAAATAAAAATAAAAAGATTGTTGGAATGTACCTTTGGGATGAAATTATCTCTTTTAAAAAAATTCCTAATCCAATGGTTATTATGGCTGGAGGCAAAGGCACAAGACTTGGTAGTTTAACTAAAAAGTGCCCCAAACCACTGCTACCAGTTAATGGTAAACCAATGATTGAGAGCATAATTGAGCGAGCAAGATTACAAGGATTCAATAATTTTATAATATCAATTAATTATCTTGGACATATGATAAAAGAACATCTTTCTGACGGTAAAAAATGGAATGTAAAAATTAATTATTTAGAAGAAAATAAGCCACTTGGAACTGGTGGAGCAATTCAATTAATATCTCCTAAACCACAACTTCCTTTTGTGGTAACAAATTGTGATATAATGACAGAAATTAATTATAGAGAGCTGTTAAACTTTCACAATAATAATAATGCTGAAGCCACAATAGTGGTCCGTAATTATGAGGTAGAAAATCCTTTTGGAGTTGTTCAAACAAAAGGTATTGAGTTTATTGATTTTGTAGAGAAACCAATTGTGCGTAGCTACATTAATGCTGGAACATATGTTTTAGAGCCATCAACAATTAAACTTATAAAAAAAAATGAATTTATTGGTATGCCAGATATTTTCAAACGAGTTACTCAGAAAAATTTAAGGGCTATTGCTTATCCAATTCATGAAGCATGGTTGGATATTGGGTTGCCAGAAGATTATTTGAAAGTAAGATAGAATAGTTAAAAGCAAATGATCAAAAGAATATTAATAGTGGGATATGGAAGTATTGGTAAAAGACACACCAGATTAGCACGAAGTTTATTCCCATTCTCAAAAATTATTTTATTAAGACATAAATCTTGTCAAGAATTAAATAGCACATGTATTGATCATTGCGTTACAAATTTAGTAGATGCAATTAAATTTAAACCTCAAATTGCTGTAATAGCAAACCCACCAAGTGAACATATAAAAGTTGCGTTGCCTTTAGCAAAGTTAGGAATACATTTGTTAATAGAAAAACCAATATCTAATTCAAATAAAGGAGTTTCAAAACTGATTAGTATATGTAAATTAAAAAAAAATATTTTAATGGTTGGGTATAACCTCCGATATATGGAGTCTTTAAAAAAATTTCAAGAAATTTTAAAAAAAAAAAGAATTGGTAAAGTTTTATCAATTAGAAGTGAAGCGGGCTCTCATTTACCTTTTTGGAGACCTGGCTCAGATTATAAAAAAAGTGTATCTGCAAAAAAAAAATTAGGCGGAGGCGCATTGCTAGAGCTAAGTCATGATATAGATTATTTAACATGGTTATTTGGAAGCGTTAAATGGGTCAATTCAACAATTCGAAAACAAAGCAACTTAAAAATTGATACAGAAGATACAGCCCACATTATATTTGGCTTATCTGGCAATAATAAAAAAGATGATATTTTGGCTAATTTAAACATAGATTTTTTTCGTCATGATCCTACTAGATTTTGTAAGGTTATTGGCCAGAAAGGCACATTACATTGGAATGCAATAGATAATAGCATTAAATTATTTGAAAAAGGAACAGACCAATGGAAAATATTATATAAAAAAAAAAATTTTAGAGATACGACTTATATTTCTGAATGGAAACATTTTATACATTGTATTAAGAATAATAAAAAACCCACTGTAGATGGAAATGATGCTTTTAAGATTATTAAAATAATTCAGGCTATTCAAAAATCATCCAATAAATCATCTGCAGTATCTTTATCTTGATTAGGAATGTATGAAGATTAAAATTTTAGAATGAATATTATTGCTTTAATATGTGCTCGTGGTGGTTCAAAAGGGATTCCAAATAAAAATATTAAATTATTTGATGGAAAGCCATTAATTGTCAGATCTATAGATCAGGCAAAAAAAGTTAAAGAAATTGATAGAGTTATAGTATCCACAGACTGTGAAGATATAGCAAAAATAGCTGTTGATGCTGGAGCTGAAGTACCATTTATGAGACCAAAAAAACTTGCCGAAGATAATTCCTCTGAGTGGTTAGTTTGGAGGCACGCTTTAGAAGCCATTAAACGAACAGATGGAAAGTATCCTGAAATTTTGGTTAATGTTCCAGTTACCGCTCCATTAAGAAGTGTAGTTGACTTAAAAAAATGTATTACTGAATATAAAAAGAGTAACGTAGATATAATAATTACATTAACCGACTGTCATAGGAGTCCATATTTCAACATGGTAAAAATTAACAAAGAAGGTATGGCCAATCTTGTAATTAAACCAAATGAAACTATAATAAGAAGACAAGATGCTCCAATTGTATATGACATGACTACAGTTGCATATGTCACAAATCCAAAATTTGTAATGGAAAAAAATGGAATTTTTGAAGGTAAAGTTGGCCATGTATATGTTCCAATTGAGCGTGCACTAGATATCGATACACCATTTGATTTTAGAATTGCAGAATTACTATTAAATGATAAATGATATAACTAAAATTTAAAGCAAGTTTATGCATCTTTCTAAATTAATGTCTCTTAAAGATAGAACTGCTCTTATAACAGGAGGCAACGGTTATATTGCAAGAGTAATTGCACTGACGTTAGCCGAATTAGGAGCTGATTTAATTTTGATAGACCTTCCCGGATCAGATTATCAAAAACTTAAAGATGAAATAACAAATAATTATAAAGTTAAAGTCCAAACATACGATTGTGATTTAGGCAAACAAAGTGAACGTGATAGATTAATCTCCACTATAATTAAAAAAGAAACTAAATTAAATATTCTTGTAAATAACGCAGCATTAGGTGGAATTGCTAAATTAGATGGATGGATAACAGACTTTGAGCAACAGTCAGTAGAAACTTGGAGAAGTGCATTAGAGGTTAATTTAACCGCAGCGTTTAATCTTATCCAGGGTTTCACTCCGTTATTAAAAAAAAGTAAAGGAGCAAATATTATTAATATTGGTTCAACTTATGGAACTTGGGGACCTGTTCATGGACTTTATGAAGAAACTTCAATGGGTAATCCAGCAGCTTATGGAGTTTCTAAAAGTGGTTTAATTCAACTAACTAGATGGTTAGCAACCACATTTAGTGATATACGTGTTAACACATTATCTCCTGGAGGAGTGTTTAGAAATCAACCAGAAATTTTTGTAAAAAAATATAATGCTAGAACCCCATTAGGGCGAATGGCAACAGTGGATGATTTTCGAGGTGCAATCGCTTATTTGGCAACTGATCTATCAAGTTATGTAACTGGTCAAAACTTAGCTGTTGATGGAGGATGGGGAATTTGGTGATTTAAATAATTTTTTTCAAATCTGTTTATTAAAAAAATATGCAAAAACTTAATATAAGATCCTTTCCTTATTTAGGTATCTTGAACCTTGTTAGACCTGGTGTAAATTTGTTTAACAGATTGTTAGGCTCATACAAACAATTGATTGGAAGTCATTCAGAAACTTCTTTAAGTATATTGTCAAACTCAATTGAAAAATCAATTTATAAGATTCGGAGACTAAAAATAAAAATTAAAGGTAAAATTGATAAAGAGATATTAAAAAAAAAATTTAATATTTATGATTTTTAAAAATTATAATCAGGAATTAACTACACCAGATAGTCAATTAGATTTAGTCAAAAAAGTTGTAATAGTGGATGGAATGATTGGTGGAGGCAAAAATCTTATATCTTCAATAGTTTCCAGTCTACCAAATATTGAAATGTGGCTTCACAAACCTAATATAGAACAGATATGTGTGTTGCATTATCAAGGTCACATAACTTTAGATGCTACCAAAACCTTAATCAAAACATGGATGGAGGAAGAAATTTACAATCAAAGTATGAGTAGAAATACAAACTTTAAACCATCAGATTATTCAAGTGTATTTTATGATGCTAGACCAATGAGATATTTTAAACGTTTATTTAAAAGTCCTTTAAAAGCAATTGAAAGTATTAAAAAAGAAATGCCAACATTAAATATAATGACACATGTAAATACAAGTTATGCAAAACCGCTGTTTGATGCATTAGGTGAACGTTTGATTTACATTAGATTTGTTAGACATCCTATGTCAACTTATATGATAAAGCATAATGCAAATTGGACAAAACGCTGGGAAACAGGTGGACGACATGGATATATGCTTTATAAAACAATTGATCAAAATTCCAAATCAATTAATCTACCATTTTTTGTTAAAGATTTTGAAAAAAATTACTTAAATTCAAATTCAACTGAAAGAGCGATATTGTTGTTTGAACAATGGATAAGAAGTGGTGATGATTTTATTGATAAAGTAAATAAATCTACCAAAGCAACTATTTTTGAAATACCCTTTGAAAAATTTGTTTTTGACCCACAAATGTACATAAACAAAATTGCATTATCGTTAGGTGTTAAACCAGATAATAAAACAAATAAGATGATACGTAAACAAGGGGTGCCCAGAAGTTCATTAACTGATGCTCCAAAAAGTAAAGTTTATTCAAATTTAGGATGGAAGTCCCCAAAAAAAAAATTTACTTTAGCTAAAAATTTTGCCCAAGGAAGAGCTTATGCAGCAGAAACTGCTAGTCCAGAAGCACTATCTATATTAGATAAACTTGCTAAAGATTATGAAGAAAGACATGATCTAAATATATAAATTATGATATTATAAAAATGAAAAATACTGCAAATAGTAGTATTTAAAAAGATAAATTAAAACCCTAACATAATTATATTGAAGCTAAAAAGAAATAAAAAAAAAATAAATATTAATTAAATCAATTTTACTTTGTAAGTATCATATAAATTACTACTACAAAAATTATAATTACTTAATTAAAAAATATAAAATTTATTTTCTTATATAATTTTTTTTTGTAAAAATGAGCCACTGAATTTGAGTTAATCCTGTAGACCAATTGAAAAAAAAGATTATAAATAAATAAAATGGTTCTTAACAATTATTCAAATAAATCTAAAAAATTAATTATTTATTGCTCTGTACCTATTTTTGATACATGGCCAAAAAAATGGGAGTTAAGGAAATTTATAAATTATGGTTTTGATCTTGAAATATGGAGCACTGAAGAAATATTTTATAAGCTTGAGAATATAAAGGCTGCGGCAAGTGGTTCTGGTAAATATTTATATACTGAATTACCCATACTTAAAATTAAAAATCTTATTGAATTAGAAAAAAAAGTATCTGAATTAGATTCAGAAACATTAATATGTATAATGACTTTGGGATCATTTAATGGCAATATTTTTGATAATCCTGATTTAGATATTTTTAACAAAAATAAAGTTAAATATGTTATACACCATTTAAATCCACATTTTGTTGTTCCAAGTTTATGGTTTAAATTGAAATTTAATTTTAGACTTTTACAAAAAAGGTTTAATAACTATAAAAAAAAACCATCTTTAATAATTGGAACTGGTAGTGAAGGAAGAAATCAAGCTTCTAAAGTTTATAACAAAAAATTTAAATATAAAAGTTTACCGTCATTTAATGTGCTTTGGTTCAAAGAAAATCCAATAATTGATAAAAAATATATTATCTATGTCGAGGAAAATGTTAATTTATCTCCTGATAGAAACTTATTTGGAAGTGAAAATTCTGTTCATGATATTGAAGGATTTTATTTAAGGATCAATGATGTCTTTGAAAAAATTGAAAATTGGACAAATTTAAAAGTAGTTATAGCTGCTTCTGGCAAGTATGATTATGAATTTAATCCATTTAAAAATAGAAAAATTATATATAAAAAAACATCAAACCTTATTCAGCATTCAGAACTAGTATTAGGTCACAAATCTTCGGCACTCAAGCAAGCAATTGCAGACTATAAACCATTATTAATACTTAAAGATCAAGGGTTCGAAAACGAAAAGAATGAATTAATTGATAGCTTAGCAAGGTGTTACAGATTAAATTCTGTTTGGACAAATAAATTAACCAAAACTTATTTCAAAAAAAATAATCAGGTCAATAAAGCATTATACAATAAAGCAATAACAGAATATTTAAAAGAAGAAAATATTACAGGCAATTTTCTTGAAAATATTACAGCAGCATTTCACGAAATATAAAAAATCAAAAATTAAATATTTAAAAAATATTTTCAAACTAGTTTATATTGTTTAAAATATTTATATTGATATAAGCTTTCTATTAAATTGCCAAATTGCAAAAAACATAAACAATGTTATTAAGTATTTGTATACCCACTTATAATAGAAAAATTCATTTAGAGAATTGTTTAGAGTCAATTTGGATTAGTAAAAAAAATTGTAAAAGTTTTAAATTTGAAATTTGTATTTCTGATAATGGATCTAAATACAATATAAATAAAATAATAAAAAAATACTCAAAAAAATTAAATATAAAATTTCATAAATTTAAGAGAAATTTAGGTATAAGTCCAAATTTTCTAAAAGTTGTTGATATGGCCAAGGGGGAGTTTGTATGGACAATTGGGAATGATGATTTACTTTTACCTAATTCATTAAATAAAATTCAAAAACTTTTAAACATGAACCAAAAAATAGATTATTTTTATATTAATTCATTTAATTTAAGAGCTTCTTTTTTGAAAGAATTTAAGCATCCTTTTTCTACTTATAATTTACCCAGTAATATGGAAAAATTTTCTAAAGTTAAAAAAAATAGATTAACTAAATTTTGGGATTTAATAGATCCAGAAATAAGTTTTGATTTTTTAATGGCAACATTTGTCAGTTTATTTAGAAGAAAATTGTGGGATGAAAATGTTAAATTTGTTAATAAAAAAAGAGTAAAAGATAAAAGAAGGATGTCTACACCTGAAAGTACTTATGTGAGTATAATTATTTTTGCAAATGCATTTAAAAATTCTATGGCTTATATACAAGCAGAACCATTAAGTATAAATCTTCAAGGTGTTAGAGAGTGGAAAGCAATGTATATGTTTATATTAATTGTTAGAATACCTCAAATATTAGATTATTACAGATCTCGAGGATTGCCATTCAAAAGATATTATTTGTGTAAAAATTTTGCTTTAAGAGATTTTGCGAGGTCAATGATAAGTATTTATTTTAAGGATAAAAAATCTCTTAAATATTTTAATTATTGGACTTATATATTTAAAAACTTATTATTTATTAATATTTATTTATCTCCATTCTATTATTTATTTAATAGAATAAAAAAAACTTTTAAATTATGAATTCGATAAATATAAAAATATTTTTTTAAGTTAAAAAGTCTTAAAAAAAACAAATATGAAGTATTTAATAATTATATCACATCAGTTAATTATTTTTTTATTTGTCAAAAAAATAATATATGATTTATAGAACAGCGATAATACTATGTGGAGGAAGAGGAACAAGATTAGGTCAATTAGGAAAAAAATTTGCAAAAACCTTAATAAAAGTTCAAGAGAAACCAATCTTATGGTATATTTTGAATTCACTAAAAAAAAATAAATTTAATCATTTCATTTTACCGATTGGTTATAGAGGAAAGCAAATAAAAAAATTTTTAGAGAAAATAAAATTAGAAAATTGTAAAATAGATATAATTAATACTGGATTGGATACTGCAATTGCAAAAAGAATTTATAAAGTAAAAAATTTTATTAAATCAGATAATTTTATAATTGTAAATGGAGATGCAATATTCCAAACAAATTTAAATAATATTTTTAAAAATCATGTTTTAAAAAAAAAAGATATGAGTTTTATTTGCTGTGAAGGAGAAGCTGATTTTGGAACCGTAGGTGTTGAAAATAATAAGGTAATAAATTTTGAAAGAAATTTAAATTTTAAATCTGTAAACACTAAAACAAAAAATTTTAAAGCTTATGTTTATTCTGGAATGTGTATATTTAATAAAAAAATTTTAAATGAAAATTTCAAAAATTATTTAAATTTTGAAAAAGATTTTTATCCTAGATTAATAAAAAAGTATAAAACACAGTTTAATAATTTAAATGGCTTCTGGTATGCTATCGATAATGTAAAGCATCTAGATGCTCTAAATAAAAAAATAATTAAGAAAAAAAGTTATAGTGATGTATACAAACTAAAAAATAAAATAAATGATAGATAAAAAATTTTGGAAAAACAAAAGGGTATTGGTCACGGGACACACTGGTTTTAAAGGTGGATGGTTATCTTTATGGTTAAATAATTTAGGAGCAAAAGTATCAGGATTTTCATTAAACCCAATAACTAAAAAAAATTTTTTTAATGCCACCAAATTAAAAAAGATTTTTTTCAAAGATTTAAGGAAGAATATACAAGATTATAAAAGCTTAGAAAAATGTATAAAAAAAACTAAACCTGAAATCGTATTTCATTTAGCTGCCCAACCACAAGTTCTGGTAAGTTATGAAAAACCGTCAGATACAGTTAAAACAAATGTATTAGGAACATTAAATTTATTGGAAATGGTAAGAAAATATAACTTTGTAAAATCGTTAGTTATTATAACTACAGACAAAGTTTACCAAAATAATGAAAAAAAATTAAAATTTTCTGAAAATGATCACTTAGGTGGAGATGATCTTTACAGCGCAAGTAAAGCATGTGCAGATATTATATCACTTAGTTACCTTAAATCGTTTTTTAAAGAATCTAATTGTGGAATTGCAACTGCAAGAGCGGGAAATTGCATAGGTGGTGGAGATTGGACCAAATATAGAATTTTAACAGATGCAACAGAAGCATTTTTAAAAAATAAAACACTAAATATTAGAAATCCTAACACAATAAGACCATGGCAGCATGTATTAGAGCCGCTTTATGGATATATTATCCTTGCTCAGAAAATATTTGGTAATAAACAAAAAAAATATATTGGATCATGGAATTTTGGACCAGCAAGAAAGGTAAATGTAAAAGTTTTAAATTTTTCAAAAATACTAAAATTTAAAATGAAATCAAAATCAAAATTAGTTCTTAGTAAAAAAAAAGATAATAAAGAAAAGAAAAATTTAGATTTAGACAGCAAGAAAGCTAATAACATATTAGGTTGGAAATCTTTTTTAAACATAAATGATACGTTAAAACTCACAGCTGAATGGTATTTAGCCAATAATCAAAAAAGTGATATGTATACATTTTCCAGCAGACAAATAGAAAAATTCCTTAAATTAAAAAATGATCTGTAGAAATTGTAAGAAAAAAAAATTTATCAAAATTTCCAATATTGGAAATCAACCAATAAGCAGTTTGTTTTTAAAAAAAAAAATTAAGATAAAAAATTATTCTCTTGATTTATTCAAATGTAATAATTGTGATTTGGTTCAGCTATCAAAAATTCCAAATTTGAAAGACATGTATGGAATTGATTATGGATATAAAACTTCTGTAAGTAAACTCATGGTTGATCATTTAAAAAAAAAAACAATTAAATTGGATAAATTAGGAATCTTTAATAAAAAATCTAAAATTTTAGACATTGGATCAAACGATGGAACATTTTTAAATTTTTTTTCTAAATTTGGTAAACAATATGAATTATTTGGAATAGATCCTTCCGCGTCAGCATTTATTGAAAATTATAATAAAAATATAAATGTGATAATAGATTTTTTTAATAAAAAAAATGTTGAGAGAAATTTTATAAATAAAAAAATTAAGTTTTCTTTAATTACTTCATACGCTATGTTTTACGACATAGAGGAACCAAACGAATTTTGTGCTAGTATTTATGAGATTTTAGAAAATAATGGCATATGGATATTGGAGTTTTCTTATTTCCCTCTTTTGTTGAAAAATTTAACTTATGATCAAATATGTCATGAGCACTGTGTTTATTATTCCTTATCAACTTTTAATAAAATATTGTCAAAAAATAATCTTAAAATTGTTGATTTTACATTAAATGAAATAAATGGTGGAAGTATAGAGGTAATTTGTGCAAAGAAAAAAAGTAAACATGTATCAAATAAAAATAAGATTAACTATTTTTTAAATAAAGAAAAAAAAATTTCTAATAGAGAATATGATAAATTTAATCTGAGGATGGAAAATAGTAAAAAAAATTTACAACTTTTTTTATTGAGTCAAAGAAAGAGAGATGTAATTGGTTATGGGGCATCTACTAAAGGTAATGTAATTTTAAATTATTGTAATTTAAATCACAAAAACATTTCATATATTTGCGACGCAAATCCATCAAAATTTGACAAATTTACACCCGGAAGTCATATTAAAATTATTTCAAAAAATAAAATGAGAAAAATAAATCCAAAATATTTAATTGTTTTAATTTGGTCATTTAGAACAGAGGTAATTAAACAGGAAAGAAAATTTATTGAAAAAGGCGGGAAGCTTATATTTCCATTACCAATATTCCACATAATTGATAAAGAAAATTATCAAAAATATCTTAAGGAAGATTTTAGCTTATATTCTTTCTGCTAGGCATGAAACTTTTAATTAATTTTAAAATTTGGGGGAAATTTTAAATCTTAAAAATAAATGAATATATTGATTATATGTGCTGGGGATCGATCGAACAACAAAATTGCTTTGAGTTGTATAAAATTTATTAAAAAAATTAAAAAAGATAAAATAACGCTTTGTGTTTTAGATAATGATAAGGAAATTATTAAATTTTCAAATAAAGAAAAAATAAAACTTATTAATAAAAATTTTGAGTCTTTTTTTATGAGCATTAAAAAAAACCAATTTGACTGGCTATTAAATATTTGGGGTTATAAAATTTTAAAAAAAAATTTTCTATTAAAATTTAAAAATAATTTAAATCTACATCCATCTTATCTTCCTTATAATCGAGGAAGAGACCCATATTATTTTTCCATTATAAATAATACACCTATAGGAGTATGTATTCACAGGATGGATGAAACTGTTGATGGAGGAAAATATTTTCTAAGAAAAAGAATAGTTATAAATTTTCCAATGACGGCTGGAGAAATATTTGATCAAAGTTTGTACGAAATAAAAAAACTTTTTTTGAAAAATTGGGTTGATATAAGAAGTAAAAAAATAAAATTAAAAAACTTTAAATTAATAAATAAAGTAAATAAAAGAAAAGAATTTGTGAAAAAAAATTTTTTGATTTTAGATGATAAAAAAAATAAAAGAGAAAAAGTTTTTGTTTTAAATTGTTTAGCCCAAGATTTTTCTTTTTTAAAACAACAAATTAAACTCTATGGCAAAATATATGATTGCAAATTAATTTTAACACAATCTAGTAAAAAGAAATGGTAACTTTTAAAAATGTCAAAAAACTTAAAAAATATGATAATTGGGCCCTCAGGTATAGGAAAGGTACATATAAGAGAATCAATTAATTTTGGGTTTCAAAATATTTATTTACTTGGAAAAAAATATAAAGCTGAAAGAGAAGCCTCACTAATTAAAGAATATAAGAATGTTAATTTTTTTAATTTAAAATCTATTGATAGTGTTCAAAAAATAAAACCTGATATTATAAATTTATGCAGTCCCACAAAAAATCATCATACCCAAATTAAAATTATTAAAAAATTTTGCAAGTATTTAATTATTGAAAAACCAATATTTTGGATAAAAAATAAAAATATCTCAAATTTAAAAGTGGCAAGAGATTTACTAAATCTAAAAAGAAATAGAATTTTCGTAAATTTACCCATGATTAGTCTGGCCAATCAAATAAAAAAAAAAAATAAATTTAAAAAAATTAAGCTTTTAAATTTTAATTATTTTACTAAAGGAAAAAATAAATTTGAGGATGTTCCCATAGATTTATTGCCTCATGCACTATCATTTTTATTTACATTAAATTCAAATAAATTAAATAACTTAGAAATTTTAGAAATTAATAAAAAAAGTAATTCATGGCAATGTAAAATCATTATAAATGATTGTTTCTGTAAATTTTTTTTCAAACAAAATCCTAAAAGTCAAAAAAGTACCTTAAGTTTTAAAATTAATGAGGATACTTATTTAAGAAAAAATTTTGTTAAAAAAAAATTTCTTATAAATAAGGTTTTAAAAAACAAAAAAAAGTTAATAACTATCAAAAACCCTATGAGTGACTATCTAAATTTAATATTTAAAAATTTAAATAAAAATAAGGTTCTTAAAAAAAATAATGATATAACATTGAATTCAATCAAAATTATGGAAAAATTAATCAATTATTAAAAATTAAATGAGTACTGAAAAACAACAAAAATTAGAAAAAAAATACAACTTTAAATCAAATTATATTAAGGATTTTAAAAATTTTAGGGAAGAGATTATCCAAAAAAAAATTATTCCGTATCAAGTGGAATTCCAGGCACCTCCAAGAGGAAAGAAAATATGCTGGTTGGAGTGTCCATATTGTTATGGATTATCTGCTGATAATAATGGGGAAAGATTAAGTAAAGAAAGAGGTTTGGAAATTTTGAAAGAAATATTAGACGGTGGAGTTAAAAAAATAATATTTGCTGGATATGCTACGGATCCTTTGAATTGTTCTTATATAGGTGAATTATTAGATTTAACAATTTCCAATAAAGCTATATTTGGTTTCAATACGAAAGCTCTAAAAATATCAGATACTTTTTTTAATGCACTTAAAAATAATAATATATGTGATGATAGTTATATCAGTTTAAGTGTAGATGCTGGTACAAATGAGACTTATAATTTAATTCATGATGTTAAAGCAAAAAAAGCGAAAATATATGACCAGGTTTTAAACAATGCAAAAAGGTTAGGAGAAATAAAAAAAAAAAATTATTTCGATTTAAGTGCTGCATATTTAGTAAATATCAACAGTGCAAATTTAAATGATTATGAAAATTTTATAAACGATTTTATGGGTGCCGGTTGTAATGTTTTGAGATTTTCTTTTCCCCAACCTCCTAAAGATACAAAAACTGAGAAAGGTGTTGTACCAACTCCCGAGGAAATAAATGTTTATATTTCAGACCTTATTAAATTAAAGAAAAAATATGAGAATGATAAATGTTTAATTTTAATCGCTAATCCTGACAACGATCATGATATTTATAACAAACCAAGGACATTACCTTGCTATGCTAGATATTTATTTCCAACAGTTGGCTTCGATGGTTGGTTATATAATTGTTCACAGTCCAGTGCTCCTAATTTTAGATCTACAGCGTTAGGAGACTTAACCAAATATGATTTTTGGAAGCTATTTTATAATTATGATAATAAGAATCTTGATAATTTTTTAAGTGTGTGTAATAAAAAAATAGCTGATTCAGGTTGTAGATGTGACAGGAAAGAGCATATCATAAATCAATCTGTGATAGATAGTAAAGTTTTTACAACATCACTTAATGAAAAATAAAAAGTTTATACGATTATTTAAACCTTCTATTGGCAATGAAGAACTTAAAGCTATAAAGAAAATATTTAAGAAATCTTGGATAGGATTTGGACCAGAAGTAAAAAAGTTTGAGGCTTCTTGGAGTAAATATATAGGTGTAAAATATTCTGTTGGCGTTACCTCGTGTTCTGCGGCTTTACATATTGCATTGGCTTCAAAAAATTTTAAGAAGAAAAAAAAAGTATTAATTCCTGCTATGACTTTTACAGCTACTGCAGCGGCAGCTTTGTATTGTGATTTAGAACCAGTATTTGTTGATATTAATGAATATGATTTAAATATAAATTTTGAGGATCTTAAGAAAAAATACACCAAAGACTGTGTTGCTGTTATTCCTGTCCATGTAGGTGGACATCCGTGTGAAATGGAGAAAATTATACCTTGGGCTAAAAAAAAAAAATTATTAGTTATTGAAGATTGTGCACATACTGCAGGAGGTATTTATAGAGGTAAAATGCTTGGAACATGGGGTGACATTAGTTGCTTTAGTTTTGAGGAAAAAAAAATGCTTACTACTGGAGACGGTGGAATGATTTGTACAAACAATATTAATTTAGCCAAAAAGTTTAGAAGTTTAAGTTTTCATGGATGGAATAGAGATCCATGGTCTAGACATAATAAAAGTTTAAGTAAAATAAATTTAAAAGAAAAGCACTGGTATTATCAAATTAAAAATCTTGGATTTAAATATAATATGAACGATCTTATGGCAGCGATAGGTCAAGAACAATTAAAAAAATTAGACTCATTTAATTTCAAAAGAAATAGACGAATTAAAAATTATTTGAATGGAATCAAAGATTGTAAAAATATTAAACCTTATTTTGAAAAACCCATTGATGGTATAGCGTATTGGATGTTCGCAATTAGACTAAAAAAAAGAGATGAATTAATAGCTTTTTTAAAAAAAAGAAATATAGCAACAAGTGTATATTGGGTACCCGTACCTATGCATCCGCTTTATAAAAAATATAAATCCAAGGTTCCAGTTACATCTCAAACTTGGAGAGAATTAGTTACACTTCCACTTTTTTCCGATATTACCTTAAAAGAAATTAATTTTATATTAAAATCGTTAAAAGAATTTGATAATATACATTAGAAACAAAATTTTATGATAGCAGGTGTAATTCTCACCCCACTCAAGCAAATAAAAGATAAAAGAGGTAAAATTATGCATATGTTAAGAAATGACTCGCCGATTTTTAAAAGTTTTGGAGAAATTTATTTTTCTACGGTTAATCCAAATATAATTAAAGCATGGCATCTTCATAAAGAAGCAACATTAAATTATGCTTGTGTTAGAGGCAAAGTAGAATTGGCTCTTTTTGATGATAGAGCTCAAAGTAAAACTAATGGAGAATATCAAAAGATTATTCTTTCGCCAGAGAATTATTGTTTAGTTACAATTCCACCATTTGTATGGAACGGTTTTAAAGGTATTTACAAATATGAGTCTATTGTAGCAAATTGTTTAAATCAACCTCATGATGAAAATGAGATGGTTAGAAAAAATCCAGACGATAATTATTTTATGTACAAATGGGAAAATTAAAATGAAAGTAGTTATATTGGCAGGTGGTAAAGGTACAAGAATACCAGAATATACTAGCTCAATACCAAAACCAATGGTTCCTATTGGTACAAAACCTATTTTAGAACATATAATAGATTATTATATGAAATATGGTTTTAAAGATTTTATAATAGCCACAGGATATAAACATCAGGTAATTAAAAATTATTTTAAAAATAAGAAAAAATATAGAAATATTAAAACTATTAATACTGGCATAGAAACTTTAACCGGTTCGAGGCTAAAAAAACTTGCAAAACAATTAAAACAAACTTTTATGTTAACATATGGAGATGGCTTATCAGACATAAACTTAAAAAAATTAATAAATTTCCATAAAAAAAGTAAAAAAAAAATTACCTTAACTGCAGTTCATCCCCCAGCTAGATTTGGGGAGTTATCAATATCAAGAGGTGTAGTCACTAGCTTTAAGGAAAAACCTCAATTGCAAAAAGGGTGGATTAATGGGGGGTTTTTTGTCATTGAACCTGAATTCTTAAAATTCATTGAAAATAAAAATATTATGCTTGAGAGATCACCTTTGACAAAAGCAGTTAAAACAAAAAATTTAGCCGCATATAAACATAATGGATTTTGGTTTTGTATGGATACGCTAAGAGACAAAAAAGTATTAGATAACATGATAAAAACCAAAAGATCCCCGTGGCTTAAATAATGCCCAGAATAGCAGTATTTGGAGGCACTGGCTATCTTGCTTCAATAATAAAACACCAAAATAATATTAAAAAAAATAGATATGTTTTTTTTTCAAGAAAGAAAAATGAAAAAAATTATATTAATTTTTTGACAAAAAAAGAAAATTATAATTTTTTAAAAAAATTTGATTTTATTCTTCATCTTGCAGGACCAAGTCAAAACCAATTAAAGAGAAATAAGAAATTAATTTTAAAAAAAAATCAATTAACTGCAAAGATCTGTGACTTATGTTTGCAATATAATATAAAATTAATTTATATTTCCTCAATGCAGGTTTATAGAGATTACGGAATATATAACATTTATAAGAATTCTAAATTAAATATTAAAAATCCATATTCAAAGTCTCACCATGACTCGGAGAAGATAATTCTATCAAAGTTTATTAATCATAAAAAAATGTTTACTATACTCAGGGTAGGTAACGTTTTTGGATTTAAAAAATATGAAAACCAAAGAGAAATTGATGATAATTTAATTCATAGTTTGTGTAATATGGCATTAAAAAACAAAAAAATTCTAATAAAAAATGGCTCTATTAGAAGAACATTTGTTCCCTCACAAATATTTGTGAAAGTGATGAACTCTGTAGTAAAAAGAAATTTTTTTAAGAATTCGATAATAAATATTTTTTATAAAAATTATGATCTTAAAGATATATCTCAAATAATTCAGAAAAGATCTAAATTAGTACTGAATTTAAAAGTGGATATAATTATAAAAAAATTTTATTATAATAAAAATTTTTCAATATATGCAAATCGAAATTTTAAGTTTGCACCAATAAAAAATATAGTTTACAAAGAAATTGATCAAATTTTAAAATTTATTCGAATAATTGCTTAGTTATAAAATAATTTTAGTGAAAACATTAGCATTTTTTTTATACATTAATATTTATAAGATTGTATCTCATAATTGAAACATTAACTTGAAAGTATAATATTGAATACTAAATCTTCACCCCTGGTATCTATTATTATACCATCCTATAATCATGGTAAATTTGTTGATAAAGCATTAAGATCTGTCCTAAATCAGACCTATCAAAATTGGGAAGTTATTTTAATCGATAATCAATCGACCGATCAAACAAATGAAATATTAAGCCAATTCAAAGATTCTAGATTTAAATTTTTTAAAATTGATAACAACGGAATAATTGCTAAATCAAGAAATCTAGGTATTAAATTATCAAAAGGTGAATGGATTGCTTTTCTTGATACAGATGACTGGTGGACTTCAGATAAACTAAGTACCTGTATGGATAACATTAATAAAGAGATTGATTTTATATATCATAATGTAGAAATTACATACGATAAACCTAAATTTAGCTTAAAAGGAAAAAAGTATAAAGGTCGTCAATTAGATAAACCGATTTTAATTAATTTACTCGTTAGTGGAATTTTAGAGGGAAATGCTATTTCCAATTCATCAGTGATTGTCAGGAAAAAAATTCTTAATCAAATTGGAGGAATAAGCGAAAACAAAGATTTAGTTGCGTCAGAGGATTACAATACTTGGTTAAGGATTGCACAAATAACAGATAACTTTAAATATTTAAATAAGAAATTAGGTTATTATTTAATTCACGATTTTAGTGCTCAAAAAAGGGACTTATCTATACCACACAAGCAGGCAGTTAATGAGTTTTTGCATTTATTTGATTATCAACAAAAATTAAATTTTAAAGTTAAGTTAAAATATATGTCAGGCAATTATAATACTTCAGTAAAAAATTATAGTGATGCAAAAAGAGATTTTATTTTTGTATTTAAGAATGGCGATATTAATTTTAAAGTTAGGTCATTGTTAAAGATTATTTTAATTATGATTAAATAAGAAAAATTTAATGTGATTTATTTAAAATGAAAAAAATCAAAAACTTTTATACAGACATAAATAGTTTTTTTATTTTAAAAAAAAACTTAAGTAATGATAGAATTGAGAGAATTTTTTCTTTATTAAGAGTAGAAACTACATTTAAGACTACTTCCTTTAATCGAATGCTTGATCTTAATAAAAAATTGAAAAAATATATAAAAAAATTTTTTTCAAAAAA
>MDTB01053274.1_pt1 | contig 28820 bp, 17 predicted proteins | sample 811161 | NCBI WGS metagenome assembly MDTB01 (sample SAMN05326650, study PRJNA326480) | marine metagenome | isolation source: seawater | place: Mediterranean Sea | collected 2009
CAGCGAGTAACCCTGGGTGTCTCCACCTGAATTTCCTACTCTAACTGTCCATGTTCCGACGGAAGCATCTTCAATTTTTACCCTTTCAAGATTATTTAGTGAATCTACAGAGTTCCCGGGAGCGCTGAATCCTGATATGAATTCGTTACCGACATAAATGGTTCCATCGGGAGAAGTAACTGAAAGATCAAGATCATTGACTAGACGAGGTGCTGATTGGTTAGCAACAGAAGAGCCTTTTAGGTCGTTCCAAGCCAATGTAGCATCTAGTCCAGATCCGGAACTTACGTCAAATGTATATGTGAACCCATGTCCTGGAAAGATCTCTCTTGAGTAATCGTACATCACATCTTTTTCGACTCCATTATCTGATAATGGATATAGACTGTTGTCGAGAGATAGTTGCCCCCAACCCTCATGCGGGTTGGGCACATTACTTTCCCCCATATCTACTGCTCCATTGATCAGGATCGCCCTGATTAAATCCGATCTGGGCTCACTAACTCCTTGGGACCTCAGGAATTGCCTTACTAAGGCCGAAGCACCTGCTACCACTGGTGTCGCCATAGAAGTACCATTCATTGCAACATACAGGGGCGTAGTGCCATCATCGTGGGTTTGATCGGTACAGGTTTGGCCGTCTACGAGAGTCGCTTCGGCGGCCCTTGCAGAGCAAATGAGGACCCCTGGGGCGACTATTTCTGGCTTGATCCTACCATCATTAGTCAATCCATGTGAAGAGAAAGTTGCAGTATCCCCAGAAGGTTCAGAGCCATACGATCCAGTTGTAGAAGCACCTACGGTTAGTGCGTTCTTGGAAGTGCCAGGGGGCGTTATTCCAGAATCGTGAGCGTTTCCTAAATCTCCAGCTGAAAACAGAACCATGTAACCAGGATAGTCGCTAACAAAGTTGTCCACATTGGATGATGTCTGACTGTAATTTCCTAAATTTGAGGTACCCCAACTATTGGTATGGATTCTAGCATTTTGATTCCACGAATGGGTAAATAGCCCATACAATGAACCATAAATTCCGAAAAACCCACTTTGAGATTCATGTGTGTACATGTGAAAAGTAGCACCGGGCGCCATTCCTAGTGCAGAGGATTGTCCGGAGCCGTCACCAAGGAGTGTTGCCGCTACGTGGGTCCCGTGACCGCTCAGCAAATCAGAATTATCATTATCCGGGCCAAACTGACTGTAAACCGACCTTACCCTTCCATCGAAATCGCCATGATCTTCATCCAGTCCTGTATCGGAAATTGCAACGACCTCTCCGGTTCCATCCAATGAAATTGATGATTGCTCGAATGCTCCTTGTACACCTGAAATATCCCTAGCTACGCTATTGTAAACTGATGCATCATAGGCTGGTTGAATATGTAGAATCCTCCAATCTTTGGACAAGAGGGGGACCCACATTGCACTTACATCGTAGATGGTACACAGCCATGAGTCGCAAAAACTTGATTGATCAGAATTAGAAATCACAGAAAGGTCCCTTTCTAGAGAAGTTAACTCGTCTTTTGATAAATCGCTAGCTGGTAGAATCTGCAGTTCTAGTTGAGATGACGGATTAATATGTAGAATTTCAGGGGATACCCTCCAGATATCTGGCATTTGACCGTACCATCTTACATCCTCCCAGGAAGACAAGAAATTTTCAACTTGGGCGTGTATTGGGAATCTCACAAGAAGGGCGCTATCTGGGAGGTAGTCGAGAATAGTTCCTCCTATTTCTTCCACAGCTAATGATATGCCAGATATATCAGAGGTATCGGACTGAATCGCGTAGACCGGCCTATCTGAATAGCTATACTCTCCCGTATCCAATTCACCTAAGATCGGTGCATCGTCAATCAATGGATCGAATGAACCATATGGAGAATGGATTAGTCCGGATGATTCTCTGATTTGGTGAACATGCCCCAAGGGAAATTCCAGAGAAGACCATTTCATTCCCAAATACTCATTCGAGTCTGGCGAAGACTCAGAGTCGATGGTTGAATGCGAGGCGGAGACCATCCCAGACCATGAAGAAATTAACAAAACTGTAAGGACAAGGAAAGTTGATTTCCTTGCATACATGGTTCCTTCGGAACCTAATCTACCTTTTGACAGTTAACATGTGCTGATTATACAATAATCAGTAGTGATTGTGATAGAAATGCCGCGAAAAGACTCAAATATTGTAATATCGAGAAATTGCCTGGTCGGTTTTCATTACGCTTTCCTTCCAGCTTTCCTCGAGCTTCATTAGTGCCCTTACGCAGTCCACATTCTCAGGAATTACATCACTCTCTTGATGGATTGCCTGAAAATAATAAAGTCTGTTTCCAATCAATCTAACCCCATCCTCCCATACGAAAATTTCATGCAGATCGCCCCACTTTCTTCCAATGTCTCTGGCCATCTCCATTACCTCGGCAGTTGTAGTTATCCTATTTCCTTCGCCATTCATCACAATGACTCTGGGCGTTCCCTTCCACATTTCCAATATTGTCTCAGTGGAGTGGCCATGATCCTCAGGAAGATCGGCTATTATTGCATGGACATGCATTATTGTGGTTGGTACGGCGACTGCAAGTGAGTTGATCTCAATTTCTGGCTTTACTGTCATCACGTCAGGACCATGGTGGCTTGGTACCTTCAAAACTGGTTTTATTGCGTTTATCGGACCTTTCTTAGAGTCACCTGGATCTGCTGCCCTTCTAATCATCGTACATTCTACTTTCAAAGAGCCGCACGATTCATAGAGTGGCACTAATGTTCTGGATAACCCTGTGGTATTACATGACACAACTCTTGTTGTCTTTGCTCCGAAATTTTCTGAGTGATTGGCGCATGATGTATACGAAAGTCCGGTTAGTGAGTGTTTCTCCCCTCCTTGGAAGATACTCTTAACTCCTGCTTCGTCATATTTCCTAAGATTGGCGGCTCCCATTTTTCCAGGTGAGCAATCAATTACTACATCAGAGATTGATAGCAAGTCTTTGAGGCCACCACTGCAAACAAAACGAGAATTATCAAAGCTAGAAATCATTTCAGAATCGTCTGATGTGCAGTAGAGGTCGAAGCCTTTCCTAACTGCCATCTCACAACCGAAGCTCGGGCCCGTCTTTGTAACTCCGACAATTTCCATGTCTTCCTGTGCGTCAATGGCGTCTGCAACTCTCTTTCCTATGGTCCCGTATCCATTAATAGCGACTTTCACCCGTGTCATATCATCCCTCTGATTAATATCTCCTCTGGTCGATGCTCTATCAAGATAACTCAATCAAGCTAGTATTTATGGGTAAATCAAAAATATCCGTCACAATGAAGACCATTGGCTAGACTCGGAGTACAATGGCGATGAGGGAACAGACCGCAAGGAGCGTCAAACTCAACAGAGAAATCGCTAGGATGTTGCCTGAGGCAATGGATAAAGATCGCTTAGTCAAGATTGGTTATGGGTCAGGAGGGGACACAAAGCCAAGAGACGGCGACTTCGGAGTAGTTACACACCTTCCTACTGGATCACGGGTACTTCTTCTCGGTAATTTAGGAGAATGTGTTGGCGCCATGAACAGGGGTGGCACTCTGAATATTGAAGGGAGTTGCGAGTCGATGTTGGCCGCATTTCAGTCTGATGGAAGGGTTGTAGTTGAGAGGGATGTAGGAGATAGGCTAGCGATGAATATGACTGGTGGGAGTGTGACCGTTATGGGCTCGGCCGGTAAGGATGCATGCGCAGGTATGCATGATGGAATCGTAATAGTGAGAGGGCAGGCCTCATCTGGTGCGGGCTCGGGGATGTTCGGAGGAACATTGGTTGTCATGGGCTCTGTAGGTCTCGATCCTGGCTTAGGAATGAAAGGAGGCAGGGTAATCATAGCAGGGAGTTGTCCACCTCCCGGCAAAGGATCCACGATGCGATCGATTACCAGTAAAGAAGTAATGGAGCTGGAGACGATACTTGAACCGTTAGGCCTTTCTCTTGAAGAGGATGCACTTGTATTGGTGCCCGATAAGGAGGTCCTGATCGAGGACAAAACGCCAGAGAGATGGGTCTCTGAAGGATTTGAAGGAATAGGAATTAGCCCCTCTAGTTCGGATAGGATACCCAAGTACTCCGTCGTCGATACGTCCGTTAATATCCTCCCAGTGGGCTCTGATGAAGGAGGATTGGAATTACCGATACCCTGGATGATTAGAGCTGAGAGTGGTTTGTCTTTTGGAGAGCGGCAGCTCAGAACGCCAAGTATTGTTAATAGAAACCCAAATCAAGGAGACCTATTGATGGTTGGCGAGGAAGAGCTTATACAATTTCCAGATAATGTCAGAGGGAGTTCTGGCATTGTACTAGATTTACAGAGTCTTCCTCCCATGAATGATGCCGAGCTAGAGAGCATCTTAGTCTCATTATCGAGCCATTTAGAAAGCTCGGCACTAATTCTACTTAAGGACGGGGTGGATCGAGTTGAGGGTCTTTTCAGATTAGTAGTAGATTTGGACCTGGATGGTGCAATAGTTTCCGTGGCGACACCGGGAGGAGGGAAAGCGGCGGCGGCCCTACCTCGAATAGGCTTAGCTTCTAGAGCCATGGGATTAGACTCTCAGAGAAGGATTGTGGGGATAGAGCTAGATAAGCAACCTTCCGCGGAAGATTTGATCATTGGCAGGGCCTCTGGATGCTCTTTCATTGTCGGACCGATAGATGACGAAAATGATATTCTAGATGTTGGAACAACAATTGTTCCAGAGATTATCGGCATAATGAAAGAAGTCGGACTATCTAATTTTCATAATGTGGGCAGGAGAATATTGAGGGCCAAAAATATGGAGACAGCGGCAATTAGTGGCCTCAGACTCGTTGGATTCGAAAGACCTCTTCCAATGTGGCTAGGAAACTGAGGTTATAAAATGCCAACAATTACTCTGAGTCATTCGATGATGAGCAGAATTCAGAAACTCAATGGAACGACTCATGAAAAAAATAGCCTGTCTGATTTACTGCCTCGGATGGGATGTCCTGTAGAGTTGAATGATGATGAAAACATTGAGATTGAGGTATTTCCAGATCGGCCTGATCTTCTTAGCCATGAGACTATGGCCAGAGCGGTTAGATCATTTCAGAGAAACCACTCAAAAGACGGCGACATAGAGGTATCCAGTAGCGGAATCAGAATAGCAGTAGGCAGTGATTTAGAGAATGTTAGACCCATAATAATGGGAGCAGTTGTCCGAGGAGTAAATACAGGAAATAGTTCATCGGAGAGAGACTCTTTCATTCAGTCCCTGATGGATCACCAAGAGAAGCTGCATATGACATTAGGAAGGAGGAGGTCCTTTGCATCGATAGGCGTTCATGATTTATCTAAACTTGAGTGGCCGTTCAGATATGAGGCTGTTTCGGAAGATTTCTCATTTCAACCACTGGCATCTGAGAATGTAATGAGTATCTCTCAAATTTTGGACAGTCACCCAAAGGGATTGGAGTATTCTAAACTAATGAATAGCTTGGAGTCATACCCCGTTATTCTCGATTCCAATGATGAGGTCATATCTTTTCCCCCTATAATTAATGGAAGCCAAACTACCGTAAGTGAAGAAACTAAGGATTTCTTCATTGATGTGACGGGTTTTGACATGATAGCCTGTGAAACCTGTCTTCTACTAGTTTCATTGTCATTGTCTGAATTAGGAGGGGTTGTTGAAAGCGTTGAGATATGTGACAATGATGGTTCCAGTAGAGTGACTCCAAACTTTGGTAGCAAAACACACAGGGTCCCTAATAGACTCATTCAGAAAATTCTTGGGATGGAGCTAAGTGATGCCGAAATAGGTGAAGCAATTCGTAGAATGGGAGGTAGTTTACTTGAGTCGAGGACCATCACCCATGGATCTGAAAGGTATGAGAGATGGTCCGATTGTGTGGTAGGGGAAAGAGAGCATGTATTTTCTATGCCACGCTGGCGCAGTGACATTATGCATCCTATCGATATTGTGGAGGATATTGCTATTGGATTTGGATATGATAATCTGCCGGATATACTATCTTCAGTACATATCGACGCATCCCCCCTGAAATCTTCAAACCTTCACAGGAGAATCAGGATGAGTCTGAGGTCTGTGGGGCTTCAAGAGATTCAAAGCCTGACTCTTTCCAATGAGAATGATCAATTCGAGAAGACCAGATGGCCCATGATATCTGAAGCTACAGTAATTTCCAACCCAATTACTGTTGACCACACTCTCCTCAGGCAGTACATATTTCCATCATTGATGAATTTGCTATCATCCAATAGGCATCATGAGCTTCCTCAGAGAGTTTACGAACTGGGAGAAGTCGTTCACGGAGGAGACAATAGAACAAGAGTTTCTTGGGCCTGTGCGGAAGCGGGTGCCGGATTCTCAACGGCCAAGGGCATTGTCCAATCTCTTTTGAGAGACTTGGGTGCGACATCTTCGGCGATTTCCTTTGAACCAACTCCAGATAAAAAGGGCCCGTGGATTAATGGAAGGGGTGCACTGGTCCTTATTGACGGTCATGAAATCGGGGAGTTCGGAGAAGTTTCTCCCGAGGTAATGGGTTTGTTCGGATTGAGATCCCCCATTCATGCGGGCGAGTTCGATGTTGACATGATTTCGAAGAGAATAAAGGATCCTATTCATTGAATTTTGTTAGGTAGACCTGATTGACGGATATTTTTTTCCCAGCACATGTAATACGGAGTTCCTCTCTAGCAGGCTTGTGAATATGCGATTGGGGGCATCTCTGGTTCTTATTTTACTCATAATTTGCTTCTCGGTGCCGCAGGAAAATATTCAGTTGGATGATAATGTAATCTTATCATCTGAAATTGATGGAGATGTCGCATTTGGTTCAAATTCTGGTTCAATTTTTGATATTGACCCTGCCTCTAGTATTGGAATAAATGTGAACTTCAGTAGTGATTTGGACTTGGAAACGGATGTTCTAATTACGATCAATGGACCCTCTGGTTGGGATATATCTTGGAATTCTCAAAATCATCCCGGAGAAGGGCATGAATATGCCATATCGCCCAATCAGATAGTGTGGGTTCAGTTCTCTGTAACTTCCCCCCCGGTCATTGGCGGATACCCACTATCTAACTCACTCCATGATGTCAGTATGTCATTAATTTATGATCAAGGAGGCAGATATGATTGGTATAACTTCTCCATGAGATACGGCTATTTCGAGGGTGTTGAAATCGTCGAAGGAGGAGGGTCCTCTTCCATAGCCCCCGGGGGATCCGTGACACTTGAGACAGTTGTCAGAAACACTGGAAATACCGTCAGGACCCTTGACGTTGAGATTGTTGCTTTGGGAGATGATGGTAGCATTATTTCTAATCCAGGTGGCTACTTCTTTTTGGATAACTGGAGTGCTTCGATCATTGAGAGCTGGAGAATGGTTGATATTTACCCTAACTCAACTGGAATTGTCATGGTTCAGATTTTCTCTCCAGGAGATGTTGAGGGGGCTTTGAATTTTGAAATTCGTATTTCTAGTCCTGCTTCTGTGGGAAGTTTTTCCTCGACGAGTCATATTGTGAATATAGTTCCCAGAATTGGGGGGGAGATATCGTTTTCAGAGGATAATTGTAGTACGGAAGAAACCCTTCCTGGGGCTTTTTGTGAGATGAGTATTATTGTCACAAATACTGGAGATAGTGATTCCATATACAATCTGGAGATTCTGAATATGCCCCAATGGTCATCTATCGAGTACCAAGATGAGTTTTTCTCACTTCGTCCTGGAGAGTCTTCGGAGGAGATTCTAATTTCATGCCATGTCAGAGAGGGCGTTTCTTCTGGATTGTATTCAGAGGTTAGAATTGAGCTGATGATTGATGATTGGTCTCCCGGGCATGTTGATTTCATAATAAATTCTGGAACCTTGTACGCTTGGGAAATGAATATGTCATATTATCTCACTAACTCTAACAACTTAACAGCCACATGGACAATGACTAATCTTGGTAACGGAATTGATGGTTTCGTTGCATCTATCGATTCCAGTGTTGTGACAGAGTTTGGAATCACCGTGACAGATTCCTTTTCCTCAATGGTTACCTCAGAGTCGAGTAGGGCTTTGGAAATTTATCCAATGAATCAAAATGATTCAGTAGATGTAATTGCATGGATGGAAGTGCCAAATTCGGCCCCTACTGAGACAGTGGCAAACTTAAGCATAGAAATCAGGTCTTTCTTGGATCCGAGTATAGTTTTTATCGATTCAATTCCCGTGATAATCCAAGGTGAAATTCCGCCTGAAAATGATGATTTGATCGTTAATGAGGATTGGATAGTTCCACTCGTAAATACTTGGTTTGAACCTTTAATGATACTTATTGTGGTCATTATAGGGACTTTTGGAGTAGTGCGGGCATTGAGAATTAGTAATTCCAAAGCTGGAGATAATATCATTTCTGAAGAAGAAGACTGGATTCAAAAATTCGATAGAAAAGATGAGTCGGTTGGGGGCAAGCTGGAGAGTCCCGAGGTTGACCATGAGAAGTTTGAGAAAGATTTCTTTGGCGGCAACGGAAGAACGGAGAGTGAGTCAATTCGTTCGATTGACAAGGATATAGTTTACGAAGCCGGGGAGTTGTTGGATCGGTCCAAGGAGGACTCGGATATTGAAGAGTCATTAAGAATAGCTGAAATACTTGAAGATCAGGATATTCTTCATCCTGATAATATAATCTTGGATATTGATGATAAAGCTCTATTTTCTGAAGAAAATATCAGTGACAATCAAGTCCCTTCTGGGTTTGACTTGGAGATATGAGGGACTACTCAATCGGCGTCGATGAGGCTGGAAGGGGTCCTGTCATTGGCCCATTGATAGTATGTGCCATGTCAATCCCAGCGGAGGATTACCCGATTCTCAAAGAAATGGGCGTCAGAGACTCCAAGATATTGTCCAAGGGAAAGAGAGAATCTATCTACAAACTAATCATTGAGCAAGCAGTTGAACGTAATTGGGGAATGGGGATTATTGTTTGTGAACCTTCCAGGATAGACAATAATAGATCTAGTTCTAATCTCAATGAGCTTGAAGTGGATTTATTTTCGGAAGCAATAATAAATTCAATTGATAACTATGAGTCGGGAAGTATTTTCTTGGATGCATGTGATGTTGATCAGGAAAGATTTGGTAGTAAAGTGAGGTTAAAATTGGGCTCTGAATGGTCGGAATGGAAGATTTTCTCGGAGCATGCCATGGACTCTTCCAATTCATTAGTTGCCGCGTCCAGCATAGTGGCTAAGGTAACCAGGGATGATGCAATGCAAAAGTTATCGAATGAAATCGGACTAGATCTTGGTTCTGGATATCCCTCCGATCCAAAGACTAGGTCCTCTATGAAGAGGTTGGTTTCTGGAAAAAAACCACATGATTGCCTAAGATGGACATGGTCCACTGTGGAGAGGGCATGGACAGACCTGCATGGAACACCAGTGCCCATTAGGCATGAAAATAATGAGATTTCTTCTCAAACTGATATTCGGCATTGGATAGAGGGCAATCACAAATAGGGATGGCTAACGGCGTAAGTATGTGTCAGATGACGATGAGTGGGGGCCAGAGATAGTCTCTGCTATCCGTAAGTATGCACTACAGAATGCTGTAGAGTATAACGGATCGGGTAAATCTGGAAGTGTCCTTGGAAGGCTACTTTCTGAATTTCCGGAATTGAGGGCTAATGCAAAACAATTGATTCCCCTGATATCAAAGCAGGTCGATGAATCAAATATGTTGGCCAATAAGTTCGGTTTGGAGCATGTAAGAGAAATTCTCGAGATGACTAATCCTGAGGCATTAAACCGTGAAAAACAGAAGAAGAGAATAGGCCTCCCAGACTTGGAAATAGGCGATGATAAAAACGTAATATTGAGATTTGCACCGAATCCTAATGGGCCACTATCCATAGGTCATTCAAGAGGTGTTGTGATTAATTCAGAATTCGCAAAAAAGTATTCTGGAAAGGTAATACTTCGCTTCGATGATACAGATACTAAGGTTAAGCCACCTCTAGAATCGGCCTACTCGATGATTGAAGAAGAATTTGAATGGATTTCCGGTTTAAAGCCTGATTTGGTAATTAGAGCTAGTTCTAGAATGGAAATTTATCTAGAGGCCGCCGAAGAGATGATTTCTCGGGGTATTTGTTATGTCTGTAGGTGTACGGCCTCGGAATTTAAGGAGTTACGAGATTCTAAGGAGGCTTGTATTTGTAGAGAGAGGGATGTCGGACAAAATATCCTAGATTGGAAGATGATGATAGAGGGGGGAATTGATGAAGGGGGGGCCGTTGTTAGGGTAAAAACTGATCTTAATCTTCCAAATCCTGCACTTAGGGACTGGCCGGCATTAAGAATACAGCATACTGCTCATCCAATAGTAGGGAATAGATACAAGGTCTGGCCGTTATTAGATTTTCAGAGCGCTGTTGAGGATCACCTGCAAGGAGTAACTCATATCGTAAGAGGGAAGGACCTTATGGACAGTACCAGAAAGCAGACTCTACTGTATGGGCTTCTTGACTGGGATTATCCTCAGACCCTCTACTGGGGGAGGGTTAAGTTACTGGACTTTGGAGGATTCTCAACCTCATCAATTAGGAAATCGGTGGAGAACGGTGATTATTCTGGTTGGGATGACCCTCGATTACCAACTGTTGCCGCACTGAGGAGGAGAGGTTTCTCTTCCGAGTCACTAAGAGAGTTCTGGGTGGAATTAGGATTGAGTCAGAAGGATATTTCGATTCCTATGCAGAGTATCGAATCTAAGAATTCAAAGATCATAGATAAATACTCGGAAAGAAGGTCTTTTATTGAGAGTCCGAAGAAGTTGTACATAACTTCTGAGAATGGCGATAAGATAGATAATTTTGGTTCTATTTTCATTAACAGGCATCCAGATTATCCCGAGATGGGAGAAAGAGAATGGGACCTAGGAGATGGTTCGATATTCATCTCTGAAAATGACTATACAGAGGGTTTGATTAGACTAAAAGACTTCGCTGATGTTGAAATCAAAGGAGATATTGCGGTGATATTATCAAGAGAAAAAACTGATGATCTCCCAATAATACATTGGGTTTCTTCTAAAAATTCTACAGAAGCCGTCATGATTGTGGCCAGAGGTAGTGAAATTGATAATGTCGAAGGCATAATGGAGAATATTGATGGAAATCTGGGTCAGACTCTACAGCTTGAGCGAATGGGTTTCGCTAGGATTGAGGGAATTTCAGATAGTGGCAAGATTTCACTAATATGGCTACACGGATAGTCTGATGTATAGACTAAAATGACTAAGTTACGCCCTCAGAAGGGTTGAGTTCAAGATGTTCGACGTGATGTCGACATCATGGGCGCGCACAATAGGGTCGGCCCTGCGTCTATTGTATTGATTTTTTTATTGACTATTCTAGGTCCTGTTGTCAACGTATCAGCACAGCAAGGAAGCTGTTGCTCCGGAGAAGAATTTGAGCTGTTTTTGAAAGGGGATCCTGATTCGGGCATCCTGACGCCCTTCGAATCAGAAACTGATGAAGGAGATTCAAGATTAGTCAATCAAGTTCTGCAACCTATTGAAGTTGGAACATGGGGTGTTGATTGGGGTATTGATGGAGAATATCCAGCTGAAGACTGGGAGTTCAATATCCATTATGAAGTACAGGGAGCAGTCGGGGTCAATATCAACATCACCGTAGAGGTGAGGATAGGGGGTTCATTCTACGAAGGAGGAACTTCTGGAATAGAGCCCTACCTTACGGGAGAAGGAGACGTTCAATCTGTCATCAGCGTAGGATCTGGAGATGTACGGGAAGATGATGAGGTAGAGGTTACTCTCGTTGTTCAGTTATTGGGTTTCAATCAACCAGGGGACGATTCGGGAGTTATTTTTCATTGGGGTAGTGATGATAAATCTTCTAGTATATCTGTTAAGCTTCCACTGGTGGAAATTGAAATGAAGGAAGCAAGTGTGAGTGGGAACTTGGTATATTTCCCCATCCTACTATCTTCTGGATTTGATGATAGGATATGGTCGTCCTCATCGGGTACTTTTGAAATCCAGAATATTGCAGTGACCGATAAGCCTGTGGCAACCTTGGTCGAGGGGGGTGTAGAAGTGACATTTGTCTGGAGCTTGCCAGAGGGAGTGGAGAGTGGATCTTTCTTGGCTGAATTCGTCTTGGAGCCACAGAATGGCTTACTGATTAGTGCCAATATGTCTCATTTCATAGAAGCAGGTGAAGACGATGGGGGCGGAGGATCTTGGTATCCTGCTAGTGAGCCCCTTAGGACTGGAGGATCCGGAATACTAGTATCAATAGACGCTGATTGGGATGGAAACGAGGTCGATAAGGACATTTCACTGGAGTTTGACGGTTCGATATCACAGTGGATGAGATGGGGGCTTGACAATATTGGCAACTCTAGTCTTGGGTCCAGTAGTTGGTGGAGGAATCTAAACTCATACTCGAACTCAGTTCCTGACTCTGATTTCAATAATAAAATGGTGGATAGTTCTGAGCTAGAGGCCCTGACTGGATATCTAAGGGGATCTAATGCTGATTTGAGATCATTTCTTTCTAATGGATTATTCATAGAATCTGAGTCGGTAATTGGTATTGATCCCATCGAATTAGGACCCACTGAGATTTCTATTGATCTAGGTGGGACTAGTGGTTTCAGTTCTGAAACTATAACGATAAAAATCTCTACAACATACTCTGTCATGGAGGGAGATAGGCAACTATTGATTGAGACATTCGCTAAGTCTACTGCTGAAGATTACTGGACGGAGATCTCTGTTGATGCTCGACTGCGGGGATCTATGCTAACCGACATAGGAATTGTTACAGCCAGTGGAGTAGATTACTCCCATAGGAGATGGATTGTGTTAGAAACCTTGTCTGTCGAGGGATCTGATTTGGATTCAGAGGAGGCTTTTAGAGTAGAATTTGTTCCGACTGGAAATGGACTCTTCAGCGTTTTATTGGGCTCTGGAATGATGGTATTGGTTTTGAGCCTATCAATAGGGCTTGGGATGACCATGACCAGAAATAGATCAAGATTCCCCACGATGATTACTGTCACTGCTCTTGGGGCACTATCGTTTGGGATTTATTTCCTTGGCCTCCCGATGCAAATGGTCCTAGGGATTGTTGCCTCCAGTCTCCTACTAGTCCTGCCAATCTCTTTACTATCCCCTAAATTGAGAGCAGGGGAGGGAGGGCATTCTAATGCGCCAAGAGTTAGTTGTCCTTCGTGTGGAACTAGTGTGGCTGTAGAATCAGACGTTAGGCCCCTAAGAATCAGCTGTAGCGGTTGTAACAGCGTGATAAGAATTGAAGAGTGATTATAACCTTCCATCTCTGAGGATTTTATCTATTATTTCGGATGTAGCTATTTTTGGATCTTTATTTTTCCAGATAGCCGAAGAAGCCCTTATTTGACTAGCCAAGTCTATTTCCCATCCTGGTGCTAGTACGCAGTTCCATACTATCTCTTCTAGCCTGGATGTTGAAGGGTTGCTAGAATCGAGAGCTCCTCTGCAGAGATGGGATATTGATCTGGCCCTTCCTTCCTCTCCCATCGACTCCCATCTATCTGAAATCTCCCTCAAGGAGTTTCCATCTATGAAGTCTAAAGTATCGACGTTTGGATATGGAACCTCCGTTAATGGAATTACCCTTATGCTGCCTTCAATAGTCAGTATTTCCTTTAGTAACACGTAGACTGGATCATAAGTCATATCCATACAAGCATGGATCCAATTTCCAGATAATGCCCATGGCCTTGTTTTCCTAACTAGTTTGCCCGAAGGGGATATCAATTGAGCGATTGAGTGACAAATCGCTACGGTTGTCAATGGCCCTAACTTGTCATCTCCCAAATGTCCCGTCAATGCAGGGGACATTGTTTCACTAATTGATAAGATATTTTTTTCATCGTCCCATGTTACTCCCTTTGCTCCACTGTTGTTCTGAATGATTATCGAGTTTCTCGGAATGTTATCGTCGATTCTTCCTATTCTTCTCCTGTATGGCTTTTTAGAATCAATTAATGAAGCCTCTATTGGCGCTATTGAAAGCGCACCTGGAAGATTGGCGTCCGAGAGTAGAGAAATTCTATCGCCTTGAACCGTCAATCGTGATATTGCATTTCTGATTACATCTTCAACGTCCGAAAACAAATCGACTGAGATGAGGTCCCTCATGACTGATCTGAGTGTTTGAAGTACAAATCCTACTATGGGGGCTTATTCTACAATAAGCCTTAGCTGATCTCTCTTGTACTGCCAATCGCCATCTAATTTATTTGCACCCTTGTAGTAGCTTGCTAAGCGGCGTATCTTAGACTCACATAGCTCGAGTTGTCTCCGGTTGTGCTTATCCTTTGGATTGTTAGTAAGATGGTCTATTAGTCCCTGGGCCCTTCTCATTAGGTTCATCATATCCTCTGGATAATTAGGAGTTATGCCATTTCTAGATAGGATCTGAGAAATTCTCTCACCCGTAGCTAAACGAACATCGGGAACTGCGAATCTATCCCTCAGTATAGTGCCAATCATCGCATTTGAGTGTCCTTCCTTATTGAGATCTAAGATGTGGGACTCGATTACTTTCTTATCGGATTCGGACCAATTCGGAACCTCTGTAGCGAATGGCTTTGAGGAACCACTGGAGCCTTTTCCACCAGAGTGCATGCGTGACATATAGAATCTCCGAGCGCGGCGACCTGCTCTCCCTCTTTAACCACTACGTAAATATGTAGGCCTATTTTTCATAATCTATGTCGTGCCCTTGCCAGCCTTCCCGGTCCTGATGGCCACTCCCATCCCGGTGCTACAGCCCTAGCACTTCCAATCAGTACTCCGCCCTGAGTCACCAGAATTTCCTCACCAGACCTGATTTCACCTGATACTGACTCCAGATTAGTGGGAAAAATATCTCCCTTCCAATCATGATTTTCTAGAATACTGACTGTTGGGAAGCACCCACTATCATGAAGAAGGTGGAGTGATTTCTTTGAGAAAGCGAACCTGCCATCGCGAGGATTCCATTTTGCTAATTGCTCACCATCTTTGGAAATACTCAGAATGGGCAATCTACCAGAAACTGTACTGCCTTCTAGCCATGAGTCTGTGCCGTGCATAAATCTGGATCTGGACTTCATCACTTCCATCCTATGTTGCTTCTCTGATTTGTCTCCTAGATTCATTCTATCTATGGAATCCAAAATACAACTTTTTAGCTCTTTAAGAGACTCCTTGGAGCCTGCAGTGCCCCTCCTTGTATTGTAGCATTCAATTCCATCTATGGAGATATCCATTCCAGAATGATTGATGATCTCCCTGTAATTCGCCCTCTCACAAATTTTCGACAACATTGAGCTTACCATTTCTAATTCATCTGCATCCCAATCTCCGGTCACTGGTATGTCATAGTGTGCCGCCGGCCATAAGTCCTCTAACTCCCTTGGAACAAGTCCAAGTGGGGAAGTGACCATGATTTGATGTGCCCTATTGCTGGGTATATTCCTAAGGAAGCGATGATGGCTTTGTGAAAGTCGATAGGGCTTGGTCGCCGAACATGGAAGTAAAATTAGTAGTTGTTCTTGATGACTTGGAGGGGTATGTGAACCTGAGATTCTTTTTCTCCAATCATTAACTAATGGGTCTTGTCTACTAATTGGGGAATTATACCTCAGTTTTCTTCCACTAGTGTCTACTGCAGTGAGATTGGAACGCCCCTTGTTCGAACTAGTAAGTGTGTCATGTCTTCTGAGTCTCTCGACTGACCTTGGGCTTGAGAGACTGGACTTCTCAGTTAGCCCTCTAACAGTTCCCGATCTAATTGCTGATCTCAGAGATGCGATTGAATATCTCCAGTGCTCTAGTTGAGCCTCCATATTTACCTGCTCGCCTAGGGAATGATCTGCATACCTTGGACCGTCCGATGTGAGAAGAAGGCCATTTGCATTTGCTATTCTTGATCTTGAAAGGTCGAACAGATCTACGCCAAGCCATGACAATACTGCACAGTTATCAGGACCTGCGATACCCGGGGCCCAAATTAGTGAGGAAGGGAACCTTCTCCTAACAACATCTAGTGCCTCCGTTAATTTTCCACCAGAGTTAGATAGCTGGGGAGCATCAGTTATTGCTATGACGGAAGGCTGAATTTCTGAATCCACCAGTGATATGTCATGATGTAGAGATTGCCATGATAAAGGTAGAAATTCAGTTCCTGAGCCAAATTCACCAGAATTAGATGTCGCGAGGCTGGAAGGCAGTACCAAGCCTTCCGAACCAGCCCAATCATCCTTGCCATCAAAGGGGAAGCACAGGTTTCCTCGAGTACAAAGTTTCAATTTCGCGGGAAGATTGCTCGAATCTCTGTAAAAGATGAAAGGAGCTATTTCCAGATCGATAGAGGGGTCCATTTCAGATAGGACCAAACCGGGTGCCCAAGAGCTAGGATTTCTCCTATCTCCTAGAGAGAAAAGCCTAGAGAATCGATTTCTAGAGGTGACTTCTCTTGAAAGCGGCCTGCCACTCATGTGCCTGCGAGTGGAACATTTCGCTTGAAGGATTCTAAGGTATGACTGTTTCCGGCTGACATGGGCGCGGCCAGAGTTGGGGCGATAGTAACCGTTCTGATACTGTTAATTTCAAGTCATGCCGGGGCTAATGATGAAGATGGGGCAGAATTATTTATCTTAGGTGATTCTGATGCCAAAGGTCCTTTCTGGATACAATTTACTTGTCAGTTGGATTCTTGTCAAGATATGGAGCTAGTTATCCAGGCGGATGGCTCACAATATACAATCATGGACCCACATCGTGTAGAATGGAGCGGTTTGATTGGAGGGGCTGTGTCTTGGGAACTCTATGGAAATCCTTCTCTAGACGGTGGTGACTTTGTGATGAGCTCCATCATTAGTAACGAATCGGATATAGTTGAAGACACTGATCTTCCGGACTTGGTCCCATCTCCCGGTCAGATCGCAGATTGGGATTCAATCTCTGCGGCTTCTACTTGTCAGCTTAATAGGTGCAATAATGATGAGGTTTTGTCGGAGGGAGCTTCTTTCCTAGGTGCCCTTGATACTTCTGCAGATGATGATGCAATATTTATTGAAGGGGATGTTGGAGATATCATCAAGATATCGAATATAGAAAGTTCCGATGGTGTGAGTATTGAATATTGGAGTAGGTCTGATTCTAAAATTCTGATTGGCTCTACCTCTTCGGATGATTTCAATCCAGTTTACTTAGACTATCCGGAAAATGCCGAGCTCTGGATCCGAGTGGTCCATTCGGGAGAGAGCGACTTTTCCCCTTACAGATTCGACATAGTCAGGTACGATGATGAATCTGAAGGGCCAGAAGGGGAGGAGCTTGGCAATCCATGGCCTTATGCCTATCCATTAATCAGTAATTCTACCAATCATGATATCTACAGGGGACACATATCGTCTAATGATCAATCTGGAGATTCATTATTGATTTCATCGGGTGCGAAAATTAAACTTCAGGTTACCTGCCAGTTCACAGAAGAGGTATCGTTGGAGATACTCTTACACGATTTGTATGGGGCGGTTGAACGAATTATCGAGAGTTCTCAAGGGTGTCCGGGTCATGTCAATACTACTGATTCCACAATAGGCGTAGAGTTCAGGATAAATTCTGAAGAAGTAATGGAGTGGGAGATTGAGGTAACCTTTCCTGGGAAAGGCGATGGGGCACTTCTTGGGGATGCACCTGATTTGTTATGGCTAGAGACGGGGCCTTCTGAATTCTGGGATGTCCTCGCCCCTAGCAGTACCTCTTATTCTGGTAATTTAGGAATAGGTGATAGGATAGATATTCATCCATTTGAGATAACAGATTTGAATGGCTCTAGAGTGATGGTTAGATCCGATATTGAGTCGCCGGTTACCTATCAGATTCAGTCACTAAATCAAGAGAGTTGGCAAATTATGAATTACACCAACGGTTCTGAGATTAGTATCCCGACGGGCATTCATGCCATAAGAATAGAGGGGCTTTCTCCTGTAGTTGGAGAAATAGGATATGAGTTTTACATAGTTTATCTGGGAGAGGATATTCCAGATGATGGGGAATATCAGGATCTCTCTCATCTTTTCACCAATTTCTATGTGCTGATAGGCGGCCTGATGTTACTTCCCCTAGCAGTGGTGTTATGGTGGAATAGATCTGGAGCTTTCAAAAGGGGTGTTTCTATCTCAGACTTTGAAATCCATGGCCTCCACAAGTTAGATCTTCTCAGAGAGAGATTATCCATCAAGAGTGGTAGTTTAGAGGATGGCTCTGAGTCCATTGTAAAGGCACTTGAGATGCTAGGAGATAGTTCTTGGGACGACGTGCTTAGCGATTTGGGAAAGCCATCACTGAGGCATATGACTGAACAGATAGAAGTATGCGGCTGGATTATTCCAGAAAGTAACTTTCTGGTTATAGGCATCAGAACCTTCGAATATAAGTGGGAATTATCTGCTTTATCAGTTAGCTCACCAGAGGGTTCAACTGTATCGATTGAGAAAGTTAGTCCGAGTCATATGTTTGAGAAGGGGGAGGTTTTCCTTGATTCAATAGAACCAGAAGCCAAGAAGTTCCTGAGATTAGAAATTGGTGGGAGTCCATCTTTGATTGAATTGGAAGTTTCCGGATTGATTGCAGGAGAGCCTTTTGCGGTCGTTCCAAGAGAGGCTATTGTGTTTGGAAAAAATGACTAGTTCAATTCCTTCTCTTTGTTGCTTCGTCCCTAATTCTCTCTTCGATACCATCAGGATCGGAACCAAGAATATCGGACATTGAAGATATTCTCTTTTTCTCATTTCTAGAAAGCTTCGTAGGCATATCTAGTTTCAAAACTATCATTACCGATCCCCTTCTCTTACTTCCTTGCATAGGCAAACCTCTTCCTCTAATTTCAATAGTATCTCCTGGTTGAGATCCTGCGTCTATCTTTATCAGGAGATTCTCACCATCAATATGCGGGATTTCTATTTTAGCACCGAGAGCTAAATCTGAGAATCCTACTGGGAGTCCCATTAATAGATCCGCAGAGTCACGTTCAAACCAGGGGTGTCTTTGAATTTCAACCTCTATATAGAGGTCGCCCGTAGTTCCATTATCCTCCTTGGGTGCGCCCCCATAACCCCTCATCCTGAGCCTTACTCCCGAAGAGATACCAGGGGGGATAGTGAATTTTACTCTCTTTTCCTGATATGAACGACCTTGTCCTTTACAGGACATACAGGGGTCGGTGACGAGTCTTCCACTGCCGTTACAAGAGGGGCAATCAGAAACCACTCTTTGGGTGAACGGTCCCATTCTTTCCACTCTCTCAATCCTTCCTCGCCCCTCGCAATTTGGACATATCCTTACACCCGAAGGATCCATTGAGCCCCTTCCTTGACAATCTTTGCACTGCCTCATTACCTCGATTTCTATCTCTTCCTCAGAGCCATCCATGACAGCTTGAAATGGAACTGAGTGATGATACATTAGATCGTCTCCTTTGGTCCTCCTTCGCCCTCTGGACGAACCGAAAAACTGATTGAAAATGCCATCAAATCCACCTCCAAATAGGTCATCTAAGCTTATGTTAACTCCCTGAAATCCACCAGGGCCGAATGGGGACGATCCTGGTCCTCCGTGTCCGAATGTGTCATACTTCCTTCTTTCTTCTTGGTTAGATAGTATGGCATATGCCTCTTGGACTTCTTTGAATTTCTTCTCTGCTTTTGGATCATCGGGATTTTTATCTGGATGATACTTTCTCGCGAGTGAGCGGAAGGCACTTGTAATGTCTCCTTCAGAAGCATTTCTGCTTACACCAAGGACCTCGTAGTAGTCCCTCTTCTCCGTCATGATGTCAAAGGCTAAAGTAGGGTTGATTTGAATCGTTCCCTATGAGGTCAGGTAATTACCACATGATGTACAGTACTGGGAGTCATTGTTGTTCATTACTCCGCAGTGATTGCATGTTTGTACTGATCTGACATTTCTAGAAGATGGTGACGCATTCCACGGACTTTCACTAGGATTAACCTTAGAGCTAGTTTTCTTGGTCTTCTCAAGGTTTTTGATTCTCGCCTTCTCATCCTTCCTCTTCATCCTCAGAAGTCTCCTCCTAGCAGAATTATCAAGAGCGGAACTTATGAAATTGGATATTGAAAATCGATTCTTTTGTTCTGTTTTTGATTCTAATTTTTCTTCATCAACAATCGTTTGGAGACCAGAAACACGTACTTCGGGCTCATACCCTTCATCCACTTCGGACTCTTCCATCTCGGTGTTTATGCCACCGACTTTTCCAGACATTCTCTTGTTTACCTTTGAGTTGATCCTCCTACTTGATGAGCTCACCTTGGTCTCTAGCCTTTCCAATGCGCGATCAGATTTCTCATCCCAAAGTCCCCTATCCTCACTTTTGTAAGTCTTTGACAGTCTCCTTATTGCCTGGGACCTGTGGAACTCATGATCTTCTACCCTATGGAATCTGTAAAGCATCAGTGCCCCCAAAGAAAGAGCTACTATATGTATGGAAAACTCCAATACGGAGTCTTGGGATATCACCTCTTCGAGTGCTGGTAATCCGAATCTAATCGCGACAACACATAGTGTTGGCGCGAATAATAGCGCTAGGGAAATAGCGGGAGATCGATTCGCCATATGCTGTCCCTAGAAATTCTCCATTTGAATCATTCGCGTAGATGAGCGAGTATGAACAAAACTTTCAGTCGCGTCGTACTCGAACAGTCATGATTAGGGAGATCGAGATTTCAACTACCTTGCATCCGTATGAGGATTTAGATAAGGTTATTGAATCTGTAAGGTCATTTTTTCCTGATTGGAATCCCGAAATTTCGGATAGAAAAATTGGTTTTCCCTCGGAGAATAGTCCGGAAATAATCTATGGGACTTCGTCATCACTAGATAGTTTTCTTGAGGCGCTAAGAAAGCAATCAATCCTTGATACCGCATTGGATGCAATGACCATGGAGGAGGATGATCAGATTTGTGATTTCTCCATTTCAAGACTAGCATCCTTGTCCGGCAAGGTATCATTCACCCTTGGGGAAAGAGTTCTTGGAGGAAGTATTGATATTTCCATATCTGGCATTAGGCTCATTGAATGGCTGGAGACATCTACTTGGCATGAGGGGAGAAGGGACGTCCCCCGTGAGGCGGGAGACGAGTTGTCAATGCATAGGGATGGAAGCCCCAGGGAGTGGTTCGATTAGGAGGGTTTCGGAATAGGGATTCCTCCCCTGTGCCAGCCCTCAATTGTTGGAAGATCTGCAGGTAGCCATTCTACATCTAAGAGCTCCTCTTGTGAAAGCCATCGTGAATCATCATGCTCCATTAGAACTATGTCATCGTTGTCGACGATACCACAATCAAAAATATGAAGATTAACATCTCTATCGTGATATCTGTGATTGATTTCGCAAATCTTAGATCCTGGCTCAACTGATATTCCAAGCTCTTCTTCAATCTCCCTAGAGAGTGCATCCTTCAGTGACTCTTCCCCTTCCACTTTTCCACCCGGGAACTCCCACCATCCAGCCCATGCATCTCCTTTGGGCCTCATACAAGCTAAAATATGGCCTTTTGAATTTCTTATCATAGCTCCGACAACTATCATTTTTGGCCTTGTAACCATTAGTCTGATCGATCTTGATACGATCTCAGACTGTCTACTAAGAGGGATGTTAATCATTTTTGGAAGATGGATAAAGAGTATTGGGACTGTGGAATGTGGGAATTTTGATAGGGTCCTGAAATATGTCTCATTGCATACATAGGATCCAGCATTATCACTCCACTCAACATCTGATTCATGTTCAAATTCCTCATCAAAATTATGGATGCTTACAGTGGTTTCTATTCTTTCGGGAGCATTTTCAATAATCTTACTATTTTTAATCAATCTACCAGAATTATCAGGAAATGTCATTGAAATAAGATTATTTGCATATCTCTCCAGGCGTATCTTCTCAGAATTTCTAGATAGTCCCAAATGAAGTACTGCATCGAATTTTGTATTTTTGAGAATGTCCAGTGATTCTGTCGTTCCTCTTTGATCTACAGATAGAATCTTAGTGATAATCTCGATATTCTCTAGTTCTACGTTTGAAATTATATCCGCGATCTCTGAGGACTCATTTATGGCTAAATCGGAGAATGGTTCAAAACCAGTTAGTAGAACTCTCTTGTGCCCCATGAACTGCGCGAGTGGTTACCAAGAGTTGTCTTTTTGGGTCCATTAGCAGTCACATTCATTCATATCGGCATCTTCCAACGTACAATGGAGCACGAATACGTAGTGATCCTTCCTGTGGAGGAAGAGGAAGACGAGGTAACTGCCTTGGGCGTAATTAGGGTGATCTGGAAGGAGTTGAGCGGCGGGATTGGGCCTTGGGGGGCCCTGAGGCCACTGGTCGCAGTTTTGCTATCTCTCATCCCGTTTCTATTTCTCGGACAGCACTTCAATCGACAGCATAGTAAGTCAGTTGGTTGGTTCGTAATACAATTTCCACTGATATTGTCGATTTTTCTCTGGCCAGTCCTATTTATCTGGTCAGTGTTTGATGCTTGGTGGGTCTCCAGTGGTATTGTCGCTGGGACCAGATAATCAGAAATTCTCAGGCAGTTGCAGTGGACTGAAAAGATGTCCTGGACTAGTTGATTTGGTTAACTGTGACCTGATTATGTGCTCCCAGTCCCTGAGAACAGCCAGTGCTGGGACAAAGGGCAACTCAGTCTCATTCAGTATTGTACGAATTATGGTATCTAAGATATCCATTCTATCTTGATCTACAGATTCCAATATTCTTTCCAGGGGGAATGAGTCCATTACAGGTATTTCATCTGAGGATTCTACAGCCCTAGGAGATAGTAGCTCTTGAGGTAGTTCCTCATTACTAATTAATGCGGTTTCTTCAAGTTTTTTCATCAATATCCGAATATATTTTGAAACTACTAATGAGACTTCGATTACTGGTTGTCCGTATTGATTGATGAAGTTGACCATGTTCTCTTGAAGGAACAGAAGCTTGTCCTCGACAGGAGAAGAAGGGCTTGGAATTTGTCCATCTTTTTCATCCATAACTATTCCCATGGGCATTTTTTAAAATTACTAGGTTGATCTATCGTCATATCTTATCGGTGATCCACTATTTCCCCTTATGCCATCCAGTAAATCGTCTTCGATTTCGAAATGATCATTTAACCAATCGCCATCTGTATCCCAGTTGGTAGGATCAGTACCATCAGCAATCTGATCGCCATCTATATCCAGGATCCACCAACCAAATACATACTCGCCAAGGAAAATATTGGGAAGATGATACTGGTCCCCTGCAATCCTGTTGAATGAGTCTGCCCACTCTCCGCTGAGTGAGGTAAAATCGTTACTACTATCCACATTCTCATAGTCTAAGTCATTATCATTAATCACTAATGCATATAGCATATCGTTATCATTTATCTTATTCATCCTGAAATAATTAGTAGATATTGACGAGCTTCCCGAACATGTACCCAAGAGGCTCTCCCTTAGTTGCCACCATTCCGAAACTGACTCTCCAGTACAGTCAACGAGATTTGAGTCTCTGACCAATGAGGGAGAAGACATCGAAGCATTGACCACGCCGAAGTATTCTTGGAAGTTATTGTATGGTTGGTAGACACAACTCCCACCGGAGCAATCCCAAGCACCATCGTTGTCCGCATCCTGGCCAGCATCAGATGGATCTGTCGGGTCGTGAGTGAACCATGCCCAATCCAATAATGGCCTAGTAATGACACCATTTGAAACCTGAACTGGTTTCCAAACTACTGAAGTAACTTGGTGCCAAACGACTGAAATTTGTAGTAGTGATGACCAGTTATCATTAGTCTCATTCCAACCCCTGTAATACTCATAGAAGTCTGGCATCATATCTCCATCAGTATCATTATCCAGTGGGTTTGTTCCATACTTGAACACCTCTCTTCCATCTGATAAATTGGAGTCTCTGACATAAGATGTTACAATACCGTTACTGAATACTGGACTCATGACACTAGAGTCGTCATCGCTATCGTCGTCTAATGGATGAGTGCCATTGTTGTACTCCATCAAATTCGAGAACAGCAGAGACTGAACCCCTTGGGAAATCTGACCTTCTGAAGAGTACTCAGTGAACTGCCTTGATTCCCATTCGCCTTGAGATGCAGGGATATCGGTGATTTCCCTATCAAACCATCCATCAGAGTCTGGATCATAGTTTATGTCCAATGGATTTATTGGATTTAGTGACCATCTGAAATCGTTTACAGGAAGGAATTCCCCATATATTGAATAGCAGAATTCCCAACCATCTGGCATTCCATCAAGATCTGAATCGTCATCAGTCGGATCACTCACACCGGCTAAGCTGATATTGAAATTATCAGGATGTAGAGAATTTATCAGTCCCATTCTATCAGACGACTCCAAGCTCTTGCTCCTGAACATATCATACAGCTGCCCAAAGGCGGCTTCGTATGACATTCCCTCTTCTCCAATGAATGCATTAATTGCGTCAGCGCCATATGATACGAGACCGGTCTCATTTGGAATTGTATCGACTGCAATCTTCTTACCATAAACCCTAGATTCGAATTCGGCTAGATTATCGAATGATTCAGAGTCGGAGATTTGGCCATTTCCATCACAATCGTAGGAGTCGCCATCTGAGTCCCTTGAAACATCAGATCCTGTTAAAGGGTTCATTTCCCATATATTTTGCTCTAGGTTCCACTGTGTGAACCAATACTCATAACCATCACTCATCCCATCCCTATCGGTGTCGACATCATTCGGATCAGAAATACCCAGGAGGGAGGATAGAAGTGGTTTTGCAGGACTTCCGGAAAGCCAGTCTTGGTACTGCTCCATGGCTAATTGAGCCTTTCCTTCCTTTCCGAAGAGTATTCTGAATACCCTATTGTTAGCCTCCGAAGGATCGATTGAGTCTGCTTCTTCCCACATCCTAGGAGCGTCAGGGGGCGAGAGTCCTCCATTGGCTGGATTATTATTAGTAAGGTTGAGTTCGACTTGATCTGTAATTCCATCCAAATCCGAATCATAGTATCCATCACCTGCCACTAGAGGATTTAATGTCCATACCGCGTCAGTTGAGTTCCACCTTGTGAAGATTAATTCGATTCCATCTAGTAGTCCATCTCCGTCCGTATCAGGATTATTCGGATCTGCAGTAAGGCCTGTTAAATTCTTCTGATCATCAGAAAGGAAGTATCCAAATGAGTATGTCGATTCTGCAGAAAGCCATGGAGTTGGAAGTAGCTCCCCCCCTACGCTAAGTAAGTAGAATTGTGGAGATGTTACTAGAGAATCTGTCTCGCTGAGATTTCCATCTATAGAGTTGTACTCTTCCCAATTATTCATCCCATCGCCATCGGGGTCTCCGTCTTGATCTCTTTCATCCACTGGATTCAAAGTCCATTGTTCATCGAATAGACTCCACCTAGAGTGGTAGAATTCCCAACCATCTGGCATACCATCTCTGTCCGAGTCGGAAGACAATGGATTTCCAGAGCCAACATCATCCACGGTAGTCCCATTTACCAGGCTGAGATATGCCGTACTGGTGTATTCTCCGAATGATCCCGGGGCAAGACCCTGCCATGAAGGGTGCGAAAGATTGGTAGAAAATCCATCGGGGAAAGGCAGACCTGACTCCGTTTCATCGTTGTAAATGATCTGATCTTTCAAATGGTATTCAAGCCAGTTTACCAACTGCTCATCCATGGACAATATTCCATCCATATTGATATCGTAGCCGTCGCTATCGGGATTGTTGAGTGCATCGGAGCCATTCAGTGGATTAATTCCCTTGTTGTCCTTATTCCAAGAGCAGGTATATCTCGCCTCCCATCCATCAGGAAGAGTATCTCCATCGGAATCAATATTGTTGGGATCGGTGGGCACCCATGAGAGGGCTGACTCGTTAGTCTCTCCATGGGATGGCAACCCTTCTCTGATGACGTCATCAATAATTTCGCCCCACCTGTACTCGCAAAGATTTGATAATCCATCACCATCAGCATCTTCATCTGCATCATTTGGGTCTCTTGGATCTAGCGTCCAGAGATTTCCCCCGGTGTAGATATCTCCAATCCACCTCCTATTCTCAATCTCCCAGCCATCTGGCATTCCGTCTCCGTCAGAGTCTGGATTAGTGGGGTCTGTTGGACCGTCTGTTCCACCGCCCGCACCAGAGCCGAGCCATCCCTCTAGATGTACAGTCTCTGACTGTGAAGATGAGTCGTCACAGACATAATCATCATTCAGATAGTGACATGAAAACGATGTTGAATCTAAGAACCAGCCCCAATACTCCTCACCATCAGTTAGACCATCTCCATCGGAATCAATATTTCTCGGATCAGTCCCATTTGTACCAAACTGTGAAGAGTTTACATATCTAAACTCCTCTAAATTACTCCATTCACGGATAAAAATAGTCCCATCAATTAAGGGGAAGCTTACCCCGTCCGCGTCAGCATCCCTCTCTCTATCGAAAGGATCTGTTGGATCTAAGCCATGTACGAATTCCCAGCCATCTGGCATCCCATCAAAATCTGAGTCTACGGATAATGGGTCGATTGGCATGATATTCATGTACCTTCCCGGCGATGAGCCCGAGAAAATCCAGTCTTCGCCCTCGTTTTCCATTGAAACTAGATTAGTAACCAAGCCTGGCATCCTAGTTTGATTGATATAGGGTCCCAAAACACCTGTATGCCCCCCTTCGAGACACCATGTTCCGTCTCTGGAGCCCAGAACTACCATGCCATCGATTGCCAAAACCGATCTGATATCATTCGCACCCTCCGTCCAGCGATCGGAGTTGAACATTCTATCGTTACTTATGGAAGATCTTGGCATCTGCAGGAAGATTGACAGATCGATCAGATGTAGCCCTCCCGCTGTCCCCATCCATACTCCGGTTACTTCTCCCAGTTCTCCGTTTTCTAGGATGGGTCCGGCAGGCTCCAAAACATTCACGACCGCGGATTTAGATTCATTCAGTATGTCTGCCATTCTGACGAATGTTTCTGCATCCTCCAAATCAAAAACCCACCAAGGTTCGCCTGCTGAAGTAACCCCATCGGTGGTGTTCCATGCGATTAGTCCTGAATCAGTGGCAACCATCAGCAATGGTCCCCTTCCTTGTATTGGGACTTGGATTACATCATTAGCGGAAACCTCAGAGTCGGAGAGAGTTTGTGACAACGGTATGCTTAGGGTTTCCGAACCTACACTTATTGAGCGCCCTCCGCTCCAACAATCTCCACCAGAGCCTTCGTCCGACACGCTCAGAGTCCATGCCTTCTGATGCCCGAAAACAATCAAATCCAAATTATCACTGCCAGTATCTAGTTCTATCATTGACACAACATGTCCGATTTCAGATTCGGAAATGGATGACATTATCGGGAGTCCATTTTCCATTGAAACACAGTGGACTCCGAGGTTTGTTCCGATTATTAGGAAATCCGAAGTGCCTCCCGGGGACCACCTGACCATTGAGGTCATCTCCACTCCAGAGCGGAGATTATGCATTGAAGAAATCTCTCCGAAAGGATCTAGTGCGGTAACTCCGTATTTGGAGCCTACAATTATTCTTTGTCGCTCACTATCCTTGATCATTGTATGTACTGCCGCATCGACCAGTTGAGGTTGTGTGGATTGATCATATGAAATTATTGACCCGTCATGACTAGTTCCAGCCGTACCCCTAATGCCCGGTTTTACCCATGATCCATCGTCATAGTAAACCATGTACTCCTCATAGTTACTAAACGCCTCACCCCATGCTGCTGTAGAAGTAGAAGTATCAGGAATTACGAAGCCGTCTCTATCTAAATCCCATCCATCGTTATCAGAATCCAATATTGCATCGCTAGCATTCCTAGGATCTAATCCGTAGTGTGCTTCCCATCCGTCTGGTATTCCGTCTCCGGGAATGACTAGTCCGGTAGCCAGTAGGCCTGACCACGAGTAATAATCAGAATCTGAGCGCGTCGGGTCCGTACCCAGCCACCCATCATCTCCCGTCGGTCTGACTATTGAATCTTGACAGGCATTTTCACTCATTCCCGGTATCTTACCGGCGCACCAAAGCCCATCTCTCTCAGTAATCCAATTTTGAGGAGTTCCGAAAGAGTATTCTTCTGAATTTGAATATCTTTCAGTTACATCGATGTCCCCATCCCTATTTACATCAAATCCATCTCCACAGCCGAAACTAAAATCATCACATCTGTCTATATCTTCTACATTATCAGACGGGTCAAGAGGGTCGAACCAAAGGCATGTCCATGCATTTGTCGCATTGAGATAACCCAGACCGCCTTCTGTACACATATGGATCTCATAACCATCCGGAAGTCCGTCCCCATCGGTATCCGAAGAGGTAGGATCGAGATACTCTCTGTTTCCTGATTGGGTCAATTCTGGTGGCTTTCCAGTTAATGAGAGTCTGTCAGTAAAGCATTTGTCAAGAGTGTATGGCCAGCAATATTCCAGTAGTGCTACCGCCCCGTCCCTATCGTGATCAGACATATTATCAGTACCGTTGTTCATGTCTAAGCCAAGTACCTCGAAGCTTCCTTCAGGAGTATCGATAATTATGTCCTCGCCGTATATCGACTCATATTGATCTGGGATCCTGTCTTCATCTGCATCGGTAGCTGGAGGGGC
>MDTB01178719.1_pt1 | contig 28816 bp, 24 predicted proteins | sample 811161 | NCBI WGS metagenome assembly MDTB01 (sample SAMN05326650, study PRJNA326480) | marine metagenome | isolation source: seawater | place: Mediterranean Sea | collected 2009
CAGTGCAAGTTTTCATATTAGTCAAGTAGGCAGTTCAAGTGTAGGAGCTCAAATAAGATTTAGTACTGGAGCAACTGGTCATACAGCCAGTGATGGCTCATTTATGGCACAGTGGGCTGATAGTAATTTTTATATAACCAATCAAGAAGCAAACGCTGATATTAGATTCAATGCTGGTGGTAATAGTGATATGGTTGTGTTTGACGGATCAAGTGGTAATGTTGGTATTGGTACAGACAATCCTGACAAAACTTTAACAGTCAGAGGTACTTCGGGAGATATTGTTCAAGCAAAAATTATATATGCTGGTGCAGATGGCAATCGTTCTGGTCTTATTTTACAAAATACACATACAGGCGGACGTGAATACGGTTTATATGCAGGTAATGATAGTACTGGTGCAGGACTTGGTAATAGCTTTGGTATTATGGATAATACTGCTGGTGCATATAGATTGATTATTAATAGTAGTGGTAGCATTGGTATTGGGACTACAAGTCCTGGTGCACCACTAACAGTAGAAGGTAGTTCATTTACAAATGATGATGCTATTAGAATTACAAGGACTAGTGAAACAAATTTTGGAATACAACCAAAAGCTGATGGTGTAATAGACTTTTTAGCAAATCGGATCGACGGAACAAGTGTCCACGGTTCTTATAATTTTAACACCAGAAATGGTGGATCAACTTTGACTAGGATGGCAATCAATAGCTCTGGTAATGTTGATATAGGGACTTCACAAACAACCACCTCAGTAAGAATAAATTCAAATGCTAGATCCAGTGTAGGTTTGAATGTTGGAGGAGCCAGTGCTACAGCAACTGGCATATATGTTGATAACAGTGACGGTAGTGCTACACTTGACATAGCAGTACTAGGATCCAGTTATGGTGCTCATGGCGCTAGTGCTGGAGAAGTTTGGTTTTATTCACCTGATAATATTAATATTGGCGGTGCAACAAGCAGTACAAATGAAGTTAGAATACTCGGATCTGGCGGAATAAGACATAATTTTTACAACACAGGTTACACAGGAGATCCATCTGATGCTGGTACTTTTCATTTTAAAGGCAAAGGCGGAAATCAGTTGTCAATTCTCACAGCGGCATATACTGCTGGCGCAGGAACAAATATAGCACAGGCAAATGTACAAATTGTGAACAGCGCCTTTGGAGCATTAGTATTTGTAGCTGGATATAATGCACCTGGTTATCCAGGCGCTCAGTTTTGTGATCTAGTTTACTTTGGATACAATGCCAGTCCTACAATACTAGCACAACAGACTATTGCTGGATCCCCACCCAATAGAACTTATACAGGAAGCGGGTATGCACTTTATCTAAGCTACAGTTCAAATGTATTAACTACTAAAGTAAATTGCATACAGTCACATTCATAAGGATATAAAATGGCAATAACAAAAACATACGCATACAACAAAAGAACAGATGACTTTGGAGATCTATTGGGTATTGCACACAGAGTAACACTTGTAAAAGATGGCGTAACCAAAAAAATATCAGCACAAGAAATAATAGGTGAAGATGACGAACTAGGCATCGCAACAATGACTGATGCTGAACTTTTAGCTCATTGTAAAACCAAGTTCAGTGATGAAATGATTGAAGCGGCATTTGACGTAGAAGATCCTCCTACCCCAAGTTAAACATAAATATGTATAACAATCTAGGATATACATATGGCAATAAATTTTCCAACAAATCCAGTTAATGGACAAACATTCGTAGCATTAGGCAGAGGCTGGCAGTATAACTCAACCTCAGGCAGTTGGGAAGCCTTGATTCGTGTAAACACAGCATTTGACAGTGATGATGTTGTACAAGGTACAACCAATTTGTATGCAACCAACGAAAGTATTGATGATAGAGTTGGTACGTTAATACAAGCTGGTAATAATATAACGGTCAACTATGATGATGCTAACAATCAATTGACATTAAGTGCAGTTGCTAGTAATACAGCATCAGACCTTATACCAGACCAAAATAATTTTAGAGATATTGGAAGTACCACATTAAAGTGGAAAGACTTGCATATGGCAGGTGATGCAGTTATAGATGGTAACTTGACCGTTAATGGAACAACAACCACTATAAATAGTACCCAATTAGACGTAGATGACCTTAATATTACTATAGCTAGTGGTTCGGCAAACCCAGCCGCGGCAAACGGCGCAGGTATTACAGTTGATGGTGCAAGTGCAACTTTTACATATACAGATTCAGATGATCGTTGGAATTTAAACAAAGAACTTAATGTTGCAAGAGTACACGGTAATTTAACTGGAAATGTGACAGGCAATGTAAGTGGTAGTGCTGGAAGTGTAACAAGTCTAAGCACAAACAGTATTGGTGATTTAAGTGATGTTGATATCACAACAAATGCACCTGCTCAAGGCAACATGCTTGTGTGGGATGTCAACAAATTTGTACCAGCTGTTCCATATGATACTGGAGATTTTAACACTGATTTTGCCGCAAAAATTGATACAACTGGTATTACAAATGGTCAGATACTTGTATACAATAGTTCAACCAGTAAATTCGTTGCAGGAGACGGTTATTCTACAGGCACTTTCAATACCGACTTTGCAACAAAAAGTATACATGATTTAAGTGATGTTGTCAATACAGGATTAGCGGGAGACAGAGTTTTAATTTATAATCAAAGCACAAGCAAGTATGAACCAGGTCTTATATCTCCAAGTAATCTTAATACTACAAACAGTTTTGTAGATGAATTTACAGCAAACGGAGGTACAGCAAGTTTCACACTTAGTCAAGATCCAGGTTCAAAAGCAAATTTATTAATATTTGTTGATGGAGTACCACAGCTTAACAGCAATATTTCATTGAGTGGTACAAGTGTAACTCTAGGAGGTACACCTAGTAACGGACAAATAGTTGAAGCTAGAGGATATGGAATACTTAATAATATTGGTGCACCTAGTGACGGAACAGTAACAAATGTCAAACTTAATTTAACTTATAACAGTGATCAATATACAGGTAATGGAGTACTAGTTGATTTTACTATTGAGGCAGGACATACTGTTAGTGACGTTCTAGTGATACTAGATGGACTTATACTACCACCAGCTGATTATAGTATAAATGGCACAACATTAACATTCGGTAGTGCTCCGCTTAATGGACAACAAATAGATATAAGGTATATGCCGGTATGAGTAGAGTAAGAGATAAAGCAGATTTTCAATTTGCAGGAGAAGATTATACACATGGTAGTGGTGTTAAGTATGTAGCAAATATGATACAAACCACTGACTTAACAGCAAGTGGTACTATTACAGATATACATTTATCAGACATTTCAGATATGACTGCTCCAACATCAGGCAATGATGGACATTATTTAAAATATGATCATGGCACAACAAGTTTTGTCTGGGGTGCAGGAGGCGGCGGAGGCGGCGGTTTAGCTGAACTAGTAGACGATACTACACCACAACTGGGTGGTAATTTAGATATAAATGGACAAGAGATTCAATTTGGTATAAACTCTGGTCTCACTGGTGATAAATTAAAGTTTGGTTCAAGTTATGGTGATTTAGAAATATTTCAAGATTCTAATCGTAGTCATATTCGATCTACGGAAATATGGATAGAACAACCAAGTGGAAATCGTTACTTTACAGCTGGTTCTGGGCAAAGTACTAACCTTCATGATACAAATTCAACGGCAAGAGTATCAGTTAGCACTACAGGTGTAGACATTACAGGTGATATGACAGTAACTGGTGACTTTACAGTTAATGGAACCACAACAACTATTAATACAACTGAACTAACAGTAAGCGACAATATTATTACACTAAACAATGACGAAACTGGCACACCAAGTCAAAATGCCGGAATAGCCGTTGAAAGAGGAACCAGTGATAATGTTGATATAAGATGGAACGAAACTTCAGATAAATGGGAGTTTACAAACGACGGAGCAACTTATAGTGATATCGGTTCTGGTGATACAGGAGATATTAGTTTTAGTGGTAGCACAATTACTAGCAGTGGTGCTACAGTAACAGTCGATGATAATCTTACAGTCACAGGCAACTTTACAAGTAGTCAAGCAGGTGCTCCAATTCTTACTAGTGCATCTAGTTTAACATTACAAGCCTCTGATAGAGTGCATGTAAATCAAAGTCCATTGCGGTTGTATAATGTATCAACAACAAATAGAAATGCATTAACAGCCGCCGATGGTGATATGGTTTATGATAGTACATTAAACGAAACATATGCATATCATAATGGTAGCTGGACATCTTTGTCTGGAGGAGGCGGAGGCGGATCCGCAACAGATATTTTAACAATTACCACAACCAGCAGTATACCTCCTACTGCTCCTAGCAGTGGATCAGTGAACATTTATGAAGACGGCAGTACACTTACATTTCAAAACAGTAGAGCAGGTACAGGACATTATCAAATGAAAATGGAAAATTCTGCAGGAACATTTTTATTCGGAGTAGACGGACTAGGAAATGCTGTTACCGGAACTACTGGTTCAGTGAGAACCAAATATTTTTATTCTGTTACAAACACCAGTTACTACATGGACCCATCTTCAACTGGTACAGCATTGCAACTTGCAGGAAATATAAAAACAGATGGCTCTTATATTGGAAATATTATAGAAGAGTCAATAGCCGCCTCTAGTACATCTGGTGGTATAAATTTCTATGTAAAAACATATCAAATTATGAGATTTACACAAGCTCAAACAGCAAATAGAACACTAAACATAACTGGAGATGTATCAACTACATTGGATAGCCATCTAGTTAATGATCAATTCGTATCAATAGCAGTAGCATTTAAGAATGGCGGCACACCTTATTATATAAACTCAGTAACGATTGATGGTGCGTCAGTTACTCCAAAATGGTCAGGTGGTTCAGCACCAACAGGCGGTAATGCGAGCAGTGATGACTTTTATACTTTTAGTATAGTAAAAACAGGATCAGCAACGTTTGAAGTCTATGGTACATTTACACAATTTGCATAAGGAAATAAGATGCCTATAATTGGTTCAGCAGTTAGCATTAGATCTTTTGGCGGTATTGGAAGTGCCGCCGGTGGTGAGGGTGCAGTCGTTGAAAATGTTTTCTCATCATATTTGTATACTGGAAATGGTGGATCAACAGCTACAATAAACAATGGCATTGACCTCTCAGGTGAAGGAGGCTTAGTTTGGATCAAAGCTAGAAATGCTGGAGAAAGTCATGGTCTTTTTGATACTACAAGAGGTGTTATGGAACTGCTTAGTAGCGATAATCAACTTGCCCAAGCTACAAACTCAGGTACATTAACTAATTTTTACAATAATGGATTTAAAGTTGATGGTAATGGAATTGTAGGTAGTTCTACAGATCCATACATATCGTGGACATTTAGAAAGTCACCTAAATTCTTTGATATTGTAACCTATACCGGAGATTCAAATTCACAAAAGATTTTATCTCATAGCTTGGGTTCTGATCCAGGAATGGTTATTATAAAATCAACTAATACTAACGGTACTAGTTGGTGGACATGGCATAGAAGCTTTGGAGCAAATACTTCCTCTACTGGTAAACAAATGGCTTTAGATTCGACTAAAGCCATTAGAGATACTGGAACTACATATTCAGGGTCTGCATTTGATTGGAGTAGTCCCAACGGTGCTTATGAACAAGGTAGTTATGTACAAGGAACTTCGAGTGCTAATATTACTGTAGGTTATGAAGCTAATAACAATACATGGCAATATGTAGCCTATCTATTTGCCCACAACGATGGTGACGGCGAGTTTGGACCTAATAGTGACCAAGACATTATCAAGTGTGGAAACGTGGCTTATAACGGAGGCGCCACAGTAAATCTTGGCTGGGAACCTCAATGGGTGTTGGTCAAGCCCTCAGATTCACAAGGCAACTGGATACTAAATGACAACATGCGAGGAATGCCTGCTTCTGGACGCGGCCCTCGCTTAGACGCTGATAACCAGAATCAAAAAATGCTTAATGCAGGTACAGTTAATCCAACCGCCACTGGGTTTACTGTACCTTCTGGGATTTATAACCCCACTGATCTCATCTACATGGCAATCCGCCGTGGTCCAATGGCTGTGCCAGAGAATGCAACTGATGTATTTGCTATTGATACTCGATCTAGCTCAGAGGGTGAGGGTAAGTATACATCAGGATTTCCTGTAGATTTTAGTATAGCTAAAGTTTATGACGAGACAAGCAATTTTTTTGCAGGAACACGATTAATTAACGCCCACTTACAAACAAATGATGATGTAACAGCAGGTACTTCCGCATCTGACTATGAATGGGATCACAATGATGGAGTAAGTATTGGCGCATCTGGTGCTTTTTTTGGCAGTTCTAGAGATATTATTAACTATATGTGGAAAAGAGCCAGAGGTTTTTTTGACGTAGTTGCTTATACTGGCAATGGTTCAACTCAAAATATAAATCACGGTCTTAGTGTTTCTCCTGAAATGATATGGTTAAAAAGTAGAACTGACACTAGTGATTGGATGGTATCACACAAAGACCTTGATGGCTCGTCTCCATATAATTATAATTTAAAATTAAATGATGTTGGAAATCGACAAAACAACACAGATAGAATAACTGCTGTTTCATCTACTACATTTAGTCTTGGTAATCATAATAGTGTAAATAAAAATAATAGTAATTTTATTGCTTATCTTTTTGCCACACTAGCAGGGGTAAGTAAAGTTGGGTCATATACAGGCGGTTCAAGTGCAATAGATGTGGATTGTGGATTTACATCAGGTGCAAGATTTGTGTTAATTAAAAATATATCATCAGATGGTAGTTGGCTCCTTTTTGATACAGCTAGAGGTCTGGTGGCTGGAAACGATAAAGTCTTGGCTTTAGAAAACAATAGTGCAGAAAATTATGTTTACTTTAATGGTAGTTATAATCTTTACGATAATAATGTTGATTGGGTTGATCCTCTTTCAAGTGGATTTACAGTAGCTAATACTGGATCAATTCTTCAAAATGATGGTGATACCTACATTTTTTACGCTATTGCCTAACCTGCCATAAGCTAAATATGTGTAGCAGACTAGGATGTATTCATGCCAATTAATAAATTAAAAACAACATCAATTGAAACAGATGCCATTACAGCCGATTTATTGGCGGCAGGTTCTGTTACTGTAGCAGATATACCTGATGCAGAAATTACTGATGCAAAACTGCATACAAACTTAGATTTCAGTGCTAAAACTTTTACAATGCATACAAATCATGTCACACATGCTATGGTTACACAACACCAAGCACAACTGGCTATTGGTGCAGATCAAATTGATAGTGGTAGTCCTACATTTGGTGGTGATGTAACAATTACAGGCAACCTTACAGTCAATGGGACAACTACAACATTAAACACAGAAACATTAACAGTAGATGATAATATTATTGTTCTAAACAACAATGAAGCAGGAACACCTAGTCAAAATGCTGGTATAGAAATAGAACGTGGTACTAGTACAAATGTAAGTTTACGTTGGAATGAAACCACAGACAAATGGCAGTTCACCAACGACGGAACAACATATGCAGACATAGGCGATGGTGGTGATGTAGTAGACGACACAACTCCACAACTAGGTGGCGACTTAGATACGAATGGAAAAAATATTTCATTTGGAGATAGTGCTACTCCAGGAACAGATGACACACTGAGTTTTGGTGCAGACAACGATTTACAAATTTATCATAATACCAGTGACGGTCACAACTACATGCAATTAAATGATAAAAGATTGTATGTTAAAGCAGTTGATAGTGGTCTTACAGGTCCTTACATAATATTTGACCATGACACTTCTAGTCCTAGTACAGTTGACTTCAGCACAGTGCTGGTGGCTACCAGCAGAGATAGTGCTAGTGCATCGCAAACAATAGGTCAAATTACATACGGAACTCCTAATGTTACTTCTGGATCTTTTAGAGGTTCAATTAGATTTGATGTAACAGATAGTAATGGTATATCAGAATATGTTCGTTTAGATGGTAATAGTGATAGAATTGACCTTAAAAAAGCAGTAAGATTCAGTGAAGCATTTACATTTCCTACAAGTGATGGTTCAGCAAATCAAGTGTTACAAACAGATGGTGCTGGTGTTGTAACATGGGCATCTGCTGGCGGCGAGATTACTGTTCAAGATGAAGGCAGTGCTTTATCAACTGCGGCTACCACACTTAATTTTGTTGGTGCCGGCGTTACAGCAACAGGAACAGGTGCAACAAAAACTATTAGTATTTCAGGCACTGGAGGTGGAGCCACAAGTGCTTATGCAAAATTTACATACGAAATATCAGCTACAGTTAATAGTGTAAGTGGTAATGATACAAATGGCAATACACTAAGTTACAGTGCTGGTAACAATGTAGTAGAAGTATTTGTTAATGGTGTTAAACAACAAGAAGGTTCAGGCAAAGACTATCAAGCAACAACAGGAAACAGTGTTGTGTTCACAAACAATCTCTACAGTGGAGATCTAGTAGATGTTGTAGCTTACAATATGTTTAGTGCAGGTAACATAAACATTGACGGCAGTGGTAATTTAGAAATTGGTAATGACATAATATTTGAAGGTGCAACTGCTAATGCATATGAAACAACATTAACTGTAACTGACCCAACAGCAGATAGAACAATAACACTGCCAGATTTATCAGGAACAATTTTAGTAAACGAAAACCTAGATAAAATTATTACATTTCCTGATTTATCAGGAACAATTTTAGTAAACGAAAACCTAGGTGGCGATCCTGCTAATGATAATGGAAATTTAATTATTTCTCATGGAGCCACAGGACTACCAATGGCTAGCATCGAAGCTGGTGCAATCAATAATGTAATTATTGGCAATCAAAATTGTACTGATTTAACAACTGGGGATCATAATTATGTTATCGGTAAAAACACCCTAGACGTTGGAACCACTGATAATACCAACGTGTTAATCGGTTCAGGTATTTTGAGTGCTGGATCTGGTCATCAGCGAAATACTATTATCGGTGCCCTATATACTGCTACCCATAGCTCTTCAAGTGGTCAGTACTCAAATACTGCCATTGGAGTTGGTGCAGGACAACGAATTTCGGTTGGTGATTACAACACACATATAGGTAGCTATGCAGATAGCTATTATAACAACAGTAGTTATGGAGTATCAGTAGGATATCAAGCTAGACATGGTCATTATGATGGTGTAAGCATAGGATTTAGAGCAGGTACTAGTATGAATGGTCAAAGTGACTACTGTACGTTAATTGGAACATATGCTGGCTATGACATGGATGCCGGAGATAGGTGCACTTTCGTAGGAAGAGCTTGTGGCTATTCTGGAGGATCTGGTAGTTACAATACAGGCGTTGGTATGGATGCTGTTAGAGATCTAACCAGCGGCGGTTACAATACTGGTATTGGTTATGCAAGTGGTCGTAATATTGAAAGTGGCAGTTATAATACATTCCTAGGCATGAATGCAGGGTATGATCTTACTACTGGAAGTAATAATACAATAATTGGATATAATGCGGCGAACTCTAATACAAATGATTTAATCAGTGGATCTAACAATACAATTATTGGTTTTCAAGCGGCAAGTACAAGTACTAGTATGTCCAATACTATTGTACTAGGAGATGCTAATATTACAAGTTTTACATGTAATGTACAATCTATCAGTGCATTATCAGACGAAAGAGACAAAACAGATATACAAGATTTGACACTTGGACTGGATTTTATCAAAGCAATGAGACCAGTACAATTCACTTGGAATCGCAGAGATGGTACACTAGGTACTAGAAAAGAAGTTGGATTTATTGCCCAAGAACTGCAAGAAGTTGAAATGGATTTCAATACAAAAAATAGAACGCACATGGTCAATAATGATGACCCCAGCAAATTACTTGCGGCACCTATGCAATCATATCCAATATTAATTAAAGCAATACAAGAATTATCAGCTAAAGTTGACAGCTTACAAGCTGAAGTAAATACATTGAAAAATGGAGGTTAAAAATGGCAGTTAACGAACTTGACAGAGATTATCAGAGAATGTTACATGATTGTGATATAATAGAAAATATTATTGCTGGTATGAAAATGGCAGATGCACCTGACGTAGATAAAAAAAGCAGTGTTGGTGGCATAGTAATGCAATTAGAAACAGAAATACTGGACGACAAATATACTACAGCAGGTAAAAGTTTGACAAGAATTAACGAAGTAATAGCAACTGGTCGTACATATTGGAAATCATAAAGGAATAAAAGATGCCAACAAGTAAGAACTTTGAATTAGGTAGTTTTGCAAATAATGTGGATCACGATCCAAGTACTGGTGATACAGAAATTTCCAACAATATCACACTTACAGGTGAACTAAGAGGTCCAAGTACATTTATTATTGATCCTGCGGCTGTAGGTGATGCAACTGGCTTATTGCAGATCAAAGGCAATCTACAAGTTGATGGCACTACAACTACCATAAACAGTACAACACTTGATGTTGATGATCTAAACATTACTGTAGCTAAAGGAGCCGCAAGTGCCGCGGCGGCAAACGGTGCCGGCTTAACTGTAGATGGAGCTAATGCAACATTTACATATACAAGTGCTGATAATCGTTGGAATTTAAATAAAGATCTTAACGTAGCAAATGTTTATGGTAATGTAACTGGAACAGTAAGTGATATTAGTAATCACAGTATAGGAGGTTTAAGTGATGTTGATACTACTACAACTGCTCCTACAAGTGGACAAACTATCGTCTGGGACGGTGCAAAATTTGTACCAGGTGATAGCTTTAGTCAAAGTGATTTTAACACAGCGTTTTCGGCTAAAAATGTAGGAGATCTAGCAGATGTTGATACTGCTGGTATTACAAACGGTCAAACACTAGTTTATGATATAGCTCAAACAAAATTTATACCAGGAACAGCAAGTGGAGGAGGAACAGGCGGATTGTATTCCTTGTTAGATTTTTAATAAATAAGTATAACAGACAAGGAAGAACATGCCTACATTCACTACATATAAAACAGCTTCAATAAACACAACTACAGGTACAACTCTTGTAACTTGTGGTGCTGGTCAACACTTTTTACACAGTGCTTATGTAACAAATGTTGAAGGCAGTGCAATGCCTATTACATTAGAAATAGTACATGCTGATACAACTGTGACACATGTTGCTCATAAGTTAAAAGTTTTTCCCAATGAAACAGTAGATTTAGCTCATCAGAATAAAATTTATCTTCTAACAGGAGATGCATTAAAAGTGAAGGCAGACAGGGCAAGTGCATTTACTGTATCAGTAAGTCTACTAGATGAGGCAAATACATAATGAGTGTCAATAGTTCAAGAACAGACAGTACAGGTGGTATTTACACAGGTACTCAATATGGTGATAAAACATTTTATGGATTTAAGTTGAACAATTTAACTGGAGATTTAACAGTAGAAATAATTGATGCTAATGACACAGATCCTATCGTACTTCCAGATACAATATATTCAGAAGTAGTTGGGCCTGATGACTATAAGCAATACTTTTGGAGTATAGACGCTATCGAGTTTGAGATACATACTGATGGTCATTTAAGAATGAAGTTTCTATCATGACTGTTGGCATAAATATTAGTAGATACAAAACGACAGGACGCAATAAATGGCAACAATTTTAGACCTTGGAAAACTAAGATTTCATTTTGCGGGTGAATATGACGCCGCAACTGAATATGAAATGAACGACATCGTCAAATACGGCGGTAATGTCTATGTTTATTCAAATGTAACAAAAACAACAGGAAATATACCAACTAACACAGTATATTGGACCTTAATGGTCGAAGGCTTTAAGTTTAGACAAGTATATGACAATTCAACACAATATCGTGTAGGCGATGGTGTTACACATGGTGGTAAAGTATATATTTGTATACTAGATGCACAAGGGCAAACTCCTCCGAATGCAACATACTGGAGTCAGTTTGCAGATGGTATACAATGGGAAGGTGATTGGGATGGTACAAAAGGATATCAAAAGAATGATTTAGTAAAATACGGGTCTCAGGTCTATATTGCAAAACAAGACGGAACTGCTAACTTACCTACACTGACAACTTATTGGGATAAGTTTGTTGAAGGCATAAGTGCAGAAGGTGTGTACAATTCTGGAACTGCTTATCAGCCAGGAGATTTGGTAGCATATGGAGCCAATATCTATCGTTGTATAGCAAATACAACAGGCAATCTTCCTACTAATAACACATACTTTGAGAATTTTTTAAGTGGTAATGATTTCCAAGGAGTATGGAATATCGGTACAGCTTATTTGGTTGGACAAACTGTTCGTTACGGTGGTAACGTTTATAAAGCATTGCAAGACAATACAGGTGCACAACCTGATACTCAAACTGCTCAATGGCAAGCATTTAGCACAGGTGTAAATGCTAGAGGTGATTGGTCAACTGCAACTGATTACGCTATCAATGATGTTGTTACCTATGGAGGTAATTCATACATTGTTTTAATAGGACATACTTCAGGAACTTTTGCAACAGATTTAGCCGCGGCAAAATGGCAGAAATTTAACAGTGGTATCCGTTACATGGGTAACTGGACCACAGCTACAGCATATCTAAAAGATGATATTGTAAAACAAAGTGTTAGTACATATATTTGTCTAGTAGATCACACAGCAGGCGCAGACTTTTTTATAGATTTAAACACAAACAACTATTGGGAAGAGTTTGTTGCAGGTGCTAGTTATGTGCTTCCTAATACAGCAGGTAATGCAGGTAAGTATCTACAAACACCAGATGGGTCAACATACAGTTGGCAGTTTGCAGGTGCAAATGATAAAATTTATTATGTGGCGGAAGATGCCACCAGTAGTGCTGATGATGTAAATCATGGACAAGCAATTGACTATGCTTTTGCAAGTGTAAAATATGCTTGTAATTATATCGCGGCAGATACAATAAACAGAACACCAGCTACAATTTTTATCAAAGACGGAACATATAACGAAGTACTTCCAATTACAGTACCAGCAAATGTTACTATTGTTGGTGATGGACAGCGTAACTGTATTATTCAACCAGCAAGTGGTAATGGCGATAACGGAATACCAAACGAAAACGAAACAATGTTCTACCTTGACAGTGGTGTAATGATTGAAGGTGTTATAATGAAAGGTTTAACTGGATTTAGTCTTGGTTCAACTACACCAACAGATCCAAATGATGCAACTATTGGTGGTGTGTATTTGAGATTAAAACCAGGTGCAACAATACTAAAATCACCATACATTAAAGAATCAAGTGCGTTCTCAACAGGTGGTGTAGGTGCTATTATTGACGGATCAGTTGTTGCGTCAGGCACAGCAGGCAGTATGGTTTTTCACACATACACACAAGTACATGACGGTGGTATAGGTTTTTGGGTAAAAGACAACGGATTGAGTGAAATTGTTTCTTGCTTTACATATTATTGTGACATGGGTTATGTATCATCAGGTGGTGGTAAGATTCGTGCATTGAATGGTAATAACAGTTATGGTACTTATGGTGCTATTAGTACAGGTTATGCTACAGACGAGGTACCACTAAGTGGTTACATGTATGGTGATACTGTTGAGTATCAAGTAAGTACACTTAACACTCCAGATGGATTTACAGTTGGAGATATAATTACAATTGGCACTGATACAACTGTAGCTGTTACAAGTGTATCAAATGAACAACAATGTACAGTAGTAACAAGTGGTGCACACGGACTAGACGAAGGTCAAATGATTGCATTCAGCGGTGTATCACCAAATGCATGGCAACAACTACTAGGAAGTCATAGTACAGCAACTATGTACAACAGAACTTGGTATGCAGATGTAGTTGATACAACTACTTTTAGAATATGTTCAAATCCAGACTTAACAAACTACTTTGATACTAGAAGTGTAGCAGGTTGGGGTATTGTTACTGAAAATATCAGTGATGCTACACGAGCCAATCCTGTAGTTTTAACAATGTCAGGACATGGATATTCAAACGGTGATCTAGTACAAAATATCACTGGTGTTCAAGGTATGACACAAATAAACAGTCAGAGTTACTATGCAAATAACGTTACTGGTAACACAGTTCAACTTTATACAGATGCAGGACTCACAACAACATTAGATGGTACTGGATTTAGTGCTTATACTAGTGGAGGTACTGCTGAAAGAGTTTTAACAGGTACAGCATTTGGCGGCGGTAATATACTTAAATTCAAAACAACTTCTGACGTTGCTAATATTCAAACAAACTTAAATCCAGCAACCAAACATAGACTGGTACTCAATGACATTCAAAGAGGATATACAGGACAAACCTTTAAAGTTCATGTACAAAATGACGGTGGCGGTAACAAGTTTTGGTTTGATGGACAGGAATTGCCAACATTTAAGCTGGATACAAAGCATAGAATGTATATCTTTGAACAAAATGATTTGAGTAACAACAATCATCCATTGTACTTTAGTACTACACCAGACGGAACACACGGTGGCGGATCAGAATACAATCCGACCAAAGATGCCGTAACAGGACTCACAGGTAACGCTGTTGAGTATTACTTAGATGGCGTACTACAAGCATCATTGGCTGATTATAATACAGGGTTCAATGCCGCAACTGCAAGAGAAGTTAGAGTAGTTGGTGCTACAGCTGATTTGTATGCAGTTTGTGTCAATCACAGTGGAATGGGAGGTACGACTCCATATACGTCAAGTAATGGAACATATGATTCAGCTACAGGTGTTTTAGTTTTAACTATCGGAACACACAGTTTAGTAGCAGGTGATTTTGTACATATTGATACTGACAGTGTAACATTTACTTGTTCTCAAGATGCAAATGCAACAAATCATACATATCCGAGGAGCAGTGATCCTGCAAATACAAGTTGGTATGTAAAAGTTATTGATGCGACGACAACTACAATTACAGTAAATGTTGGTGCTAGCCCGGCAGGTCAACAATATGCACACACTTATGTTAGTTCAAATGCTAATAATATAAGTTCAACACATCAAAATATTGTAATTGATTATACAACTACAACACAACACAGTACAGCAGATGCATTCAGAGAAAGATTTACAGGTGTAACTAGATATCCATATGCTAATAGTTCAACTATAACTGCACAAGACGGTCAAAGTGCCGACCTTGTTGCTACAGGAAATGCAAACCAAGGTCAATTTGGTTTTGCACTAGTGATAGCCGGACTTGCAGAAGAACCTAGAGCAGGTGCTAGTATTGAGTTTATAACTGGTCAGACATATAATCCTGCTGATAATACAGATATTACAGAAGCTCCTAGATATGGTGCTGATGCATTAACATATATTATTACCGCAGTAACTGGTTTTACACAAACACAAGATCCAGTGCTTAAAGGTACTTGTACAGTTACACTGGCTACGGAAAAAACAAATACAAGTGCAACATATTATGGACAAAAATTTAAAATTAGATACAAATACAGCCAAGTACGATTAACAGGACATGACTTCTTGAGTATTGGTACTGGTGGTAGAACAACAACTAACTATCCGGGTGAACCAACTCAAAATGCTTCACAAGGTAATGAAGTTACAGAGACATATCCAGGTCGTGTTTACTATGTAAGTACAGACCAAGACGGTAACTTTAGAGTTGGTAGTTACTTTAGAGTTGACCAAGCTACAGGTAGAGCTACACTAGATGCTAGTGCATTTGACCTAGCTGGTCTTACAAGTTTGAGATTGGGTAGTATTGGTGCTCAATTAGGTGAATCAATTAACGAATTTAGTAGTGACGGAACACTAAGCGGAAACAGTAATACGGCTGTTCCAACAGAACAAGCTGTCAAAACTTATGTTGATAGTGTAACTGGAGCAAATATAACAGTCACTGGTACAATAACAAGTGGTACATTAGGAGATGGAGCCGCAATTAGTACAGTAACAACAAGTTTAGGTAGTGATGCAACTGGAGATGTTTATTATAGAAACGCAAGTGGAAAATTAACTAGACTGGGTATTGGTAATGCAGAGCAGTCATTGAAAGTAAGTGCTGGTGGATTGCCTGAATGGGGAGATGCATCAGGTGGATACCAATATGAGGTTAAGACTACAAACTTCACAGCGGCAAGCGGAAGTGCATATCTGGTAGATACTAGCAGTGCCATTACAGCAACTTTACCAGCAAGTCCTACAGCAGGTGACTTTTTAATGATTATTGACGGTAGTGGCTCAGCTGATAGTAATAAGATTACAGTATCTAGAAACGGTAATACAATAATGGGTTTAGAGGACGATTTGGAAATTGATTATAGTGAAACTGCACTAGAGCTTGTGTATATGGATGCTACAAATGGTTGGCGTATTACTAATTTGATATAATATTTAGAATTGTATAAATAAGTATAACAAAGGATTAAGGAAAGAAAATGGCAAGTATAAAAGATTTTTTTGGAGGCTCAGGCGCTACCTCGACAATGACCAGAGTTACTCATGGAACCGCTGGTCAGCAATATACGTGGTCATGCTGTAATGCATGTTGTTTCTGTATTCCAAGCAATGCTACAAGTTGGACAAATGAGTTATGGGGCATGGGCGGTGGCGGTGCTAACAACTGTTGTTGTGAATGGGGTTGCCGAGGCGGCGGCGGAGCTAACTACGGCGTAATGCAATGGAGCCCATGGAGTTGTGGTAGTAGTATAATGACTTGTTACTGTGCATGTTCATGTTATTGTGCTTCTTATAGTAGTGATGGTTCACCAGGACAATTTAGTAGAGTTCATGATTGTTCAGGTCCTAGATGTACTTGCATAGGCGGTGGACAACCAGGATGTGCATGTTGTAACTATGGTGGTACACCAAGTTACATGCAAAGTATTAACCAAACATATGATTTTAATGCAAGCAGTGGCGGAGGTGGTTCTAGTGCTGGTTCAGGCACAAGTGCTGAAGGTTGGCAGAACACAAATACAACCATGCAACAAGGTGGACAAGATCAATTTGGTAATCCATTTCAAAATTTCACAGGCGGAGGCTCTAGTGGCGGAGGTGGAGGCAGTGGTGAAGTACTTACTACTTTCTTTGAAACAGGTAATACTTGCTGTAGTTCAGGTTGTGCAACTACTGGAACAACTAGTGCTAATGAAACATTTATAAGTAGACGAGGAGCATTAGGATTTAGTAGATTAAATGGCCAATGTTCCGTATCTTGCACCAGAGGTGGCGGCGGAGCCAGTTATGCTGGTGGTTTCCAAAACGAATGTTGTGCTTCAAACGGAAACTGGGCATATTGTGGATGTAACGGATTTACGCCAGGAGGCGGCGGCTCAGGAGGCGGTGCTTGTGGAGGCGGATGTTGTTTTGGCGGATGCGGTTCACAAGGTGTTATTATGATAAGTTACGATACCTAGGAGAGATGAAAAATGGCAACAAGTTTTACATATAAAAGCAGAAAACAATACTTGAATCCTAGTGTTGAAGCAGATGATCTAAAAGATGTAACGGGTAGTTATATAGGCCCAAATCAAATTTTAATTAATATTTTACCTGATGGATCCTGGGATACCAGTAGAGTACCTGCAGATGACGAAGATTTAGATATTAGTAGTGTAGATGACATTGAAGAAACTGCACCAGAAGGCGGTACATGGCATATTTTAGATAAGAGTGATGCAAATGATATTATTCTTATGGATATGATGATGAACTGTCAAGGACATACTAACGAATGGCAAATTACTACAGTAAAAGAAATTACATTGTCAGACAGTAGTACTTATAAAATGCAATATAGAAATCCTGTAAATGATGATACAAGACATACTTTTGCTTTTGAAAAAACAACTATTGATACAGACGGAACAATTAATTTTGTTAGAACTGAGCAATGGGCAACAACAGAAAGTATTCAATTAGATGCTGAAGTGTACATGGAACAATATAGAAAGCTATATGATAACGCAGTAAGTGATGCGGCAAAACAAAAGTATAAAAATCTATTAGAAATTTACGAAATTATTGATACTGATTTATCTATAACACATCCTAGATTGAATGAGATTGAATTTCCTAATTTAGTTAGTTTGGCTCAAGGATCTACTTTCCCAGAATAGTAGTTGACAACTAGACATATATAGTATATCATAATACTGAAAAACTATATAAATGAGGTCACATGAAAAAACATACAGCCTTTTTCTTAAATGGCGGCGCTGGAAGAGTACTGTGTGCTATACCAGCACTCGAACTTTACCATAAAGAAAATCCAGAAGACGATTTTATTGTAATATTAGAATCATGGTTCGATCTAGTAAGAGGCCATCCTTTATTACACAAGCGTTCATTCACAATGGACGTTCCTAATTTATTTGAAGAAAAAATAAAACATAGAAAATGTGTAAGCACTGAACCATATAGAATATGGGAATACTACAATCAGCAGTGTAGCCTAGCTCAAGCATACGATATAGAGATCAACAACAAAGGTGTACGAGAAGTGCCTTTGCCTAGTATATATCTGAGTAGTAACGAAGAAGTAAATGCATATCATTTGGTAGCTGATGTAAAAGCAAAAACTAAAAAAGATAAAGCATTAGTACTACAACCTTTTGGTAGGGGTGCAGTTGAACAAAACGGCTTTGTGCATGATAGTGGCGGAAGAAGTTTAGATATCATGGATACTGTTGAACTTGTAAAAAAATTACAAAAAAATGATTATGCAGTGATCCTTATGTCTGAGTTTGCAATGGATTGGAAATCCAGAGGTTGTCCTGATCCAGTTGGTACACCTAAATTAGAACTAAGACAGTGGGCAAGTGTAATTGATGCGGCAGATCATTTTGTTGGTATAGACAGTGTCGGACAACACATGGCAGTGGCAACTAAAACAACTAGCACAGTTATTATTGGAAGCACTTATCCTATTAATACAAGCTATCTTGATAACAGTAAAGTTGATATAATTGATTATGATGAAGATAAAAGAATGTATAGTCCAATTAGACTAACGTATGATGATCATGTAGAACGTAATAATGATAGATGTTTAACTTTTAAAGACAAGTACAAGTGCATTGACAGAATTGTTAAATCTGTCAAAACAATGACTGGAGTAAAAGCAAAGAAATGAATGAACAAAAAGATACATGGATATTAGGACTTACTAGGGGACACAATGCAGGTGTTTGTTTGCTTAAAAATGGCAAAATTGTATTTTGCACAGAAGAAGAACGTTATACAAGGAAAAAATATGACGGAGCACCTTATAGAAGTGTAATAGAAGTTTTAAAATACACTGACAAATTAGATGCAGTTGGATTTGCACATACACAGCCTGCTCGTATAGGTTCAGGAGAAGATTCGAGAACAGAATTTACTGGAGAAAATGTTTATGCTGGTCTTTTAAGAAAACTAGGACTTATTGAGCATACAACATATGATGTTGATATTGCTGACGAACATCCGCAAATTACAGATTATGGTATGGAGCATCATAAATTACATGCCTTAACCGCTTTTAGTAAAAGTGATTTTGATGAAGCCGCAATTTTAATTGTTGATGGTGCTGGTAGTTTTTTACCTATCAAAGATGGAATAGGTCCTAATGGTGGAAAGAACACAATAGGATGGGAAGTTGAAACAATATTTAAAGGTAACAAAAAAGCAAAAAATCCTATAATAACAAAGTTTAAATGTCTTGGATCGAGAGATCCGATTATATCATCTACATTTGAATCTGAGTCTACTGGATTTATGAGAAGAGAAGGACTAAACGATCATAAAGCATATCTGAATGATCATGCAGGTACTGTTAAAATTTATGAGGCTGTAACTGAATTTTGTGGTTGGCGATCCATTGAAGCAGGAAAAACAATGGGACTATCTCCATATGGAAAACCAAATGATAAAATAGATCCTTTGTACATGGATAAACAAAGCAAGTATTGGCCCACGTCTAATAGAAATATTGTTGTACCTAACTATCCCAATGGTGCATTTATAAATCAAAATCTTATCAAAGATTATGCTGATGTTAATGTAGCAGAAGGAAAGTATCATTATGATCATCAGTTAGCAAAAGATTTAGCATATGCAGTACAAACTGAAACACAAGAACAAATGCTAGAAATGATTATACAAGCATCTGAAATGTGTGACAGCAAAAATGTTGTAATCTCAGGAGGCTATGGTTTAAATTGTGTAGCAAATTACTATTACCTAGACAAGTTAAATGAATTAGGAATAAACCTTTATGTAGAACCTATTAGCAATGATGCTGGTACAGCCATCGGAGCGGCATTGTTTGCTCATTTAGAACACACTAATAAATTTATAAATTTAGATAAAAATATTTATTTGGGTCAAACCTACGATTACACAACAGATGATATAGATAAAGTTTGTAATCTATACGAAGCAAAAATTAAAGATGCTTCGCAAGAAGAGGTTGTAAAATTAATCAAAGATAGAAATATTGTTACTATATTTCAAGGTGGTTGCGAAAACGGACCAAGAGCATTAGGCAACAGAAGTATACTATACGATCCAACAGATCCAGACGGCAAAGATCATGTTAATAAAATTAAAAAGCGAGAATATTTTAGACCTTTTGCAGGTACTATACTCAAAGAACATGTACACGAATGGTTTGATCTTAAAGGTATGGAAGACACTCCACATATGATGTATGCAGTAAATTGTCAATCAGGTATTGAAGATAAAATACCAAGTATCATACATGTAGATGGAACATGTAGAATACAAACTGTAACTGAAGAAGAAAATGCTAACTACTATAACTTGATTAAAGAATGGCACAAACAAACAGGTTGTCCTATTATTTTTAACACAAGTTTTAACTTAGGTGGCGAACCGTTAGTTGAAACACTAGATGATGCAGTAAGAACACTGGCTAACAGTGACATCGAGTATTTGTATTTGCCTGAATACGGTAAACTAATTACGGTGAAAAACAAATGAGCAAACAGCTAAAAGAAATAAATGGACCGTTGTGGTATGATGATACACCTCCAGATTTCAAAAATAATCCTAACTTTATACACAAAGACAATCCAAATCTTAAATTTAAAAAGTATCATTGGACTGATATAAAATTTGATGAACGTGAACAAGGACCTCCTTGGGATAAGGATTGGTTTGATAGAATAGATTTGTTATATGATGGATTCGTTAACAATTACTATAGACAGTTTTTTATTGATCAACACACAATATCAGATTCTGAATTTGCTAAAAAATATCCTCAACATTGTCAAGAATATGTTTTTGACGAAGAAGTTAACGATATGAAAAATCGTATGATTTATTTGTTAGAACAAGACATAGTTTACACTGATATTGGGGGAATAGAACCTGACAGTAAAGAAAATGAACATATTGATATGCCAGGAAGTGACCTCAGAGTAAATCAACCTCCACAAACGGTCAAAAGTCAAGTAATTACGTTGCGACATGACTTAATACCCCAGGGAGATAATGTTCCTAAAAATAGTATATATGATAGTGATCCATGGATGTTTGCTTTTGATAATGATAGACAAGAATGGAGACATTTTAACGTAAGGAGAATTCACCACATGTGGAATATGCATTTAAGATATTGGTATCCGGATCAATTATGGCTTATGGATAAATTAACAAGATTTACAGCTAAAGTTACATATAAAATTGATCCTAAAATTGTTAGTAGACCAGATGAATTTGATGATCCTAATCTAGTAAGAAATGTACTGATTACACTGATGCCTGATAAAATACCACATGAACCCAAGTTGGATAAAGTGCATTGGGAACCATACTATCTAAGATATCAAGAAGATAATAAAGTTGTGTTTTGGAATTTAGATAAAGAAGAATGGTTAACTTTAACATTGAATCAACTGTATGATATGAAAATAGATGAAGATAAAACACCTCCTCCGCCTGAAGAATCAGAAGATTTTGATCCTACTACTATAGATGGTCATCCAAATAGTGAGAAAAAACCTGAGTTCAAAGATAAAGTTAAACCTCAGGAAACAGACATTCCTCAATAAAGTGTTTGATATCAACAGGATCAAGTCCTAGTGCTTCCATTGCCTTAGGCGTATGTGGATTTTGTTTTTGATAATGACAATATCTGTTTTGCTGATCTTTTATTAAACCTTGGTTATATTGAGCTTTTGTATATTTAGGTAGCTCTTCAAAGTACATGTCTAAGTTATCTAATGCCATAGTAACAACTTGATTCATTTCATCTACTTTAACATTACTTGCGGCTACCATATGTTTGCTGAATATTGCTTGAGCCCAAGGAGGTAGTTCACGTTGTTTTTTCCATTCTAAATCTTGTACGCAATCTCTAAACAAATTACACATAGGATGATGCCAGTCTACTGTAGGAGAATAGTCATGGAAAGCACCAGTAACTTTGTTTTTACCTGCAATAATATCAAATCCATATATAGGTGCATCATTATCAAAGTTTGGAAACACACATATATGAGTCATATACAACCCTTTTGAGTCTCTAGCATCTACACTGTCTATATGAGCTCGTCTAAAATGTTCGCCTTCGTATACTTTGTTGAGCCAGTCAAACTCCGGATCATCAAAATTTTCTTTGCCTAAACTAGCACATTTTGCAATAATTTTTTGTTCGCAATCAATAAGTTTATCCCATATTTCGCTCATAGTACTTCCTCTAATCGTTCTGCAAGATCTGAAATCATTGCGTTACTGTGCATTGGAGTTGGTGCAAATCTTAAACGTTCAGTTCCGATAGGCACTGTAGGATAATTAATTGGTTGTACATAAATGTTATGATCATTCAGTAGTTTATCACTTGCTTGTTTACAATGTACTGCATTACCTATTATCACAGGAACAATGTGTGTTTCATTCTCTATTAAATTTAAGTTTTTGTGTCTTAGTATTTTTTTAAGTCTGGTTGCACGATTTTGATGTTGTTCTCGCAGTTCAACACCATGCTCACTACGCAAATATTTTATACTACTTAATGCACCAGCACATATAACTGGACTCAAACTGGTTGTAAAAATAAACCCACTTGCTACACTTCTTATGGCATCAATAGCAACATCATCACCAGCAATGTATCCACCTTGGCAACCAAATGCTTTTCCTAGTGTACCATTTACGAAATCTACTTTGTCTTGTAATCCTAATTTTTCTAAGTATCCTGCACCTGTATCTCCGTATAGACCAACTGCATGTACTTCATCACAATAAGTTATAGCATTATAATGTTCAGCAAGTGCAACTATTTCTTTTGCTTTACTGGTATATCCATCCATACTGTAAACACTTTCAAAAACAATACAAGGTGTACCTTCAACTTGTGCAAGTGTTTGTTCCAGACTGTCCATGTCATTGTGTTCAAAAATATGTTTTGGTGCACCACTATGTCTTATACCTTGAATAAGACTTGCATGGTTCTTACTATCACTAACAAATTCTATATCTGATAGTATTTTACTAAGTGCAATTAATGTCCATTCGTTAGCAACATAAGCACTGGAGTATAACAAAGACGACGGTTTGTTGTGTAATTTCGACAGTTCGTATTCTAGTGCTACATGATAATGACTGGTACCACCTATGTTTCTAGTACCACCACTGCCTGCTCCTGTTTGATCCAATGCAGTATGCATTGCGTCTAACACAACTTTGTGTTGACCCATACCCAAGTAGTCATTGCTACACCAATTTACAATATTTTTTATATTGTAAGGGCCGTAGTAAATTGCCTGTGGATACTCTCCACGTTCTCTGAGTATATCATTAAATACTCTATAATTACCACTACTCTTTAGATTGGTTATGACGTTCTGAAATTTCTCTTTGTTTATCATGATATTTGTGATACATCTCTTTGTCTAAATATGTATATGATCCAAACCAGGTGCCTAACGTAAAAAAGCCCATTTTATGAAATTCATTTGTAGCTTCGTTGTAATCTTTAATCCATTCTTGTATGTACTTTAACATAATTATATTTATAGTTAATCTTGACACGAAAGATTTTTTGTTATATAATTATACAAAATAGGAGTCATAATGCATATCGTTACCGGTGCGGCTGGATTTATTGGAAGTAATCTAGTAGCTCATTTGAACAACAAAGGACACACTGATGTATTATTAGTGGATAATCTTTCTATGGACAAGACAAAAAACTTAGCAGGATTACACTTTGAGGATCTTATAAGTCCAAGTGAATTATTAGATATCAACATAGATAGAAGCGATATTGTATGGCATATGGGTGCTAACAGTAGCACAAAGGAGACTGACTGGTCTAAAATTTATACAAGTAATGTTGTTTACACAAGACAATTATTAAACAAGTGTAACACAATGGTATTTGCCAGCAGTGCAAGTGTTTACGGAGACAATGTGGAAACACAAGAAATTCCAACAAATGAGGCACCTAAAAATTTATATGCTAGTAGTAAACTTATTTGTGATAATATGATTAGAAACAATATGCCTTTAAATAAAATACAAAGCTGGAGATTTTTCAATGTATACGGAAACAGAGAAAGTCATAAACAAGCTGTAGGAATGGGAAGTCCTTATACAAATTTTATAAAACAAGCAACAGATAAAGGTGTTATAAAAATATTTGAAGGCAGTGATAAAGTACAACGTGACTTTATATGTGTTGAAGATGTAGTTCATATAATGTATGAATGTGTGCAACATGACGAAAGTTTTATTTGTAATCTTGGAACAGGAACTACATATACATTTGAGTATTGGGCAAAACTTATAGCTAGTCATTACAACGCAAGCATAGAATATATACCAGTACCTGATGATCTTAAAGGCATTTATCAAATGTATACTTGCAGTAACAATACTAAATTGAATACATTGATTCCTTATAACTTTAAATCACCAGACGAATTTGTTGAGGCAAATTTATGAAAGTATTAGTCTTTGGTGATGTAATAGTTGACAAATATATTTACGGAACCAGTTCACGAATCAGCCCAGAAGCACCTGTGCCTGTAGTAACATACAAAGAAGAAAAAACAACTATGGGAGGAGCGGCACTTGTTTATGAAAATTTAAAAAGTTTAGGAGTAGATGTAACTTTACTAGAAACAGGACAACCAAGAAGTTCTAAAACTCGTATTATATGTGATGGTCATTATGTTACACGTTTAGATGAAGATAAAAAAGGTGACGGAGTATCTGTGCTAAGAAATGTATTGCGTAGTGATTTTAGATCATTTGATTATGTAATACTAAGTGATTACAACAAAGGTGTATTAGATAATGCTAAAGAAATTATTGCATATATTAATAGTCACGGATCTAAAGTTATTGTAGATCCCAAACGTAATGCAACTGAATACAAAGATGCATGGCTAGTAAAACCTAATTATAAAGAAATGTTTGACTTTGAATTTAATAAGTGGCAAGGCAATATTATTACTACAAATGCAAGTGAAACTGTAAATGCTACTATTGAAGGCAAAAACTATGATATTCCAGTACAACAAGTTGAAGTTTCAGATGTTACAGGTGCTGGCGATTGTTTTATAGCCGCTTTTGTATATGCGTTAACTAAAAATTATAGTTATGAGAAGTGTTTACAAATGGCGATTAGTGCTAGTACAGAAAGCGTTAAACATCGAGGCACTTATATACTTAAAAAAGGTGATGTAGAACAAACTAAAGTTTTTACCAATGGCTGTTTTGATATTGTACATAGAGGGCATATAGAGATGCTTCGTGCAAGCAAAGATATAGGTCATTGGTTAGTAGTTGGATTAAATACAGACCGTAGTATAAAAAGACTCAAAGGAAATGATAGACCTGTAAACAATGAAACTGATAGAAAAGTGCTATTAGAGAGTTTAGATTTTGTTGATGAAGTAATTTTATTTGACGAAGATACTCCTGAGAAATTAATTAAAAGTGTAAAGCCAGACATAATTACCAAAGGTGGTGATTACACTATTGATACTGTAGTTGGAAATGAACTAGCTGAAGTAGTAATCATACCGTCAATAAAAAATTATAGTACTACAAATACAATACAAAGGATAAACAATGACACAACTTGATGGCGTACAAGAAAAAGGTTGGGGCCGAGAGTTAATATGGGCAACCAATGACAAGTACTGTGGGAAACTTATGTTCTTTGATCGCAAAGGTGCAAAGTTTAGTATGCACTTCCACCGAGAAAAAGATGAAAGTTGGTATGTACTTAAAGGTAGCTTTATGCTTCATTTAATGGACACAAATACAGCAGAAACCTTAACCCAAATTCTTAAAACAGGTGATACATGGCGTAACAAACCAATGGTCCCTCATCAATTAATAGCTATGGAAAATGATTGTATAATTATTGAAGTAAGTACTCCTGATAGTGTAGAAGATAATTTTAGAATAAGCAAGGGCGACAGTCAAAATGAAACCTAACTTATGGATAGTTGGAGATAGTTTTGTCATGCCAAATATGAAAACAAAAAAATGGATTGACGAACAAAAAGCATGGCCTTATATACTTGGAAAAAATTTACAGACCAAACATGTATCTATTATTGGACAATATGGTTGTGCTAACAATTACTTGTGTCATGAAATAGTAAACAATAGTCTAAATATCAATGCAAATGATTTTATGGTAGTTGTAACAACTAGTTTGACCAGAAATTGGTTTTTTGCTGAACACCCACAAATTGCTAATCATAATTCTGTGTACAATAAATTAATTTCTAAACAGCAAGAAAAGGCAATTGAATACTATTACACTTATCTACATGATAATGAAAAAGATTGGAAGATAAGTTTGGAAAACATGATAGCGTGGTGTCATATATTTGCTCAAAGGAAAAATATTAAATTGGTTGTAATTCCGTGTTTTGAATGGAATCACCTACATAATTGCAATAAAGGATCTTTGTATGATATTGATGCACAAGAACATGGTGGCTGGGAAAACAAACAAAAATGGCTGGATAAAATTAACAAACAAGACACTAAAGATTGTCATTTAAGTCCAGAGAATCATATAGTACTAGCCAACAAATTTACAGATTACTTTTTTAGAAAAACTACACAAATTGATTTGACAACAGATTTTGTAAAGGACATATTTTAAAAACTGTCTAACCAATTTGGCAAATCTGTTTGATCTTTTTCACGTTCATAAATGGTTACAAGTTTGTCTACAAGTTGTTTGTTTGTTAATACAACTCTTGCACCTCTGTGTAACGGCTTGGGCCAACAGTTTATGCTTACCCAACTATATCCACTGCTTTCATAATTACAACTTGGTATAAATTCTTCAAACACTGTTACACAAAATGTATTGTAGGTAAACTTTTTATCATCACTTAAAAAAGTATGCAGTGGATGAACTTTAGCAATATCTGGTAATGGTCCTATTTCTTCTTTGCATTCTCTTAATAATGTTTCTATAGGACGTTCTTTTTTGTCAGCTTTGCCTCCCCAAAAACTCCAAGTTAATGGGTGACTAGATTTTTTACTTCTTTGTTGTAGCATAATCCTGCCTGTATCCAAGGCAAGAAAACAACAACCGCTTGCTTGTAACATATTAAACTTCTTTATTCACCGGGAGTGTTAGCGATTATGTGTGCTTCATACGCTGACTTTACTGCATCAGTGTGTACTACACCACATATTGCTTGAACTTCTGCACTTTCACCTGAAATGTCTGCATCTGGTGCTACAACATGACGATGAAAACTTCTTGAAATTTCTTCGCCGTCTCGTTTAATAATAGTTGCAGTTCTTACCTGAATAATCTTAAATTCGCCTACTACTTCAATTTTATCTTGTTGTGTTTCTTCTGTTAATGCCATTTTGTTTTCCTTTTTATCGTAACATTCTTGCTACCTGTCCAACTTTGCCATCCGACAAAGCTATATTTTAACCTGTTCGGTATGTTATTGTAAAGTATACATCTGTAGAATTTGCAAAAAAGTTCCAGCTGTTCATAGAAGTTGCACCTCCATTGGGTATTCTACGCATAACTATCGTTGTACCATTTTTCTCTACGGTTGCTGTATAGCCTGAAGCATTATTTGCCGCGGAAGTATAATAAGAAACATGGCTTCCGTTTACATTAAATTCAGTAATATTACTTACTGAAAACGGCAAACCAGAAATAGTTGTTTGAGAACCAGTTCCTAAGGTATTTACATAAATATTGCACCATATTGTTACCATATTTCCAACTCTAGTATACTCACCATTTTGCGAGTTGTAAATTGTGTTTCCACCAAGAGAGGGTGTCCAATTACCTTCCTCATAATAATCTAGTGTATTTGCCGCTGTAGCGTCTAAGCCACTACCTAATTCTATTCCACTAGGGGCAGAAATAACACCAGAAGCATGTATTCGTGCCTTGGTATTATCCGTATGTGCTGTTACTGCTGAAAGAGAAGTCGTGCTTGATTTAAAGTTAAAATCAAATGGTCTACTTCCTGCACTTGTGTTCAAATAAGGAGTTCCAACATACCAAGTCGTATCGTTCTCTTCATTGAAAAGAAAAATACCTTGCCCTCTAACACGAGCATCATCGCCAGTAGAACTCTTTAGAGCTATAGCACCGTGCGTATAACCATATCCACGACCCTTCACTGTTACTGTTGGTTCTGAATTGTTAGCAC
>MDTB01008571.1_pt1 | contig 28815 bp, 23 predicted proteins | sample 811161 | NCBI WGS metagenome assembly MDTB01 (sample SAMN05326650, study PRJNA326480) | marine metagenome | isolation source: seawater | place: Mediterranean Sea | collected 2009
ATATTATTCTTAGTTTTACATAATGAATACTTACTTGAGAATATTAGCTCATGCCTCTCCCTTTGGTAAAATTATACCACTCTACATAATTTTAACTACTTTTTATATACTCTTTAGTATAATTAACTTCTCTGTACTAATACCATTACTCGAGGTACTGTTCGATCAAGTCGATATTGAGGAGACAAGAAGATTAAGTCAAAGCAATAATTTTAGTCTTTCAGTTGACTACATAAGATCAATGTTTTATATGTATTTTAATAGTTTAATTACAGATGGTGGAAGAAAAGAAGCTTTACAATTTGTATGTCTGGTTGTCCTGTGCTCTGTTTTCCTTGCAAACCTTTTTAGATATTTTTCTGCAGTAATACTGGCAAGGGTAAGGGTAAGAGTTGTCACAAACCTTAGAAAGTCCTTATACAATAAAATAATTAAGTTTAAAATCAATTTTTTCACTGAAAAGAAAAAAGGAGATATTATATCCAGAGTAACAAGCGATATTCAACAAATCGAAAATTCAATCATAAATTCTATTACAGTCTTATTCAAAGAACCTGCTCTTATTTTAGGTTTATTCTTCATATTAAGTTCAATATCTCTTAAACTCACACTTTATACTTTTATATTGATTCCATTAGCTGGTGGTGCTATAGCTTACATAGCCAAACACCTGAAGATTAAGGCTGCATTTAGTCAGACTGCCCTTGGAAATATTAATAATATTGTAAATGAAACTTTGGACGGAATGAGGATTATAAAACTCTTTACTGCTCAAGATAAGATGAAAAATAAATTTAGTGATGAAGTGAAGCAATATGGAAAACAGAACCTCTCTATGTACAAAAGGTTTGAGCTTTCTAATCCATTATCTGAATTTCTTAGTATTACTACGGTTGCAATCCTACTATTAATTGGAGGAGGAATGGTACTTGATAATTCATCGGACATTAGTGCCTCAGAATTTATAGCATTCATAATTATTTTCTCTCAAGTAATTCCACCAGCAAAAACTATAACAACAGCATTCAATACAGTTCAAAGAGGATTAGCGTCTGCAGATAGAGTTTTTGAATATGTTGACAAAATAGAAATTAGAGAATCAGAGAGCGGTAATAAAAAAATTGAAAAATTAAGTAAAGAAATCGAATTCAAAAACGTAAGTTTTGCATATGATGAGGAAGATGTTCTTGAACATATATCATTCAAAATTAATAAGGGTGAGAAAGTAGCGATAGTTGGTCCTTCGGGTGGGGGAAAGTCAACAATAATAGATTTATTATCAAAATTCTATGTTGTTGATAAGGGAGAAGTATTGATTGATGGTATTGAAATAAGTAGATACGATACAAGCTATCTTAGAAAAATTATTGGTATAGTAACTCAAGAGTCAATTCTATTTCATGATACAATTAAAAATAACATATGTTTTGGATCTGAATCCGTTGATGAAAATAAAATTGTTGAATCAGCAAAGGTTGCTAATGCTTTTAAATTTATTAACAGCCTTGAGGATAAATTCGATACAATAATTGGAGAAAGAGGACTCAAACTTTCAGGTGGTCAGAGACAAAGAATATGTATAGCAAGAGCAATATATAAGGACCCTCCAATACTAATTTTTGATGAGGCAACATCATCACTTGATTCTGAATCTGAAAGTTCAGTTCAAAAGGCAATAGAGGGAGTCATGAAAAATAGAACATCAATAATTATTGCACACAGACTTAGCACTGTAAAAAACGTTGACAAAATAATTGTTGTTGACAATGGTAAAATTGTAGAAATTGGTAAGCACAAGGATCTAATAAAATCAAATAATGTTTACTCAAAGTTTATTAAAATGCAGAATGTATGAAAGACTTAATCCTAAAGGAACTTAATGAAGCAAGAAATGTTATTGACAAATTCATTGCTGAAGAAACAACAATAAATACTATTCACGAATCAGCAAAAATCATGATTGAATGTATAAGGAATGAAGGAAAAATTATTTCTTGTGGAAACGGGGGATCAATGAGTGATGCAATGCACTTTGCTGAAGAACTTACTGGAAAATTTAGAGATGAAAGGTCACCAATACCTGCAATCTCAATCTCGGACCCCTCTCACATAACTTGTGTTGGAAACGATTATGGATTTGATGCTATATTTTCAAGGTATATCGAATCAATTGGAAAGAACGGAGATATTCTACTAGCAATAAGCACAAGCGGTAATTCCACTAATGTTATCAGAGCAGCTGAAGAAGCTAATAAAAAAGGAATAAAAGTTATTTCTCTCACAGGAAAAGATGGGGGAGAACTAGCTAATTTATCTGACATTGAAATTCGAGTTCCTCATTTTGGATATTCAGATAGAATTCAAGAAATTCACATAAAGATAATACACATACTTATTTTACTAATTGAAAAAAACTTATGAGAATAACACCACTATTATTAATATTAATCATCTCTTGCGATATGAAAAAAACTAACCTTATTGAACCTCAAGCAAAAAAAATTGAAAAAATTCTTTCGTTACATGGCGATGACAGAACTGATGAATATTATTGGCTTAATCAAAGAGGGAATGATGATGTAATTAGATACTTAAATGAGGAAAACGATTACAGGGATGAATATATGAAAGATTATAAACCACTTGAAGAAAAAATATTTCAAGAGATAAAATCAAGAATCAAAGAAGACGATAGCTCAGTGCCTTATTTTTATAATGATTATTTCTACTATACTAGGTATGAAAAAGATAAACAGTATCCAATTTACTGTCGAAAAAAAAATTCTCTTGATAACGAGGAAGAAATACTTATTGATGCTAATGTAATGTCCAAGGGATACGACTACTTTAGAGTTGGAATGATTGAAATCAGTCCTGATAACAAAACTATGGCTTACAGCATTGATACTGTGAGTAGAAGAATTTATGCCATTCACTTTATGAATTTGGAAACCAGAAAAATTTCAGATAAACATATTCCTAATTCATCTGGTTCAATTACTTGGGCTAATGACAACAAAACAATTTTTTATAATTCTAAAGACCTAGAAACCCTAAGAAGCGACAAAGTTATGAGATATGAAATAGGTGAAAATGGAGATGGAGATGAAGTGTATTATGAAAAAGATGAAACATTTAGTGTATTCTCATATAAAACAAAATCCGATAAATATATTGTTGTTGGGTCTAGTTCTACATTATCACAAGAGTATAGAGTACTTAACGCTGATAATCCTAAAGGTAAATTCAAAATGTTTCAAAGAAGGGTTGAGGGACTCGAGTATTCAATATCACATTTTAATGACAAATGGTTTGTAATGACCAATAAGGATGAGGCTACAAACTTTAAATTAATGAGCTGCCCCGAGTTAAAAACTTCCTCAAATAATTGGGTTGATTATATTAATCATAGAGATAATGTGTTATTAGAAGGAATTGAAGTATTTGATGATTTTCTCGTTGTAACTGAAAGAGAAAATGGTTTAAGGCGTGTAGATATTAGACCATGGAGTGATACAGAAAGTCACTACATTAATTTTGAGGAAGAGGCTTACTCTCTTTATTCAAGTGATAACCCTCAAATGAACACTACTAAGTTTAGATATAGCTATTCTTCCATGACGACACCTAATTCAGTAATAGAATACGATATGATAACGAAGGAAAAAAAAGTTATGAAAGAAACTGAAGTTCTTGGAGGAGATTTTAACAAAAGCAACTACGAAAGCAAAAGAATCTGGGCAGAAGCTAGAGATGGAAAAAAAGTACCAGTATCACTCGTATTCAAGAAAGATATGTTCAAAGAGGGACAGAACCCTCTTCTACTTTATGGGTACGGATCGTACGGGAATACTATTAATGCAAGCTTCAGCTCAGTAAGATTGAGTCTTCTTGACAGAGGGTTTGTATATGCGATTGCACACATAAGGGGCAGTCAATACCTTGGAAGGAGTTGGTATGATGACGGGAAAATGTTTAATAAAAAAAATACATTTACTGACTTTATTGATGCAGGTAAATTCTTAATTAATGAGGGTTATGCAAAGGAAAATCAACTATTTGCTATGGGAGGTAGTGCTGGTGGTTTACTCATGGGTGCGGTAGCTAATATGGCGCCTGATTTATTTAGAGGAATTGTTGCAGGAGTACCATTTGTTGATGTAGTGACTACAATGCTTGACGAAGATATTCCTCTGACTACTTTCGAATATGATGAATGGGGAAATCCAAATAATAAAGAATCCTATGATTATATGCTTTCATACTCACCATATGATCAAGTAGAGGAAAAAAATTACCCAGCAATTTTCATAACTACTGGTTATCATGATTCACAAGTACAATATTTTGAGCCAGCTAAATGGATTGCAAGGCTCAGAGACAGGAGGACTAATAATGAGCCATTACTAATGTATTGCAATATGGAAGCCGGTCATGGTGGTGCTTCAGGTCGATTTGAAGCCTATAAGGAAACAGCTATGGAATATGCTTTCTTTGTTTCACTCATTGATTAATATCATGAAATATATACTAACTTTTTTATTAATAAATCTTTCTCTTTTTTCGTGTAATACAAAAGAAGATAGTAGGCCAAATATATTATTCATAATGTCTGACGATCATGCTTATCAGGCTATTAGCGCCTATGATGACAGACTGATAAATACACCTAATATTGATAGATTAGCTAATGAAGGTATAATGTTCACAAATGCATGTGTTACAAATTCAATCTGTGCACCATCAAGAGCAACCATTCTAACTGGAAAATTTAGCCACCTAAATGGAAAAATTGATAATCACTCACCATTTGATACTACTCAAATTACTTTTCCTCAATTATTTAAAAATGCTGGTTATCAAACAGCCATGTTTGGTAAACTACACTTTGGAAATAATCCAAAAGGTGTTGATGATTTCTTAATACTTCCAGGACAAGGTGATTATATAAATCCTAAGTTTATAGGTAAAGAGAAAGATACTATAATAACAGGTTATGTAACAGATATTATAACCGACTTAACATTGGATTGGTTTAAAAACAAAAGAGATAAAAGTAAACCTTTTCTTATGATGTATTTACACAAAGCGCCACACAGAGCCTGGTGGCCTAGAGCAGATAAATTTGCTGAGTTTTATGAGAAGACATTCCCTGAGCCGTCAACGCTTTTCGATGATTACTCAAATCGAGGTAGTGCAGCTAAATCTGCAGAAATGAATTTACTTACACATATGAGATACATGGAAGACAGTAAAGTAAGACCTTCAACTATAAAAGAAATGGGAGGTGCTGAACCAGAAATTGTATATGTTAACTCACAAAAAAATCTTGTTAGATCAAATCCAAATCAATTTTTTAGTAGGTATGGTAGAGCAAATGATATGCAGAAAGCCGAATATGACATTACCCTTGATAAGATAAGTGATGATTTCAAAAAGAACTGGCCAAAAATGAATAACGTTGAAAAAATGCAATGGAAATTTCAAAGATATATGCAAGATTATTTAGCTACAATCTCTTCAGTAGATGATAATGTTGGAAGAGTACTTGATTACTTGGATGATAGCGGAATCGATAAAAATACGATAGTTGTATATACATCAGATCAAGGATTTTATTTGGGTGAACACGGTTGGTTTGATAAAAGATTTATTTATGACGAGTCATTTAAAACCCCATTACTAATCCGTTGGCCAAATACTATTAAACCAGGGATTACTAATAACGAAATGGTACAAAACCTTGATTTTGCACAAACTTTTTTGGAGGCTGCAATGATTGATGCACCAGATGATATGCAAGGAGAAAGCCTTATACCGTTGCTAAAAGGAGATGATGACAGATGGGATAGAGAAGAAGTATATTATCATTACTACGAGTATCCTTCTGTTCATATGGTTAAAAGACATTACGGAATTGTCAGCAAAGATTATAAACTAGTGAGATTTTATTACGATGTGGATGAATGGGAAATGTATGATAGAAAAAATGATCCTAATGAGATGAACAATATTTACGAAAAAGAGGAATATTCAGATATAAGGGAAAACCTTCACATAAGACTTGAAAAACTAAGAGATAAGTATCAAGATTCTGATGAGTTAAACGAATTCTATATTCAAAAGTATCTAAATAAGAATAGGAAAAAGAATTAATCTTCTTTCGAGTAGCCGGGACCTCTCACAAATCTACCTGAAAAGTTATTTGTGTGTTGCCCATTTAAAAGAACAGGCGTTCCATTCACTATAACATGATCTACTCCATCAGAAAATTGCAATGGATCTTCTAAAGTTGCCTTATCATTAACTTTTTCAGAATCAAAAATTACTATGTCAGCAAAATAATTATTTCTCAACATACCCCTATCTTTTAAATTTAAATTAGATGCTGGGAAGCTTGTTAACCTTCTTATTCCCTCTTCTAAAGGAAAAAGCTTTTCGTCTCTAGAATATTTTCCTAGGACCCTCGTAAAACTTCCAAATGCTCTAGGATGTGTTCTAAAACTTTTAGAGATATCACTATAAATTCCAGCATCAGAACAAAAAGATACCCAAGGCAGTTGTATTTTTTTTCTAATATTTTCTTCAGACATACTAAAATAAATACACTGTATTCTATGATTATCTTCTATTACCATATCAACAATTGCTTCTTCTGGAGATTGACCTCTAATTTGAGCTGCCTCAGCAACTGTTTTAGCTAAATATTTTTTTGACATGTCTGGAGTCTGAAAACCAACCATTAGAATTTTTTCAGGTGGTTGTTCTGAAAGTTCATCTCTGATATCTTGAAGTAATCTGGTTCTTACGGATGGATCTTTCATTCTCTTAATCCATGCATCATGTCCACCCTCTTGTACCCAGGTTGGAATTACTCCTGTTAAACCAGTAGAACTTGCATTATAGGTATATATATCTGCTGTAATTTTTAAACCCTGATCTCTAGCCTCCTCTACAATTTCTATAACTTTATCTAACTTTTCCCAATTTGGTTCTCTTGAAGCTTTAAGATGATATATTTCTGATGATATATCAGCCTCTTTTGCAATTCTAATAAATTCATCTAGAGCTTCTAGGAGTGTATTACCTTCGTTTCTCATATGAGAAATATACATGCCACCATATTTCGAAGCAACTTTTGATAGTTCAACAAGTTCCTCAGTAGATGCATAGTCTCCAGGCGCATAAATAAGAGAAGACCCAATACCCATAGCACCTTCCTCCATTGATTTTCTAACAATTTCTTTCATTTTTTTCATCTCCAAATCCGTAGCATCCCTATTATCATAACCGACTTCTAAAATTCTAGTTGTTGCGGCACCTAGAAAAGAAGCAATATTTTGTGACACACCATTTTTTTCAAGTTTCACCATTGCATCCTCAAAAGATATTAATTTTCCGTTATCATAATAAGGACCAGGTGATGTTCCCTCTCCAAATATTTCTAATGTTACTCCTTGAACAAGATCAGATAACCCTCTTCCGTCTTTCATTAATGTATTATATCCCCAGCTTAACATATTAATAAATCCAGGAGAAACCGATAAACCTGATGCATCAATTATTGTGTCAGATTCAAAAGCTGTATTTTCTCCCACATAAGTTATTTTATCATCTTTGATTCCGACAGAACCTACATACGGCTTCTCACCAGAACCATCATAGATCATCCCATTGTATATGAGTATATCTACTATTATTGGTTCACTAGTCTTTTTTTCACATGACAAGAAAGAAAACAAAAAGAGTATTGATAAAAAAGAAAAGTATTTTTTCATAGATTTAAGTGTTGATACAATGTATAATAATATAATTTTTATGTTATCTCACATAAAAAATTTTAAGCTAATTTTAATATTAATAATTTTTTTACCAATATTTTCCTATTCTCAGAATAAACAAAATAGGTATTACAATCCATTCAGAATATCATTATCAGCACTAGCCAAATTTAAAATAGTTACAAATTCAGATAACGAGAATTTGCATAAGTATGATCAAGGAGTTGGAATGATTGGAGAAATTATTTATACAATTGACCAAAAAGCAAAATATGAAATTTCATTAGAAACAGGGTTTTTAGCAGTATTCTTAAATGATAAAAATCAAAATGCTAATAAATATATAATTCCAGTAACTATAAATGCGTACTACTATTTTTTTGACTATGAGTTGTCTCCATTTTTAGGAATTGGATTTGGTCTTGAAAAGTTTAATAATACTAGTGAAGTTATAATTAAACCAACCGTGGGCATTTCTAATAAAAAATTAAAAGTCTATGCAAGGATGGCAATTGGAAACAATATTGGTAATTCTATAGAAATTGGTATTGGTTACTCTTTTAAAGAGAGACCTTGTGGTTGTTTTCCTCAATCACGGTAGTCTACTTTATATCCTGCTGACCTTTGAATATGTCAGAGATTAAGTCTTTAAAATCAACACTAGTTGATGTATATTTTTTTGAGATTAAACTATTCTCAGAAATTCCATGAAGAATAAATTCCATATAAAATTCTTTTTCATTATTGTGAATTGTTTTAGTATGTTTATTAACTAAACTTTCAAGACCATTTACAGAATAAAGCGATTCTGAATATTTTGAATCTGTTATATTATTTTCCAGTTCCAACTTGTTTTTCTCGAACCAAGAAAGTACTTCCGAGTAATGATTTTCTTTCGATTTTTTCTTATCAACAGCTGGAAATATTTTATTAAACATTGTCTTTATAGTCTTTCCTATTAAATTTAAAACAACAATGTAAGATCCTTCTTGCTCACCTTCATATACAAGTTCTAGTTTACCATTAACCGCAGGTATAATTGAAAGAAAATCTGATACCCTAACTGTTGTAGAATCTTTTCCTTCTTGATACATTCTTCTCTCTGCAGATGCTAACATATACTCATATGCAGAAATTGTTAATCTTGCAGAAACACCACTCTTAGTGTCAACAAATTCATATTCTCTCGCCTCAAAGGCCAACTGTTCGATAAGATCTTTAGCAAGCTCCGGAACATGTATACTTTCTTTTGCAACAGATGATGATCGATTTTCTTGGTCTGTTATTTTTCTTGAAACCTCAATTGATTTGGGATAATGCGTTAGTATCTGGCTTCCTATTCTATCCTTTAAAGGAGTCACTATATTACCTCTATTAGTGTAATCTTCAGGATTGGCTGTAAAAATAAATTGAATATCCAGAGGCATCCTAAAATTAAAACCTCTAATTTGAACGTCGTTTTCTTGTAGGATATTGAATAATGATACCTGAATTCTTGGTTGAAGATCAGGAATCTCATTAATAACAAATATACACCTATTAGATCTTGGAACTAGACCATAATTAATCACTTTATAATCTGAGAAAGATAGCTTAAGGTTAGCAGCCTTTATGGGATCAACATCTCCAATTAAATCAGGAACTGTTACGTCAGGTGTAGCTAGCTTTTCAGTAAATCTCCTGTCTCTATGAATCCATGATATAGGAGTTGAATCACCTTTTTCATTGATTAAATCCTTTGCGTAAAAAGATATTGGATTAAACGGGTCATCGTTTAAGACAGATCCAGAAACAATAGGAATATATTCATCCAGTAATTCTACTAAGTTTCTCGCAATTTTAGTTTTAGCTTGCCCTCTTAATCCAAGAAAATTAATATCATGTTTTGAAAGAATAGCTCTTTCTAGGTCTGGAATTACGGTCTCACTGTATCCATGAATACCAGAAAAAATATCAACTTTATTTTTTTTGGAACTAATGAGATTATCTCTTAATTCATCCTTGATAGTTTTCGACTCCCAATCATATGATTTAAGGTCTGCTATTGTTTTTAATTTATTTATATCCATACTAATACCTTTTAACTTTATTTCTATTATAATCTTTAAATATCATTGATCCGAGGTTTTGTAGATCTGCAAAGTATGCTGAGCCATCGTTAATCTCAGTAAACTTTTCTACGAATTCCATAAGATAAGGATCCGAAGCAATCATGAAAGTATTAATCCTTACGCCATTTTTTTTACAAACTGCTGCAAGGTTGTATGTTTTGTTAAGAATTTTTGGGTCAAGACCAAAAGCATTTTTATAATAATTAATTCCTACTTTCATGCAAGTTGGCTTACCATCTGTAATCATAAAAATTTGCTTATTCTTATTCTTTCTTCTTCTTAGAAGATCCATTGCTAATTCAAGACCAGCAATTGTGTTTGTGTGGTATGGTCCTACGCTTAGGTATGGTATATCTTTTATTTTAACTTCCCAGGCATCATTTCCAAAAACAACAACATCCAATGTGTCTTTTTTATATTTTCTCATGATCATTTCAGATAATGCCATGGCAACTTTTTTTGCTGGTGTTATCCTATCTTCACCATACAAAATCATAGAATGACTTATATCAATCAACAATACGGTTGATGTTTGTGATTTTTGGTCGGTCTCATAAGTTTCAAGATCAGACTCAGCAAGTTGAAAGTTTTCAATTCCATAATTTTTCTGAGCATTCTTTATTGATTCATTAAAAGCAATATTTTCAATGTTATCCCCAAACTCATAAGGCTTCGTAGATGAGTCAAAATCTAGACTTGATCCAAAAGTATTAGTCATATGACTGCCAGACTTATCTTTCTTTAACTTTCCAAAAATTTCATCAAGTGCTGAATGTCTAAGTTCTAACTCAGACTTTTTAGTTATCTTGATTTTCTGATCGTTAGGATTTTCCTTTATATAGCCTTTCTTTTTTAAATCTTCTATGAAATCTCCAATACCATAATTTTCAGGAGTGAAGTTATGTTTTCTATCTAACTCCGTCATTATCGAGATAGTCTTGTTGAAATCTCCTGAAGTTATAAGCAATAACTGCTGATAAATTTTTAAAAGATCTTCAAAGTTCTTTGCGTTAAGATCCTTAATTAAACCAATGAATTTTTTAAATACTACTCCTTTCACAGTTATAAGTAAACGAGATGTTTGGCCTAAGTGTTATACTGATTTTTTATAGGGAAACGTCTTTATAAAAATATAAATTCCAAGAAGAATCATCGGAACACTTAACCACTGACCCATGTTAAATGGAATATCATCTTCCCAAACAACTTGGTTCTCCTTGAGAAACTCATCTAAAATTCTTAGAGTCCACAACGCTATCATGAAAATTGAAAAGATAAATCCATTGTTTAGGCTTTGTCTCTTAGAGTACCAAAGAGAAAGTAAGCTAACGAAAAGGACTAAACAGTAAAAAGCTTCATATAGTTGTGCTGGATGTCTAGGGATGGCAATTGTATAAATCTCCGCATAATAAACATTTCTATTTTTAAAAATCTTATAGCTTAAATCTATTCCTTGCTCCTCATATATATGTTTTCTTATACCTTCATAACCTGTCATAAAGCTTTTAACACTGGAACGGTAAAAATTGTTTTCGTATTCTTCATCTATCACTAGGTCATCTTGATATTTAATTCTTATTATAATTGGAACACCCTTATCAGTAGCTTCTCCATCCCTACTCAGAAAAGAAATATTTTCAACTCTTCCATCAAATCTGAAAGACAAAATATCATTTACACTCTTAGCAAATACTACACCATTTTCAGACTTAGTAGGTAAACCAAGAATTTCTGAATTCATAAAATTACCGGTTCTAATAAACGCGCCTGCCAGACATACTACAATTACAATCCTGTCCATAATCCAGAAAAAGTTTTCACCAACTTTCCTAGAATAGATTAACATACCAAGAATTATAGAGATGGCTGCACCATGACTTGCTAAGCCACCCTCCCAGATATAAAGTATTTTTAATGGGTTTGAGAGATAATATACCGGATCATAAAATAAGCAATGACCAACTCTTGCTCCGATGATTGTAGAGACAACCATATACATAGTTAGTCTTTCTACCTCCTCTGGATCCCTGCTCTCTAACTTGTACATCCACCTCATGATGTAGCTACCTACTATGAAACCAGATGCAAATAAGAGTCCATACCACCTTGGTGGAAATCCAGAAATTATTTCAGGATTAGCATTCCAAATAAAATATAAAAGATCTATCATTTAATTATTTTTCCAAAAAATAGGGGTTATTATCATAAGAAACGTAAACAATTCCAATCTACCAATAAACATCAACAATGTCAAAACCCATTTCCCTTCCGTAGGTATAGAATTGTAAGTACCCGATGGACCAACATCACCAATCCCAGGTCCAACATTTCCTAATGTTGCTGCAACAGATCCAATAGCAGTCTCAAAATCAACTCCTATAAACGTCATTACAATAGATCCAAATGAAAAGATAACGACGTAGAGCATCATGAAAGCAAGTATATTAGATATTACCTCATTTGGAACTTTTCTATTATTGAATTTTAGAGTAAAAACACCTGACCGATGAAGCTGTCTTTTAATTTCGTTATAACTATTCTTTAGAAGTACAACATGTCTAACCAATTTAATACCACCCGATGTTGATCCAGCACAGGCCCCAAAAAACATAAGAATGAAAAAGAGAATGGTTATAAAATCTGTCCAACCAGTAAAGTCAGCGGTTGTAAAACCTGTTGTTGTTACGATTGAAACAATATTAAAAAATGCACCTCTAAATGTTTCCTCAGCATATGAACTATCAATCATGTAAAGTGTTGAGAATACGATTAAAGTTAATATTACTATGAAGGATAAATAGATTTTAAATTCTTCATTGTTTAATATTTTCTTAAAATCAAGTTTTAAGGCAAAATAGGTAAGTGTAAAATTTGTTGCAGAAATAAACATAAAAAGAATTATAGTATATTGAATGAGTGGGGACTCAAAATAACCAATACTTGCATTTTTTGTTGAAAAGCCTCCAGTTGCAAAAGTTGTCATAGCATGATTGACCGCATCAAAAATATCCATTCCTTCTGCCCACAAAATAAAAAAGAGTAGTATAGTAAATGTTATATAAATCAACCAAAGTCTCTGCGCAGTCTCCTTTATTCTGGGTTGTAGTTTATCTAAAGAAAAAACTGGTGCCTCAGCAACAAATAATTGCATACCTCCGATACCTAAAAAAGGTAGAATTGCTACAGCCAAAACTATAATTCCCATTCCACCTATCCATTGTGTAAGACTTCTCCAATACAAGATTGAATGATCAAGAGATTCAATGTCATCTAAAATTGTTGCTCCTGTCGTAGTGTATCCAGATACTGTCTCAAAGAATGCATTCGATAGATTGGGTATCTGATTCGTTATTATGTAGGGGAGCATACCAAAAAGACACATAAAAACCCAACTTGAAGTAACTATCAAATACCCATCCCTTCTCCTTAGTTCTTTATTTTTATTATTTTTAGTTCTATAATAAAGCAAAAAACCAACTGCAGAGTTAATGAATGAGGAAACTAACATCCCTTTCCAGGTTGATTCCATATGGTAGATTCCAAAAGGAACAGCGGTAAGCATTAAAAATCCATTAATCATCAATAGAATACCGATGATATTAGCTATGACATTGATATTAAATTTCATTTGAACATTGCCTCAATTGATTTCTTTCCTTCTTTTTTGGTAACAATTAATACTCTGTCACCAACTTCAAAGGTAAAATCTCCTCTTGGAATTAATGGCTCTTTATTTCTTAATACACCACCAATTATTCCATCTTTTGGAAATCCTATCTCTTTGAGTTTATTATCAAGTACATTAGATCCTTCTTTAACTTCAACTTCAATAACATCTGCATCAAGACCTTCAATACTTGTGAAGTTGAGAAGTTCACCTTCTCTTATATAATTTACAATAAAGTTTGCTGTAAGATATTTTATGTTAATGGTAGTGTTAAGTCCCATATTATGTGCTAGAGGAACAAATTCAATATTCTCTACTTGAGAAATAGTCTTCTTAACTCCAGATTCCTTAGCTGCTAAAGACGCTAAAATATTTTTTTCTGTTTCATTTGACAGGGCAAGGAATGCATCCATTGAATCAAGATCCTCCTCTCTCAAAAAATCAACGTCAGTTCCTAGTCCGTTTAATACCATTACATTTGGTAGTTCATCGGCAAACTTTTCACACTTTGGTAAATCTTCGCAAATTAATTTTACACTATACTTTTTAGATAAATGTTTAGCAGAAGTATATGCAAGATCTGATCCGCCGTATATCATTATATTTTTTATTTGTAGATTCTCTCTACCTGATAATGATAAAACAGTATCAACTCCGTTATCAGATTGAGCAATAAAATATGCAATATCCCCTTGTTTTAAAATATTATGAGACCTTGGAATAATGGTCTCATTTTCAATTTTGTCTTCTATATCTCTAACGATGGCGACTGGTGTAAAGCTTGTGTCTGGATTCAAATATGTTGTCTCAGAAAGGGTCTTGTCTTTTAACTCAGATCTTTCATCAATTTTTATTCCTATCAATCTAAGTTTTCCTTTATCAAAAGCATATGAATCAGATACTGCTGATTCTTTAAGTAAGGTTTTGATTTCTGAAGCACCTAAAGTTTCAGGGTATATAACTTCATCTATCCCAATTGATCTATAGTCAAACGAATCTCTTCTGTGAAGAAGTTCACTATTTGAAATCCTAGCTATACATTTTTTTACGCCCAATTTCTTACCAATTACGCATGTTAAAATATTAACCTGTTGAGTTGAAGTAGCAGCAATTAGTAGGTCAGCTTTGGATACACCTGCATTTTCTAAAGTTTTAATTGACGTTGCATCACCTTTAATTATTGAGACGTCCAAATTTTTTGTAGCTTTCTCAAGAGCTTTTTGGCTGTAATCAATAACGACGATGTCGTGAGACTCTTGTGCAAGTAACTTAGATAGGTGAAACCCAACCTCACCAGTACCCGCAATAATAATTTTCATATAATTAAATTTGGGATTACAAATATACCAATTTGTTTATATATCCTTCATTTAAGCATTTTAAAATATTTCTTAGAATAGACCTCAATTTTAGGTGCTAGATATATTGCAGAAATCATTGTAGGAAAAGCCATTATACCATAGGATAAATCAATTACGCTTATAACAAACTTTAGCGAAGAGGTTGATCCAACTAGTATCAAAATTAAATAGATATATCTATAATAATTTTTATATCTCTCACCAACTAAAAATGCGAGACACCTTTCACCAAAAAAAGAAAGACTGAAAAGAGTTGAAATTGCAAAAGTTAAAGTAGTGAAAAGAATAAGGTATTTTCCGAACCAAGGCATTGATATCACAAAAGATTCAATTACCATCTCTATACCAGCAAATGAAGAGTCTCTCCAAGTATCAGTAACTAGAATGCAAATTGAAGTCAAGGTACATACCACAATTGTATCAATAAATGGACCTATCATTGATACCATTCCCTCTTCAATTGGATCCTTTGTATTACTACTTGCATGAATTATTGGAGCAGTACCTATACCTGCTTCATTAGAAAATGAAGCTCTTCTAGCACCAATCATAATAACTGATCCAGCTGCACCACCAAATAGTGAATTAGAAGAAAATGCCTCAGTAATAATTAATCCAAAAGTTGGAATAATTTCACTAAAGTTAATTGCCATTATGTAGAGAACTGAAAGTAAGTATGTAATCACCATAATAGGTGCTAGTCTACTAGCAACCTTCCCAATTCTCTGAATTCCTCCTAAAACAACTAAAGAAACAATAGTCATAATGGTTATGCCTATAAAAAAATCGTTGTATAACTTATTATCAAAAAGCGGAACGTTTTGAAGAATTATATTATTTACAGTTTCAACTATTTGATTAGACTGAAAAATTGGGGAAACACCAAGAAGTCCAAAAAAACAAAAAATAGTGGCTAGTGGTTTCCATTTTTTTCCAAGTCCATTTACAATTACTAACATTGGACCACCTACATTTTTTCCATTTACTCTATCTCTATATAATACTGATAATGAACACGTATAAAATTTTGTAATCATACCAAGTAAAGATGTAATCCACATCCAAAATATTGCACCAGGTCCGCCAAGAGATATTGCGACTGCTACACCACTAATATTTCCCATACCAACAATTCCTCCAATTTGACTTGAGACTGACTCATAGGATGATATACCCTTAGAGTTTGACTTTTTATTAAAAAGAATTTTAAAAGAATGAAAAAAATAGATTAATGGAATAAATCTTGATCTAAGAAGAAAGTAAAACCCACCTCCAAGTAATAGTGAAACTAGAATTAAACCATCCCATAAGTAATTAGCAGAATCAATTACAAAGGATGAAAAACAATCTATAATACTCATTAATCAAAAAATGAATTTACAAATTCTCCTTTATGGAATAATTTTAAGTCACCAACTTTTTCTCCAACACCAATATATTTTATTGGAATTTCAAACCTATCTGTTATTCCAATCACTACACCTCCTTTCGCAGTTCCATCTAATTTAGTGATTGTTATTGAGTTTACATTTGTTGCTTTAGTAAACTCCTCAGCCTGAACAAATGCGTTTTGACCTGTACTACCATCGAGTATAAGCATAACTTCATGAGGAGCATCAGGCTTAAACTTTTGAACTACCCTTTTAATTTTTGATAACTCATTCATAAGATTAAGTTTTGTATGTAATCTTCCTGCGGTATCTATTATAACTATGTCATATTTTTCATCAACTGCTTTTTTAACTGTATCAAAAGCGACAGAAGCAGGGTCTGTATTCATACCATGTGATACCACATCCACTCCAACTCTATCTCCCCACATTTTAATTTGATCTACCGCCGCTGCTCTAAATGTATCAGCTGCACCAATCAGGACTTTTAACCCTCCATTTTTAAACTGAGAAGCTAGTTTACCAATTGTGGTAGTTTTTCCAACACCATTTACTCCAACAACTAAAATAACATACGGTACAGTATCATCTTCTACATCAAAGGCCTCTAAGTCGGAACTGTTTTCAGCGAGAATTTTAACTATCTCTTCTTTTAATATTTTATTTAACTCATTTACACTGCTGTATTTATCTTTTGATACTCTTTCCTCAATTCTTTCAATAATTTTAACTGTTGTCTCTACTCCAACATCTGAGGTAATTAGTATTTCCTCAAGATCATCTAACACATCTGCATCAATTTTTGATTTGCCTAGGACTGCAGATTTTAACTTTGCAAAAAAACTTTTTTTAGTTTTTTCTAAACCTTTTTTGATTGACTCTTGGTCAGAGTCCTCTTCCTCTTCTTCTATAACTTCCTCAACTTCCTCAACTTCCTCAACTTCCTCAACTTCCTCAATATTTTCAACCTTCTCTACAGTTTCTTTTTTCTTTGAGGTAACAGTTTTATCTGTTTTCTCTTTTTTTAAAGTAACTTTTTTCTTTGTGTCTTTTTTAGGCTTCTCATCAGTTTTTATAGATTCTTGTTTTTCTTTTTTTGATGGAAGAATGGCATCCTTTATTTTACTTAGAATTCCTTTTTTCTCTTCTTTTTTGACCTCTATCTTTTTAGGAGATTTCGGTTTGGCGACATCTTTCTTTACCTTTTTCTTAACTGGCTTAGCAGGTTTTTGACTAACCTTTGGGGTCTTCTTTTTCTCTAGCTTTTTTTCTGGAGCTTTTTTAGAATCCTCAGCCTTCTTAGTCTTACCGAAGAGTTTATTTTTTATAAAATCAAATAGACCCATTATTTTTTTTAGAAATATACTAAAAACTGTACTAAAGAATTAGTTAATTAATTTATATCGGCAGATAAACAACAGTATTTGTTGAAAGAATCATTATAAATATTAGACATGTAATAACAGGACCTAAATAAATTCTTCCAGTCATCTCAAAGAATATTCTATTGAAGTAGGGCAAGAAAAACATCATAGGCACTATTCCAAAAAGTAGATTTACACTTAACCAATTTGTCATCCAAAAAACAGATCCCGAGTAAAGGAAAACAGAGTATTGGATTAAGATAATCATAATTAACCCTGATGAGTTTGCTAATCCTGCAACTAACCTTGAAATCCATTCAGGTTGATTTTCAAATCTCATAGCTCCGTTTACTCTCAGAGAATTTGATAGGAAGAATACAAAAAAGAATGGAAAGTACATTGCTAGAACTAGTAGCATCTGAGGTTGAAATATTCTTACACCCATAAACCAAAATCTATAATCTACATGAAAAATAAAATGAATGACATTAAGGGTTCCATAATAAATAAGGAATACCAATAGACCCAATAAAAATGTTTTTACAATTTCTATATTAGTTATTTTTATACCCCAAGAATCTTTTTTAATTCCAGCTTTTCTTCCAAATAAATAGTAAGAGCCAAAAAATAAAATAGCACCAAAAATACCATTAAATGTAGCCCATAACATAACAGAATTATTCATCCTCTGAGGGAAAAACCAGGTTAATTCTCTATTAGAAGCTTTCTGAAAAATAATTTTTGCTATATCAACCATTGGGATAAAGGTCAAACATGCAACTGTGGCACCAATTATAAATATTGACCAAAAAACAACTTTCCCTTTTCTATTTTGTATAGGTAATGGTTTAGGAACCTCTTTAACTAATTCACTAAAGAAATTTAATTTCAATAGGAATCTAGTTAGAGGAACAATCATAATTAGAGAGGTAATCATACTTAGTAAAGTGAATAGTTCTTTCCATTGCCATATCTGATCATAAGGATCAAGTTTAACGTCAGAATTAAATACTTTATCAAAATAAATTAATTGATTGGCTGTTGCAATATTATTATAGGGCTGGAAGGGATGTAATAATCTCTCGTTGTATATTACCCTAGCTGTATTTTTATCTATTTCTCCATAAAATTTTTCTAACTCAATAACTTCTATTTTTTGATTTTCATCCAGTATTGAGTTTACAGTCCTTAAAGCCTCAGGTGCTATCGTCATGTTTCCTGCGTCCCAACCCTGAAGCTCGTTTCTAAATGCTCCTTCATCATATAGAGCATAACTAACACCGACATTTGACCTCACATCATTAAGAACTTTTTCAGACAATGTCAAAACATACCCTGAAACATAAACAGAATGCAGCTTGCTTTTTTTGTTTTCTCTTATTGCCTCTCTTCCAAAATAATTTGCACCTCTGATAGCTGCATTTCCTCCCATGGAATGGCCAGTAGAGGCCATTTTGTCTGTATCTACAAAGTCGAATAGATTTCCCTTACTTACAGTATCAATCAATGCAAACATACCATAACCCTCAGTTGTAGCTGCTCTCCTACTCAATGAAGATGAAGACATTCCCTGAGCATAAGGATCTATTAGTGCAACTACGTTACCTCTCCTTGATAATTCTATTGCTATGTTAGATAGTGCCTCCTTTGACCTTTGAAATCCTGGAATAACAACAATAAATGGGGCTTTATTTGTTTTAGAAGCAGAACTTGGCTTATATAAATCATATATAACGTACTGTTTATTTGATGAGTATAATGCGTGGGATTTTACATTAACATTACCAAAATCTGACTGAACCAAAAAAGAAAAAAATGCAAGAATAAAAAGTAAAGCGATACAGTTTTTTAGACTCATAGCTAAAATTAATAGATTCTTCAATTTTTATAATTGTCATTTATGAACTTTTTGAATTCACCAAGTGCTTCTGGCATATTCATTCTTCCATATCCAATCCTAAAATGATTACTTGGCGATTTAGATAAACTTGAATCATAAATGTTTGATGGTAATAATAAAACACTCCTCTGTTTTATTAGCCTCTCACAAAAGATTTTAATTTTTTCATTTCTTTTAAGTCTTGGAAATCCAATACATCCTCCATCTGGCTGATTCCATTCAAATAAATATTTATATTCTTCAAAGAACCTATTAAGCTCCAACAAATTATTATTAATAATAGTTCTAGTTCTCTCTAATATTATATCTCTTGAGTTTAGAGCTATTAAAGACAATATCTCACTTGGCGCTGAATTGCAAATTGATAGATAATGTTTTTGTTTCTCCATCCTATCAATGAGTTTATGATCCTTTGTTGATATCCAACCAATCCTCACACCTGGCATTCCAAAGGACTTTGACATACCATTGAGTGAAATACCTCTCTCATATATATCTGAAACCTGAGTCAATCTTGATGTTTTATCTCTCTCCATAAGCCTGTAAATCTCATCGCTAAATAAATATATTCCTTTATTTCTACATATATCAACTAATTGATTCAACTCATCTTGAAAAATAATTTTACCTGTTGGATTGTGAGGGAAGTTTATTGATATAAGTTTTGTATTTGGTTTTATTGAATCTTTGAGAATACCCAAGTCCATATTCCAATTATTTTTTGAATCCAGATCAACATTAGTTACATCGCAAATTGAACTTGGTATGGTTTGAGCAGATTGGTAGTTTGGAGTTATAACGATGCAATGATCATCGGATGATAATATAGAATTCATTGATATATAAATCCCCTCCTCAGCACCAGCAAATGTCAAAATATCTTTTTTATCAACCTTATCATATGTTTTTGAAATAGAATCGATTAAGATATCAGAACCAAAAGTTTCTGTATATCCAAGTCTCATACCATCCCAAAGTTTTTTTTCATCTTTAGAACAGAGAGATAATAAATATTTAAGATCTAATGACTCAGTATCTGAAGCGCAAAGGTTGAATTTTGTATTAAATTCCCACTTTGAAAAATAAGTTTCTAATTTAAAGTCTGGTAAAAATGACATTTTAAAACAGATGAGATCTATTTCTTAGTATCTTCCTCTTTTGGAGCTTCTTCCTTAGGTGCCTCAGCAGCAGGTGCTTCCTCTTTTGGAGCTTCTTCCTTAGGTGCCTCAGCAGCAGCTTCTAATTTTGCTTTTTCAGCCTCTTTCTCCTTAGCTCTCAACTCGTCAATAACTTCTTGTTGAGTTTTTCCTGCGAGAATATCTTTGACATAATCCTCAATTACAATCTCTTCTTTAAATACATAAGCTCCTGTTTTTTCTGACTTAACAGACTTTATAAGCTTAGCATATTTAACACCTGACTTATCCCTTAATGAAGCAACAACTTTTTTAGCCATTATTTAATTTCTTTATGTATTGTATATTTTCTCATGATTGGATTGTACTTTTTTAATTCCATCCTGTCAGGAGTATTTTTTTTATTCTTAGTGGTGACATATCTTGAAGTACCTGGTAGTCCAGAATTTTTATGTTCTGTACACTCAAGTATAACCTGTATTCTATTTCCTTTTTTTGCCATGACTTATATAGATAATGTCCCTTTTTCTTTAGCTTTTTTAATAACTGCACTAATGCCATATTTATTGATAGATTTTAAAGCAGAGGAGCATACCTTAATTTTTATCCACTTGTCTTCTTCTGGTATGTAAAACCTCTTAAGGTGTAGATTTGGTGAAAACATTCTCTTTGTCTTGTTATTAGCCTTTGAGACATTGTTTCCGACTCTAGCCCTTTTACCTGTTATCTGACAAACTTTAGACATTTTTTTTTATTAGCACGCAAATATCGCAAAACTGAAAATAATAACAAACCTGTTCAATATTTTTTATTTTTTGGTATTCTGCTATTTTTGAATAAAAAATCAAAAAAAATGATAGATGAAAGTAAAAAAGCAATTGATTTAGAAAATAAATATGGAGCACACAACTACCATCCCTTGCCAGTTGTTCTATCAAGAGGTGAAGGCATTTATGTTTGGGATGTTGAGGGAAAGAAATATTTTGATTATTTATCAGCTTACTCAGCCGTAAATCAAGGGCATTGTCATCCAAAAATTATCAACTCTCTATCAGATCAAGCAAAAAAATTAACTCTAACGTCTAGGGCTTTTTATAATGATACTTTAGGTAAATATGAAAGGTTTATCACAGAATACTTTAAGTATGATAAAGTACTTCCTATGAATACAGGAGTTGAAGGAGGAGAAACAGCAAATAAAATTGCTAGAAAGTGGGGGTATGAAGTTAAAGGAATAAAAGAAAATAAAGCAAAAATAATTTTTGTAAACGGGAATTTTTGGGGAAGAACTTTAGCAGCAATTTCGACATCTGACGATCCATTGTCTTACAAAGGATTTGGACCTTATATGCCTGGATATGAGACAATTCCATATAATGATCTTAGCGCTCTAGAGGAATCATTAAAAGACAAAAATGTTTGTGCATTTATGGTTGAACCCATCCAAGGTGAGGCAGGAGTTATAGTTCCAGATGAAGGTTATCTTTCAGGTATTAGAAGATTATGTGATAAATATAATGTCTTATTTATAGCAGATGAAGTACAAACAGGAATTGGAAGAACTGGTAAAATGTTGGCTACTGACTACGAGGATGCAAGACCAGACATACTTATACTAGGAAAAGCACTTTCTGGAGGAGTGTTACCTGTTTCGGCTGTTCTTGCTGATGATGAGGTAATGATGTGCATTAAACCAGGTGAACATGGTTCAACTTTTGGTGGAAACCCTTTAGCATGCGTTGTAGCAAAATCTGCCCTAGAAGTTATCAATGATCAAAATTTAGTTGAAAATGCTCTTCAAAGAGGGTATCAATTCAGAGAAAACCTTGAAAAATTAAAAGATAAAAATGAGCTTGTAAAAAAAGTGAGAGGAAAGGGTTTATTGAATGCAGTTGTAATTAACGATGAAGAAAAAAGTTCAACTGCTTGGAATATTTGTATGAAAATGAGAGATAAAGGGCTAATTGCCAAACCAACTCATGGAAATATTATAAGATTTGCACCTCCCCTTGTAATATCAGAATCAGAAGTTGAGGAATCCTGCAAAATAATAGAGGATAGCATAATCGAATATTCAAAATCTAATTAAATAAACTCTCATCTCTTTCTATCATAAGAATTGAAGATTGAGGAACAATAAAGTATTTTTCTCCCTGATACATTACTTCATATGAACCACCTTGTAAAAATACAGCTAAATCTCCCTCCTTTACTTGAAGGGGTACATATTTAACTTTTTCATCTTCCGACTTCCATGGCTCATCATTATCCATTGGGAGTGGTATAGGATAACCTGGACCAGATTTAACTATATATCCATACTGAATTTTTTCTTTCTCCTTTACACCCGGTGGGAGGTATAAACCGCTCTCTGATCTCTCAGATTCCTTTCTAGGTTTAACAAGAACCCTGTCACCAACAACATTAATATTATCGAGTGAATTCACATTTTTTTCCATAATAATTATTTTGATCTGTCAACTAATTTTGGATTAATTTTTTTACTAGTTTTAGCTCCTAACTCTCTCAACCTCTCAGTTTTTCTAACTAAATTATCTTTACCACTAGTTAGCTTTTTCATTGCATCCTCATAAGTATTCTTTGTTGTATTTAAATTATTACCAACCTTAATTAAGTCCTCAGAAAAAGACTGAAACTTATCATAAAGTGATCCAGCCTGCCTAGCAATCTCAATTGCGTTTTTATTGGCTTTATCTTGTTTCCACATATATGCTACTGTTTTTAGTGTAGCAAATAAAGTAGAGTTAGTTACCATAACAATATTTTTATCAATTGCTTTATTGTATATACTTACATCTTCTAATACCGCAAGTTTAAATGCAGGTTCATTTGCCATAAACATCAATACGTAGTCAGGTTGATTAATGTCTAAATCCTGATAATTTTTATTTGATAAGGTGGTTATATGATTATTAATACTTTTTAAATGCTCTTTTAGATGAATTTTTTTCTCTTCATCGTCCTCAGCATTATAGTAATTTACGTATGCAACCAATGAAACTTTAGAATCAATTACAATACACTTATCTCCAGGAAGTTTTACAACATAATCAAGTCTTTGATTCTCTAAATCTTCTTTTTTAATATTTTTCTCTTTTTCATAATGAATATTTTTTTCTAAACCTGCAGCATTTAAAATGGTTTCCATCTGTTGTTCTCCCCAATTACCTTGAGTTTTACTCTCTCCCCGAAGAGCATTTGCAAGATTATTTGCATCGTCTCTCATTTTTAGCGTCTCACTCTTAAGGTGATTAATTTCAGACTTAAGTATTGCATTAAACTCCAGAGCATCCTTATTTGAAGTCTCTACTTTCCTTTCAAACCTTTCAATATTTTCTCTTAATGGATTTAAAATATTTGAAATATTTTCTTTGTTGAGGTCTGTAATTTTTTTTGTCTTTTCATCAAAAATCTCATTAGCTAGATTCTTGAACTCTAAGCCTAGGATCTCTTTAATATTATCTAACTCCTTATTTGGGTCATTAGTCTTGTCAGATTCTTTGGTATTCATTTTGTATATAATGAACGATAATCCGGCAAGAAGAAGAAGGCCAATAAAAAGTAGAAGATATTCCATACCCAAAAATAAGAAAATATTTAAAAGGACCTATTCTGAATATTCCTCAACAGGTATACAGCTACAAAATAGATTTCTATCACCATGAGCATTATCAATTCTACTTACTGAAGGCCAAAATTTATTTTGAGAGACAAAATTTAAAGGAAAGGCAGCTTTTTCTCTAGTATATGTATATACCCAGGATGATGAGATAACTGATGATAGAGTATGAGGCGCATTTTTAAGTACATTATTATCTCTTTCATATGTTCCGTTTCTAACTTCCTCAATTTCTTTCCTAACTTCGATCATAGCATCACAAAACCTATCAAGCTCAGCTTTATTTTCACTTTCAGTCGGTTCAATCATCATAGTTCCAGGGACTGGAAAAGAAACAGTTGGTGCGTGGTACCCATAATCCATAAGTCTTTTTGCAATATCTTCTACTTCAATATCTAATTCTGCTTTAAATTCCCTACAATCAATAATAAACTCATGAGCACTAGTTCCATTAACTCCTTTGTATAATATAGGATAATGATTTTCAAGTCTTGACCTTATATAATTTGCATTTAATATTGCTGTTTTTGTAGCATCTGTTAAACCACTAGCTCCCATCATAGATATGTAAGCATATGAAATTGCAAGAATACTCGCACTTCCATAAGGTGCACTTGAAACTGGAGTTATAGTCTTTTTATCGAAATCAGCAAAAATATTTCTTGGTAAGTACTTAACTAATTTCTCAACAACCCCTATTGGTCCCATTCCAGGACCACCTCCTCCGTGTGGAATACAAAATGTCTTATGAAGATTCAAGTGGCAAACATCTGCACCAATTCTCTGTGGGTTGGTTAAACCAACTTGAGCATTCATATTTGCACCATCCATGTATACAAGACCACCATTATCGTGAATAAGTTTACAGACCTCAACAATATGATCTTCGAAAACTCCGTGAGTCGATGGATAAGTTATCATAAGACAACTTAAGTTTTCAGAGTATTTTTCACACTTTTCTCTTAAATCATCGATATCAATATTTCCATGCTTGTCACACTGAATCACAACAACTTTCATACCTGCCATTATTGCGGAAGCGGGGTTAGTTCCGTGGGCCGAAGATGGAATTAAGGCAATATCTCTTTGATTATTTCTGTTATCTAAATGATAAGCTCTTATAACCATTAGACCTGTATATTCACCCTGAGCACCTGAGTTTGGCTGGAAAGATAGAGATGAGAAACCTGTTATTTCCGATAACCATATATTTAACTCTTTGATCATTTTTTCGTAACCTTGATATTGGTCTTTTGGGACAAAAGGATGAAGGTTCATCTCTTCCCAAGTTACTGGAATCATTTCAGTTGTAGAATTAAGCTTCATTGTACATGAACCTAAAGAGATCATAGAATGGACCAGAGATAAATCCTTATTCTCAAGTCTTTTCATATACCTTAATATCTCATGTTCTGTTTGGTATTTATTAAAAACTTCGTGCTCTAAAAAGGTTGATTCTCTGATTAAACTTTGATTTTCTTCATAGTTATAATTTTCTAGAGAATCTAAATCAATCTCTAAATTCTTATTAGATAACTCAGAGAATACTTCTAATACATCCAAAACATCTTTATAGCCCTTTGTTTCGTCGAGAGAGATACCAACGTGGTTAGAGTCATAATATCTAAGATTAATTTTAGCTTGCTCTGATAATTTTTTTAGAGAAGCTTTATCCTTTTCGTCAATTTCAACTTTTAGGGTATCAAAGAAATTTGAGTTCAACTGTTTAAAACCTAGCTTTTGCAATCCAATATCCAAAGTTTTTGTTAGGTAATTAATTTTTTTAGCAATATTTAATAGACCCTTCCTTCCGTGGAAAACTGTATACATACCGGCCATGACTGCAAGAAGAACTTGTGCAGTACAAATATTTGATGTTGCTCTATCTCTCTTAATATGTTGTTCCCTTGTCTGAAGAGCCATTCTATATGCTGGATTCCCTGATTTATCTATACTAACACCAATAATTCTTCCAGGAATATGTCTCTTAAATTCCTCTTTAGTTGCAAAAAAAGCAGCATGAGGACCACCGAATCCCATTGGCACACCAAATCTTTGTGAATTACCTACTACAGCAGAAGCTCCAAACTCACCTGGCGGTTTAAATAAAACCAGGCTCATTAAATCAGAACACACACATGTAAAAATATTTTTCTCATTACATTTTTCAATAATTGAGGAAGGACTCTCAAGATTTCCATTAGAGTCAGGATACTGAATTAATGCACCAAAAAAATCATCAGAATAATCAAACTTACTAACATCATCTATTACTAACTCAATACCCAGTGGAACAGATCTTGTTTTTAATAACTCTACAGTTTGTGGATATGTCTTATTAGAAACAAAAAATTTACTTGAAGATTTTTTGGGACCTTTCCTTACCCTAAAAAACATGGTCATCGCCTCCGAAGCAGCTGTTCCCTCATCAAGGAGAGATGCATTTGCCAGATCCATACCAGTAAGATCGGTTACCATTGTCTGATAATTAATTAGAGCTTCTAATCTTCCTTGAGCTATCTCAGCTTGATAAGGAGTATATGCGGTATACCAACCAGGATTCTCTAAAATATTTCGCTTTATTACAGTAGGAGTAATGGTATCATAATATCCCATACCGATAAAACTTCTATAATTCTTATTTCTTCCAACTAAACTTTTAAAAGACTTTAGAAACTCTGTCTCTGTCTTAGGCTCTTCAAGAGACATCTGCTCATTTAATTTGATCGAATCAGGTATGGTTTTGTCTATTAAGCTATCAACAGAATCATATCCTATTTGCTTAAGTATTTCCTGTTCTTCGTTAGGTGTGATAGAATTGTGTCTTTTCGAGAATTGGTCAGAATTAAATGATAAAATATTCATAATATTATTGATGAAAAAATATACGCAAATGTATACAAGAAGTTTAAAAAGAAAATAGATTGAATTAAAGAAAATAGATTAATTCTAAAAAATTAAATTTGCATCAAAGAGATATAAAAATATGTCCACTATCCTAATTAAAAATGCTACTATTATTAACGAAAATTCAAGAACAATCTCAGATGTCTTAATTAGAGATAGAAGGATAGAAAAAATTGATACAAATATTAGTACTTATGAATCTCATAAAACTATAGAAGCTAAGGGTTTGTATTTAATCCCTGGACTAATTGATGACCAAGTACACTTCAGAGAACCTGGTCTTACTCACAAAGCTGAAATATTTACGGAGTCCATGGCAGCTGTTGCGGGAGGTGTAACTACATACATGGAGATGCCCAATACTATTCCAAATGCTACCACCATAAACAAACTTGAAAAAAAATACGACATAGCAAATAAAAAATCATTTGCCAATTATTCTTTTTATCTAGGCGCAACAAATAATAATATGGATGAGCTTAATAAATTAGATAAGAGAAAAGTTTGTGGATTAAAAATATTTATGGGATCCTCAACTGGAAATATGCTCGTAGACAATGAAAAAGCTTTAAATGAAATATTTAAAAACTCTGAAGTAATTATAACCACTCACTGTGAAGATGAGATAACAGTACAAGAAAACCTTAGAAAAGCTATAGAAAAATATGGAGAAAATATACCAATAGAAGAGCATCCAAGAATTAGATCAAGAGAGGCTTGTTACAAATCTTCTTCAAGAGCAATTGAGCTTGCCAAGGAATACGGATCTAGACTTCACATTCTTCACATATCAACTAAAGAAGAGATTAAGTTATTTGAAAACATTCCATTATCTGAAAAAAAAATAACCAGTGAGGCATGTCTTCATCACCTATGGTTCACAGATGAGAACTACATAGATCTTGGGAGTCTAATTAAATGGAATCCAGCGGTCAAGAGTGTTGAGGATAGGGATGCAATAATAGATGCTGTAAAAAATAACTTTATTGACGTAATTGCAACAGATCACGCTCCACACACCATTGAGGAAAAATCCAATAATTATTTAAATGCACCTTCGGGTGGGCCACTAATACAATTTTCATTACCTCTTCTTCTTGAAATGAGTTTGAAAGGAAAGATTAAGATTGAAGAGATAGTACAGAAAACATCTCACAATTTGGCAGAGTTATTTCAGATTAAAGATAGAGGTTACATAAAAGAAGGATACTATGCAGACCTGGTACTTTTTAATCTAAATTCAAAAACAGATGTATCAAGGGAAAGCATATATTCAAAGTGTGGATGGAGTCCACTAAAAAATGAAACTTTTAATTCAAAAGTAATCCACACTTTTGTTTCAGGAAATCATATACTCAAAGACGGGAAATTAAATGGTGACCCAGACTCTATGCGACTTGAGTTTGATAGAGATTAAATAATTTAATTTGTCTTAGTTAGAACATTATTCTAGATTTACTGATTCAAAATGGTGGTTGTAGTTCAGTTGGTTAGAACGCCTGATTGTGGTTCAGGAGGTCGCCGGTTCGAGTCCGGTCTTCCACCCTTTTTTCTTAC
>MDTB01006810.1_pt1 | contig 28813 bp, 24 predicted proteins | sample 811161 | NCBI WGS metagenome assembly MDTB01 (sample SAMN05326650, study PRJNA326480) | marine metagenome | isolation source: seawater | place: Mediterranean Sea | collected 2009
CATGTGAAAGCCGAGATCGGTGAATTGATAAAAAAACTCTTCTTCGAAATACGGCCTCAGCCGATGCTTTGTAACGATTAGGGGGAATTCAATGCGAGTTTCGTTTCGATAGCGCACATGATCGTCTCCCTCACCCGAACTAAAATGTCGAAACTCTAAGCGATGTCGGTTTCCTAAAGTCCACTTCCCTTGATTTTTCCGCCAGCTCAAATTGATTTGAGGTCTAAATTCTTCACGCCACCCATTTGATAACTTTAAGAAATACTGTCGGTAGCCGATATCTGCACTCCAAGTTCCGGACAACTTGCGACCTAGATTATAATCAAAGTAACCCATAAATGGGTTTTGATAACCACTTTTGCTTGATAAGTTATTTCTAGAAATCCAATACCAATTTTCAGATAAGGATTTTTTTAATAATAAATTATGGCTCACACCCGTTTCCCACTCGGCAAAAACTATGTTTTTCATAAGTGGAGAGCAGAGCATTAATAAGAGTAAAACATGTACTAACATAAGACATTCAATTTTACTGAATGAACTAGAAAAAGAGATTCAGTCCAATCACAAAGATATGGCGATTTCGCCAATTTTCTCCAAACTCTTGCGTGTGCCACTGATAGCCGAACTTAAACTCAACCACCGACTTGGGCTAAAGCTCAGTCCTAAGGTCATTTAATTCATGTGAAAGCCGAGATCGGTGAATTGATAAAAAAACTCTTCGTCGAAATACGGCCCTAGCTGATGCTTTGTAACGGTTAAGAGGAATTCAATTTCACTGTCGATACTCGACATAGTAAGATTGAATTAAATGAACCTAATCAATTGAAAGCGCCTCCAGCTCCTCTAAAGCTCTCATTTCACGCTCTTTTAAGTCCTTGAGCTCTTTTGCCCGCTTAATGGATGCCGCTTGCTCTCTTCTTAATTTATTCAATCTAGCTTCCGCACGCATAGCTCGAATTTTTGCTTCCTCTAATTCTGCATCTGTTATATTAGAACCTCTTTGAATAGCGGCTTCTTTTTGCGCTTGGGCTAGTTTGTACTGAGTTTCTCTGTACTCCTGAATTTCTTTATCTTGAGCTTCTCCAATATTACTTCCGATAATCGCACCCGCTAGAGCTCCAATGGCGGCTCCCCGAGCTCCAGCATTGTCTGCATCGGATTGATTCCCAATGATGGCTCCAGCCAATGCACCCGCAGCCGCACCTTGGGCAGCAGACCTCTGTTGATTAGGCCCCGCAGTGGTTGTTTCACAGCCAGTAAGAAGAATTAAAGCTATCGAGCAACTAATTGCCCATACAAATGTAGAAAAAGATGAAGGTAGAGATGAAGGTAAATTTTTCATAAAAGAAGAATTTCGAGGAATATAAAAATAAGATTAGTGTAATATATCACTTCTGGAAAATTTGTAAAATCAATTCTAGCTTTTAATCGCACACATAGGACCCATTTAAGGGAAAAACTCCGCGAAAAACTTTTTACAAGACCTTGCCTAATTTTAAGAAATGTTTCAGGAAAACGATGCTTCTGCCAACTGTGCTTTGAGCTTAAACAAAAAAGGTTCAAGACTCCTTACGGACTGCAGTCCATACGGCAAAGGCAATCAATACCCCCCCGATGAGCAAGCGAACGATTGCTTCCCAAGAAGCCGTTCCAATTTCTCCAAATACAAATAAGGAAACAATCATAGCTAGCGGAACAAGTGCGTTGTTGAATGCAGCGAGAACACCTGGGTTCGTACGACTGGCTCCCTTATTCCAAAGAAAAAAACCGAGGCCAGAAGCAATGAAACCAAGGTATAAAATCGACTGCCACTGAACGAGATTAATCTCATCAAGCTGGCCATCAGAAAAAAACAAACTGAAGCCTCCTGCACAGAATGCACCCCCCATCGCCAGTAAGGCGAAAACAGAACGATCATCGATCGAAGTATGTACCTGCTTCCAATCTCGATAGGCAATTTGTCCGAAGGCAAAAGCGATCCCAGACAATTGCATGAGAAAAAAACCAAACCAAAAGCCACCCGAGGGCAGCCCTTTCATTTTAATCACCGCAGCCCCAACTATAGAAAGAATAGCGGCGAGCAAGTAGCGAGCGGAAAAGGACTGATTGCGCAAGTTATGAATCCATACAACATAGACGGGTGTCAAAAGAGAAAAGAGTGCTACTAGATGGGACGGTAGATATTGATAGGCTTTCATGTAGGCAACATACATTAATCCAAATTGAACAAAACCATAGGCAAGCAAGCGGAAGCAATCCAAGGGCAAAAGTAAATTAGGGCGAAAGAAGGGCAAAAATAACAGACTTGCACATCCGAGGCGCACACTGGCGACAAAAAATGGATCGACGCCAGCTAGTGTGTTTCCAATCAAGCCAAAGGAAAAAGCCCAAACTAAGGAGACTAGAGCTAAGTAGAGCATGCTGTTAAAGCTGTTAAAAAGAGCTCAATAATAAACCTTACCAAGCGTAGCTTAGCCCCAAAGAACTCTGAATACTCCTACCGGGCGTACCTGGCATATCTTGGTAGTCTTCATCCCAAGCGTTATCAACCGAAGCAAAAAATTCTAAACCCGAATAATTTTGAGGATACAGACTCAGACCTAAGTGAGTAAAAAAAGCGCGCCTTCCACTGGTACGCAAGGGATTCTTTTCTTGAATACGCCATTCATTATCGATGCGAAATACTATGCTAGCATTGGGCGACCAAATCGTTCCGAGCGTAAGGCGATGTTTTGCGTAATTGAGGGCGTAAAAACTCGCCTCGATACGGTTGTCGCCATAATCTGAAGTTTTATCTAGAGCGGTGTAACTGGCTATAGCTTGCACTGTTTTCCAACGCCTTGAGGCAATCAACTCTAAACCCAGCGTCTCAAGATCTACGCCGGTTGCCGATCGAGCATAAGGATCTTCAACCGTATAGGTCCAATCGACCAAATCTTGATCACGGCGATAAAATAAAGCACCTTCAAACTTAAAGTTATCCCGAATAACCGAAGTGCCGATCTCTAAGTTTTGGCTGTTTTCTCGTGCCAGATCGGCATCACTTGCAAAAGGGCCACCACTGGACGCTCCAATAGCCGTATATCCAGCGATTTGACTCGCTTCGGAAAACGATACGTACACAGTTTCAGAATCGCCACTACTGTGACTGCGTTGCCATTTAATATCGCTGATCAATGAGACTTGTGAATCATTGCGCAGGGGATCGTCTAAACTGACACCCCAACGAAAACTCAAGCGTTCCCCGCCCGCTTCTTTAATTAAATATTCTGGAAGTATACTCAGCTTAGCGTAGGATCTCGAAGTATCCCTAAGGGTCGTTGATTCTATCTTATCCCGACTGTACTGACCCGCATAGTAAACCCCCATGCTCGAATTCAATTGATGGTAGCCATTGAATCCTACTGAAGCGACTTCTGTCTCGTGCTTGGCAGAATAACTAAAGGCGTTGCCCGAGCTACGACTGACCGCATCGAGCTGATAATGATCTGAGTTCCGACGGTGACTGAGCGAAAACTCGATGCGGTTAGCTCGATCAAACTTATGCTGATGGTTGAAAATGAATAAACGCGTTTTTATAGTTTCATACTCTATAGGATCGATAAATTTATTGGCAGTATACATAGCCGGCCAGCCAAAGTACTTTGACTGATAACCAGCAAAAAGGTCAGTTTGAGACTGCGGACGCAGAATCTGAATTCGTGCTGCCGATCGGTCAAAGTCATGGTCTCCAAATTCAACAGTCCCGTCACTCTCAGACTGAGAATATTCCAATTCATAACCCAAAGAGCCCTCTTCGATCTCACCCCAAGGCTTTGTCCAAGCTTGGTGCAAGCGTTGAAAATTAAGTGCATGAGCACCACCCCCATAAGTAACACTACCGCCTTCAAATATTTGGCTCCAATTATAAAGGATCGTTCCAGTAGAACTATTGAAACCATAGAGTGCGTTATCGGCACCTGTATAGACTTCTAATTCACTAAGCATCTCGGGAGCAATGGGCAATTCCGTTGAATAATGTCCCGTTTGGGGATCGATCAGTGTCACCGCTCCAACCCGAATACCCGTACCTTCAAAGATACCTCCGCGGATGCTAACATCTCCCTGAGCTTCCGCCATGTTGCGGGACTGAAAATCAATCCGTGGATCAAAATCTAAATTAGAAACGATCGATTCAAAGGTGGTAGCTGGGCGGAGGTTCGCCGTTTCTTGACCGCGAACAGTCAGAGATGGAAGTGTGTAGATCATAAGGCTGTCATCGACTTCCGCAAACAGGCTCTCAACAGAGCATATGAACCATGCCAAGAGTAGCAAAAGGGAAAACTTTAGTCTAGAGGTGGGACTTATTATCATAGTGAATTTATCTACATTTTTGTTGTTTAAATGCAATTGTTAACTCAAAATTACATTTAGTTAACAATCCTCACCTTAAAATCAAAAAATTGGAAAAACCCAAGGAAGAAATTTTCTTAGCTGGAGGCTGCCTCTGGGGCGTTCAAGAGTTTATCCGCTATCTGCCAGGCGTTCTTTCTACTGAGGCCGGAAGAGCAAACGGCTCCTCCCAATCACTGACTGGAGACTACGATGGCTATGCTGAGTGTGTTCGCGTTCGCTTTGATTCTGAGAAAATAACAGTTGTTCAATTATTGAAGCATCTGTTTGAGATCATCGACCCCTACAGCCTTAATAAACAAGGGCCCGACCATGGCAGACAATACCGGACAGGCGTTTACAGCCAAAATCCCGAACACCTCCAGGCTGCACAGCAGTTCATCAAATCAAGGGCAGATGCTTCAAGGATAGCCTTAGAAATTTTACCGTTGAGCAATTACCTCAGAAGCGCGGATCACCACCAAGACCGCCTCCAACGCTTCCCCAATGAACCCTGCCACTTGCCTAAAGAACTCTTGTATAAATATCGTAATCTCGAGCATTGAAGCCTTCGGTACCGCTTGTATTGTGGCACTTGCTCACAAAGTTCGCTTCAAATCCACGGCATGAGCAAAAAAGAACACGCTATAGACCGAACAACCCTTTGATGCTTGAGATAGCTTCAGTTATACTGAAAAAATTGCCTTTTTAATTGAGATACAGAAAAAATAAATAAAAAGACAAAATCTTTAAATAATCATAAGAAATCAAAAATAATTAATTTAGCTGTTGACTCTCAGTTTAAAATTTAAGTTAATTTATTCTACTATCCCTAACATGATTAAAAATACCCTTAAATTTTTCTTAATAAGTCTTTCTCTGAGTGTTCTCACGCAAGCAGGCTTTGTTCCCCCTGGTTTAAGTTCAAATCCGGGTATTGCCAATAGTCCGAACTTTGATTGGTCGACTACAAACATTAAGAACAACCCTGAATTCTTTAATAATGAAAGTAATTTCTTTGAAGGCCATGATATTCAATTTGATAGTGATTTACATGGCTTCTTAAACGCCAAAAAAGGTATCTTGACTGGCAAGCCGATAGGTAGAGTGCGCAAACTTGCTGGCATAGCTAATGCAGGCTATAATAGCTACGACAATTTTGGTGCTGCTCAATTCTTTAGCGTAGGTCGAAACACATCGTTTACTGGAGTGGGAGTTGATACAGGCAATGGCAACGAGAAGTTTGAAATTTTCGGTGGAGACAACGATGGAGCTGAAAAAAATATTTCTATTCAAGTCCGAAATAAGTCTGATAGCGAGAAATACGGCGCTCACAGTCATCATGATCATCACACAGGCAATACTGTTATCGGACACTCCCCTCTAGTATCAAATGTTATCCGATTGCACGGTATGGGCATTCAAGCAACTTCCTCAGATGGCCGAACAAAAACTCATCCTTTCGCTTTAGAGGCAACGTACACGCAAGAAGACTATGATGCGACTTTCAGTCTGCCAGAACTCGATGAACTGATAAACGGCTGCCTATTCCTCGGTTGGTTGAACACAGCTATAGATGGAAATCCAAATGATATCACTGGCGACGACCGCTGGGTGCATGCTGTCCAAGGAAACTTTGACAATATGCCCGACAACCCGAATCGCCACGATGAGCACGGCGTGATTGGAAATGCATTTATTGGAACCCTACAACAGTATATCGATGGAACCGCCACTTCAATTCCTGGTTTAAACAAAGCGGCAGGAGAAATTCGTGTTGGTGACCACGGTGGTGATCCAGTCTCTAACACCGTGTGGGCGATTATCGATCATAACAGTGACTTCACCGTGATTCCCGAAACATCCACCTATGCATTACTGGCTGGACTAATTGCCTTGGCTACGGCGCTAGTTCGAAGAAACAATTAAATCATATCTTATAATAATTTTATAGCTCAGCTCAGGCTGAGCTTTTTTGTTGATTCATCCGAAGATACTCCACATTGCTTATCCTAGAGCCCAACAAAATCTTAGCTTTCCGCATCGAAACTTATGAACTTTTTCAAGATTTCAGTCGTCCTTTCCCTCTCCTTCTTCTTGATCTCTATTTTAACTGCGGCAAGGTCTACAGATCACCCACACGATAGGAGTGTACACCCCTCGAAAGTCATGATTGGCTTACAAACTGGCTATGCGTGGATTGAATCGAAAGGTGCTCACATGTTGACTGACGACTCTGGATCTATAATTGGTCTCCACATCATGCACCACAAAGTAGCGAAAACTCATTCAAAACATTGCTTAGATGAGCGTCTTTCTTGGGCGGCCGGAATCCACAAAATTCTAACTGAAGATCCGCACTATGGAATGATGATCGGACTCATGTATGAACTGAGCCCACGACTGACCTTATCGTTTATGCCAGGCTATATGTTTATGAAACACGGCTCTCACTCAGCCATGGATCACTCAGGCATGGGATCTATGGGAGGCATGACAACTACAATGGATAGTGTCGATTCAAAATGGTCTTCCGAATATGCCAGTCACATTGAGTTAATTTTTTCCTTAAATGCCTTTGATCAAAATTTCAAACCGAGTATTAGCTGGATGACTTCGGATAGCCACAAACTCTACAGCATTGGGTTTAATTTTAGTTTCTAAGCGGGCTTTTCACTAAAGTCTTTAAAAGCCGGCCAAAATAATTATTTTTTCAACATGGCTTCAGATCTTGATAAAGCAACGCTAGATGCCTTTGATTCTTTGCGTAATCGCATAGCTTACCATGATGCTTTATACTATAAAGACGCTCGACCGGAAATAGACGATCAAGCCTATGATCGCTTAAAAGCAGAATTTGAACAACTCTTACAGCGTCACCCTGAACTCGAAAAACAACTCGGCTCAAGCAGTAGAATTGGCGATGATCGAAGTGAGGGCTTTGAAAGTTTTGCCCACCGTATGCCCATGCTCAGCCTCGACAATACCTACAGTCGAGACGCTTTCTTTCATTTCGTCGATCGCTTGGAAAAACAATTTTCTGACGAATCCTTTCAATTAAGTGTTGAGCCAAAAATTGACGGTGTAGCCGTAAGTTTAACCTATGAAGATGGCTACTTAACCCGAGCTCTAACTCGTGGCAACGGAACTGAAGGCGATGCCATCACTCGAAATGTGGAACGGATACAAAATTTACCCAAGCACATCCCACAAGGGAATTGTCCCCGATTAATGGAAGTACGAGGAGAAATCTACATGCGACACAGTGAATTTGAACGCATTAATGCCCTGCGAAAAGAAAAGGGACAATCACTCTTTAAAAATCCGAGAAACCTTGCAGCAGGAACTGTGAAATTACTCGATTCTACAGAAGCAGAAAAGCGCCAACTCGATATTGTTACCTATGGGATTGGAGCCTTTGAACCGGCAAACAGCTTTAAGAGTCAATCTCAAGTACAAGAAAGCCTCAAAAGCTGGCAATTCCCGATCTTAGAAAAATTCTGGGTAGCAGAATCGACCGAAGAAGCTTGGCACTATATTCAATCCTTAGACAAGCTCCGCAATTCCTTTGCTTACCCGACTGATGGTGCCGTGATCAAAGTCAATGCATTCAGTCAGCAAAAGCTACTCGGTTCAACGGCAAAAGCACCCCGCTATGCCATCGCCTATAAATTTGAAGCGGAACGCGCCGAAACCCGCTTAAAAGACATACAATTACAGATCGGTCGAACTGGAGCGATCACTCCCGTAGCTCTGCTCGAACCAGTTCAATTAGCGGGGACGACCGTTTCACGAGCTAGCCTCCACAACGAAGACGAAATCCTTAGAAAAGATATTCGTATTGGCGACAGCGTGCTCGTGCAGAAAGCCGGAGAAATTATCCCTCAGGTGCTCTCGGTAAACCTTGATAAACGCCCGGCGAACTCCCAAGCCTTTTCTTTTTCCGAACACCTAGAAAAAAGAAATATTCAAGCAGTACGCGACCCCGATGGTGCTACTTGGCGTATCACGGCAAAAGACGACCCCATCCGTCGTAAACGCAGCCTTATGCATTTTGCCAGCCGAACCGCCATGGATATTGACCATCTAGGCAGTGCGGTGATCGAACAATTAATCGATAGATACCAGCTACAAGATCCCTCCGATCTCTATACGCTGAACACAGATAACTTTTTAGAGCTGGATAAATTTAAAGAAAAATCAGCTTCAAATCTTTATCAAGCCATCCAGGCGAGTAAGTCACAAGCTCTTTGGCGATTGATCCACGGCATCGGCATCCCAAATGTCGGCAAACAAGCAGCCAAAGACCTCGAATCTCATTTTAATTCATTAGAACGCCTTCAATCCGCCAGCTACTCCGACTTAATTCAAATCGATGGCATTGGCTCAACAATGGCTGAAAGTATTTGCAACTGGTTTGATCAGACAGAAAACCAGCACATGCTTGCCGAATTCAAACGGCACGGCCTCAATTTAGCAAGTACGGCAAGCCAAAGCCAAGATCAAGGTCGGGGAAACTTAGCTGGTAAAACATTTGTAATCACTGGAAAGCTCTCCTCGATGAGCCGAGAAGAAGCCGCCGAGCAGATCGAACAAGCGGGTGGCAAGGTGAGTAGTTCAGTCAGCAAAAAGACCGACTTCCTCTTAGCGGGAGAAGCGGCTGGCTCTAAATTGGCTAAAGCAGAAGCCCTTGCAATTCCCGTGCTCTCTGAAGCTGCCTTACGAGAACTCCTAAATCCCTAAAAATAGAACTGGGATGAGCATAAAAGCTCGGTAAGAATCAACCTGTCTCAATCGCAAACGCGCTTTAAGTCCTCAATTGTTTCAAATAAGGCCTCCTCCATTGAGTAGCTGGGTGCATAGTCTAGATCACACCGTGCGTTGCTCAGATCAAAATAATGATCCTTAGCCAGCTCGACTGCAGCAAAACGAGTCAGTGGTGGTTCACCCTTTAGCGGAAGCAACTGCCACAAGCCTTCAAGGATCGCTCCAAGACTATAGGCAAGGGGCAAGGGAACACGACCTTTGAGCTCTGGCTGCCCCAACTCCCGCAAAATCTTGTTCAGCCAATCCCATAAAAACACAGGTTCTCCTTGTGAAATAAAATAGGCCTTTCCACTAGCGAGGCCTGACTGCAAAGCTGCTAAAGCATGGATATGGGCACGGGCTGCATCTTTAACAAAGGTGACATCCACCTGATTGGATCCAGATCCAATCACTTTCAAGCGTTTTGCTCGAACCGCTTCAATAACCCGCGGTAATAAATGAGGATCTCTTGGACCAAAAATTAAATGTGGTCTCAGTGCACAGACCTGCAAATTGTTTGACTGTGCTGCTAAGACTAATTTTTCAGCCTCAGCCTTGCTCTCCGCATAGGCACAGAGCCATCGTCTTCCGTACGGTAATCGTTCATCCTCCCCTTTAAAAGCTGAACGATTGAAAACCACACTCGGCGTACTCGTATGCACCAAATAAGAAACTCCGTGTTCTTGGCAGGCTTGGATAATATTTTGTGTTCCCCCAACATTCACCGAAAAATAGGAACTGCGATCACCCCAAATGCCCGCCTTAGCCGCAACATGAAAAACTGCTTCTTTCCTCTGACAAACTTGGTGCACCGCATCAGCATCGGTCAGATCACCTCGGTGCACTCGGACACCCATCGAAGCTAATTCGCTTTGTTCTCCACGACTGAATGAGTGTACGCTATGCCCATCAACTAAAAGTGCCTCTACGATATATCGGCCAAGAAAACCCGCCCCTCCTGTCACTAATATTTCCATAAATATTATAGATCATCCATCGATTCCATCTCTGCCTTCGATCGTCGCTTAACCATTTTGCACCCAATCAGAATGGAAAGTTCATACAATAAGTAGAGCATCGCAGTAGTGATGGGTAGAGAAAGAAAATCGCCACCAGGTGAGATCAAAGCAGAAAAGATCATCAGAGCGACCAATACAGTTGCTCGGGAGCGTTTAAGTACATGAATGGGAATGATGTCGAGAAAGATCAAAACAAGAATGACCAAGGGAAATTGAAAGAAAACTCCAGATGCTAAACTGAACCAAACAACCAAATTATAATAGTCGGAAGCTGCCCAGAGCAGGTCAAAGCCGAGCATCTCATTAAGCCGTACGGTAAAGCCCAAAGTCAATGGAAGTACGATCCAAAAAGCAAAGAGTACACCGAGTATGAACATGAGCAGCGCGCCAAAACAACTCGGAGCTAAAATTTTGCGTTCGGAATCAGTCAAGCCAGGCGCAATAAAACAGGCCAAAAAATACAAGATAAAAGGCATCGCTAAACTGAGACCACCGAGCACTGCGACTTGAATGTAGACTGAAATGACTCCCATCGGACGATAGGTGATTAAATTTTGATCGACCAGATCAGCTGATCCATACGCTTTGAGTAAAGGCATTTGAAGAAAACCAGCCACATCCTTCATGAAACAGAAGACGAGAATGAGTCCAATCGCAAATGCGATGCAACTGCGACCTAAAGTCCACCTAAATTCTTCAAGGTGTTCTAAAAATGTCATTTCATTGTTTAACTCTTCTGAATTTTTCAACATGGGAAACTGAGAATAGCGGATACGCTAAATATCTATTAGAAAATATTAAATAAAATAAACCGCCAGCAGAAAAAAGTTTATCCTTATCGTTTGACAGTTGACCGCTTTTGTATTTTCACAAAAGTTTCTCATAAATAAACTATTTAACAAAATCTCAAAGTAGCATTACTTCAAAAACTCATAATTACAATGCCCACTAAAAAAGCAGCAAAGAAAAAAACGACTCAACGTTCCGTCAAAGCGGTAAAATACAGTTATAATTTCGGGAGAAAAACCGATGGCAATGTCAAGCTTAGAGAACTGCTCGGCGGTAAAGGTGCCAACTTAGCGGAGATGGCGCGAATTGGCTTACCCGTTCCCCCAGGTTTCACACTAACTACAGAAGTGTGTACTTATTTTTACGACAACAAACAAAGCTACCCCAAGAGCTTGACAAAAGAAGTGACCGATTCAGTTGGACTAATTGAAAAACAACTCGGCAAAAAGCTCGGAGATCCTAAGAAGCCCCTACTCTTATCCGTTCGTTCCGGTGCTCGTGAATCAATGCCTGGCATGATGGACACCATTTTAAATCTGGGTCTGAATGACAAAACAGTCGTTGCTCTTGCCAAGGACTCTGGCAACGAAGCCTTTGCCTACGACTGCTACCGCCGCTTCATCCAAATGTACGGTGATGTCGTCATGGGCGTACAGGCAGTTAATGAAAATGACCACTGTCCTTTTGAAGCCACTTTAGAAAAACTTCGCAAAGAGGTCAAAGTTGAATTTGATAACCAACTCACTGCGAGCCACCTGAAGGAATTGATCAAACGCTATAAAGCGATCATTAAAAAGCGCACAAATTCAGCTTTCCCTCAAGATCCGTATAAACAGCTTTGGGGCGCAGTGGGTGCTGTGTTTAAATCATGGCAAAACGAACGCGCCACCCTCTATCGCCAAAAATATGGTATACCTGCCTCATGGGGTACGGCCGTCAATGTCCAAGCCATGGTCTTTGGAAATATGGGAGAAGATTGTGCAACGGGAGTTGCCTTCACAAGAGACCCTGCCAACGGAGAGAAAATCTTCTACGGAGAATATCTAATCAATGCCCAGGGTGAAGATGTGGTTGCCGGTATTCGAACACCCAACCCTATCGCACAGCTCAATGATGAAATGCCAGGTGCTTACGAAGAGCTCGAGGCGGTACGCATCAAACTCGAAAAGCACTTTAAAGACATGCAGGACTTTGAATTCACAGTAGAAAACAACAAGCTCTACATGTTGCAAACACGAAACGGAAAACGCACCGGACTGGCTGCCGTTCGCATTGCAGTTGAATTAAACAAGGAAAGACTGATTGACCAGAAAACTGCCTTGAAAAAAATTCCAGCTGATTCTATTTCCAGTCTCTTAGTAGCCGTATTTGATCAAGACGCAATCAAGAAGACCAAAGCACTTGCTTACGGACTTCCCGCCGGACCGGGAGCGGCTTCTGGTAAAATCTGCTTCACTGCGGAAAAAGCTGAGTCCGTCGTGGAAAATGGTGGACAAGCCGTACTCTGTAGAGTTGAGACAACGCCAGAAGACCTCCGTGGAATGATTGCTGCTGACGGTATTTTGACCTCTCGTGGGGGTGTTAGCTCTCACGCCGCACTCGTTGCTCGTCAAATGAACAAGGTATGTGTCTGTGGAGCTTCAGATGTGATCATTGACTACAAGGCAAAGACCTTAAAAATTGGAAATAAAGTTTTAAAAGAAGGAGCTGATATTTCGATTGATGGAACAACCGGTGCAATTTATGCGGGTCATGTTGCCACCGCTCCGTCAGAAGTTGACCAAGTGCTCAATGGCAAAATGAAGGCCTCTGACAGCTATACTTACAAGCTCTTTGCACAAGTCATGTCATGGGCTGATAAATACAGAAAGCTTGGAGTTAGAACCAATGCCGACTCACCTAGCCAAGCGAAGGCAGCAGTTGCGCTTGGAGCAGAGGGTATTGGACTTTGCCGCACAGAGCACATGTTCTTTGAGGGCGATCGCATCACTTTTATGCGTCAAATGATCCTTGCCTCAGATGAAAAAGAGCGCCGAGCAGCCCTTAAGAAATTGCTACCCTTCCAAAGAAAAGATTTCACCGGACTATTCAAAGCAATGGGCGGTCGCCCCGTTACCGTTCGTTTGCTCGATCCACCTTTGCACGAATTTTTACCGCACGATCTAGCGGCGAAAAAAGAATTAGCCCAGTCACTTGGCGTTAAAGTTGCAGAAATCAATGACCGCGTTGAAGCGCTCCACGAATCAAACCCGATGTTGGGTCACCGTGGCTGTCGCTTAGGTATCTCTTATCCTGAGATCACTGAAATGCAAGCCCGTGCTATTTTTGAAGCTGCCGCTTCTTGCTATAAATTGAAGAGCCCAATTAAAGTCGTTCCAGAAGTGATGGTTCCTCTCGTAGGTTTCGAAGATGAACTGAAAAACCAAGTAGCAGTGATCCACCGTGTTGCTGACGAAGTTATGGCAGCAAAGAAGGTTAAATTCAAATACCTAGTGGGTACGATGATCGAAGTTCCTAGAGGCGCTTTAACCGCAGATCAGATTGCTAACACGGCAGAATTCTTTAGTTTTGGTACGAACGACCTCACTCAAACCGGTCTCGGAATGAGTCGTGATGATGCTGGTTCTTTCCTCGGCAAGTACAAAGACCTCGATATCATGCCACAAAATCCTTTTGCGTCCATCGACGCTCAAGGCGTTGGTCAACTCGTTGAAATCGGTGCCCAAAAAGGACGCTCTACAAATGCTAAACTCAAATTAGGTATCTGCGGAGAGCACGGCGGCGATCCACAATCTATACAATTCTTTCACGGTGTTGGTTTAGACTATGTGAGTTGTTCCCCACCGAGAGTGCCAGTTGCTCGTCTAGCAGCAGCTCAAGCAGCCCTCTAATTTAGAGAAAAAACAACTTTATTTCACCAAAGCCCTCAGCATGCTAAGGGCTTTTTATATTTTTAGATAGCCAAGCTAGCGGCCTTAAGCCATGCTACTAAACTATGATAAGCATGACTGGCTACGGCAGTAGCTCTTTTGAGATTCCCAATTCTAATAACTTTCTAGAATTCACAATACAATCCGTGAATCGGAAAAATTTAGATTTTCAAATTTATGTTCCCTCAGAATGGTCTGAACTCGAACAACGAATAAACGAATGGACTAAGGGTCGTGTTCAGCGTGGGAGAATTTTAATTCACTTGAAGATCAATAAGCGCAAAGCGAACTCACAAGGATTTATTTTAAATGAACTTGCTCTTGATCAAAGCATCCAAGAAATGCAGTCATTTTGCCAAGCCCGATCAATCCCATTTCAAATTGACGGAATCGCATTGATAAAGCTCAATCAGTTATTAAAAGAACAAGAAGCCCTACCCGAATGGCAAACTGTCGAAAGCACCATTCTTGATGCCTTCGAAGTCGCTTTTGAGCAATGGCAAAGCATGCGAAGAAAAGAAGGCCAAGCCTTAGAAAATGATTTATGTGAACGAATAGATCGGCTTTCTGATTCCATCTTCTCCGTAGGAAAGCACGCTTCAAAGTCGAGCCAAAGCTATGCAGAAAAGTTGCTTGATCGCCTTAGATCCATGGACTTAGAGCTCGATTTAGACGATGAGCGCTTGCTCAAAGAGCTTGCTATTTTTGCCGACCGAAGCGATATCAGCGAGGAAATCACTCGACTGCACTCTCATCTAGAACAATTTGATGATTGCATCCAAGCTGAAAATTCAGTGGGAAGAAAAATGGATTTTCTTTGTATTGAAGTATTCCGAGAATTAAATACGATCTCTAGTAAATCCCAGGATGTAAGTATTACAAAAACCATCTTAGAATGTAAAAATGAACTCGAAAGAATTCGCGAACAGGTACAAAACATTGAATAAATATTCATGAGCTCACGCATACTAACTAATCCAGATGCCTTTAGACCTGTAATTCAATTATCGATACATGCGACGAATAAAGTAGGACGACTGAATGAAATTGTCAGCCTATTCAAAAGCCATGATATCCATATCATTGCACTTTCCATTTTAGATACTACGGATAGTTCCTTGATTCGTACGATTGTCGATTATCCTGAAGAAGCTCAGTTCATCTTAGATTCAAATAAATTTTCCTTTGTCAGCACCGAAATGATTGCTGTCGAATTGAATTCAGAAGCAGACATCGCCAAAGTCACCTCCGCCCTTGTTCAAGCAGAAATTAATATTCATTATATGTATCCCTTTGTCTCTCGACCGAACAATCGCTCTGCCCTTGCCATCAGCTTAGAAGACAACGATTTAGCCAGTGATACACTGAAACGCCACCAGTTGAATGTGCTCGGACAAAATGACATTGCCCGATAAAGCGTACCCTCTGTTCTGTCTATCAATTGCTGCTTTTCAATTGACTTCAATCCATTTCCTCATTGTATAAAAAACAACCTTGGGAGTGACCTAGATGGGTCTGAGATAGTTCCTTGGCTGGCAGCTTAATATACTGCTGTAGCTTAGCCGCTACAAGAACGTATAGAACGCACAGAGCGTTCTGTCAGTTTATGTATATTCCACTAGCCAGCTACAGAATGAATCCCTTACAACCTGATCCAGTTGATACTGGCGGAGGGAAAGGTGCTGGTAGTAAGAAATTCAGCGAGTACTTTTCCACTGCTGTTTCAGTGGTCGATCAATACTCGCTAAACTATGAAATCACTCACGCTTCTTTTTTTTACAATTGCTCTTACGGTACGACTTTTTTCTGCTGAATTCGAACAGCAAATAGAATCCGTTTACCAATTGCCCGACTTAAATGTTACAGCAACGCTTAGAGAAAACTCACTAGAAGCAACACCGGAAAGCGTCAGCCTACTTGATAAAAATCAAGTTCACAATCAATCGGCAGAACGATTCGAAGACCTTGTAGATAGTCTACCTAACTTGACCGTAACTGGTGGAACGAACGGAGCACGCTATTTTCAAATTCGAGGAACTGGTGAAAACTCTCAATTCGAAGGAGAGACTCCCGATCTGAGTGTGCGCTTTCTCATTGATGATTTTGATTTTACGGGTATCGGAGGTATTGCCTCACTTTTTGATGTAGCTCAAGTAGAAGTAATTCGAGGTGCCCAATCAGGTGCCTATGGGGTTTCTGCTGCTGGAGGAATTATAAAAATTACTACGGAAAAACCCAATTTAGATGCTGAAAATAAGGCGAGTATTAGCCTCGGAAAAAACAATCTGAGAACGCTTAGCTACGCAAGTGGCGGAGCCTTAGACAGCCTTGGTAAAACGCTCTATCGCATCAGCCTGATCCAAAATAAAAGTGACGGGTATATTGAGAATACAGCACTCCAAGCCAAAGATACAAATTTTAACGAAAATATATTTTCCCAATTCAAAATAGTCCATCAATTCAATCCCCAAGCTCAAATTGACTTTGCCTTAATCTATGCCGATCAAGAAGGCGGTTACGATGAATGGTCTCTCAACAACAACCGACACCAAACCCAATCCGACGATCCAGGGTCCGACGACCAAAACTCCAAGGGTGTTTCCTTCAAACTCCGTTCGGATAACAGTGATGCCTACCGTATCCAAGCCCTGACTAGCTTTCTTCAAACGGACAGTTTATACAGTTATGATTCAGACTGGGGCGATTTTAATGCGGGCAGTAGTGGCTACGATGGTTTTTTAAGTATAGCCCGCGATCGCCGTAATTTCACTCAAGAAATTCGCCTTGATTCAAATCCCCACAATCGAAGCTCTCTGCTTGATCAATGGACATTCGGACTCCACTACAATGAACTCAGAGAAGACAGTGCTATTCAATACCTGGACAACTTTGACGAAGATGGTGACGGTCAAGCAACCGTTTTTTCTGATTACAAAACAGAAACCCTTTCCCTCTTCGGTCAATTCGATTGGGCACTTGCTCCCAAAGATCGCTTGTCTTTAGGCTTTCGCTCTGAATACCATCGTGTCGACTTCGTATCAGATACAGTGGACAATGTCGTCTATTTTGGAGCTCCCACACTCGATGCAGGCAGTATGGTAACAAGCAAAGACCGCCTATTCGGTGCTTCAATCAATTATGAAAAAATCCTCTCTGATCGAGAACGGCTCTTTTTATCTTATCGCAGAGGCTATAAGGCAGCTGGGGCGAACAGTAGCAGCTTTAGGACTATTGATTCTGATTCCCCCCTATCCTACGAAACTGAGCGCAGAGATACCTTCGAAATCGGCTATCGTTTTGCCAATGCTTCAAACCGCTATAGAGGACAGCTTAATCTATTTCATCTAACACGACATAATGCTCAATTAAGAGACTCCGAGGGATCGGGTGGCTTTTTTAATTACTTTACTTCAAATGTGGGTGAAGCGGTTCACTACGGACTCGAGTACCATTCTCAATGGCTGATTGCTGGCAATTGGTCTCTCCAATCCAATCTGAGCACACTGAAAGCAAGGGTAAAGGACCATACACGCGATTTATCCAATGCTCCTGCTTATCAATACGCCTTTCTCTTAAACTATGCCCCTGAAAACGGGCTCTATGCAAATGTGGGTGTCTCTGGCTCCGATGCTTACTACGAAGCAAACAGCCATGACATTCAACGAGATGCGTACAACATCGTCAAAGCGTCTATCGGTTATAGATATGAAGCTTTCGACCTTTCCTTTTGGGTGAAAAACCTTTTCGACGATAATTATGCAAAACGCATATTCTATTTTAATAATTATCATCCAGAGGATAACTATGACGATGTTGCACGGAGCTATAGAATTTCAGCAGATCCTCTAAACTATGGAGTCCGATTAAATTATCGCTGGTAATCCAAAAACAACAATCAGCTTAAATCTACAATCAGATTAAAGCGATAGAGTGCCGCCAAAGTCAATGAATGCATCAACTTGCCCTCTTTGACCCAATCTTGTACCTCAGCTTGATCTATAGCCACCACTTCAATTTCTTCGTGGGAGTCCCAATTTGAACCTGAAGCAGACGGTTCTGCACCATCAATAAAAAGAAAATGGCAACAGTTATTCAACATGGATGGGTTGGGTAAACAAGCACCTAGGGACTGATATGAACGGCCCTCATAACCAGTTTCTTCAGTAAATTCTCGAATTCCGGCTGCCGCTGCCTCCTCGTTGGGATCGATAATTCCACCGGGCAATTCAAGAGAAAAATCATCGATACCCCAGCGGAACTGCCGAACAAAAAGAATTTTTTGATCGAGAGTGCGACCGACAACGACTGCCCAATCAGGAGAAGCAATATAATAAAAGTCATCGGATATACCCTTCCCAGGATGATAGTAGCGACGCGTGCGCAAATCCCAAACCCGAGAAGAAAAATTAACCGTTTCCTGCTCGATGATCCATCGGCTAATATTAGAGTTTTCTGACATAATAAAGGGAGTGGCTTGTAAGCGTGCACACTCGGACTGATATTTATTTAGGGATGATAATTTCTTGACCCACTTTCAAGCTACGGGGATTGAGTTGCCGATTGGCATCCAACAGTTCTTTCAAGGGCACCTTAAAAGTTTTGGCAATCTTAGAAAAAGTATCCCCCGACTTAATCGTGTATACAGTTGTGTTGCCAGAATTCGCTTCATATACTGGCTTCCGATTTGCTTCATTTGAACGGAGACTATTTGCATTCGCAGAGGGCGCCATTTTCGCACCGTTCGCGACTAAACTTAAATCAGAAATTCTTTTTTCGAGCGCCTGAATAGATTTTTGTTGCTTGAGTAGTGCGTCACTCAAAACGTCTATTTCTTCCTTAATCTCAGTAAAATTCTCAATAGCCTTTTCGGTTTCTAAGTACTGCCCTTTGTGATTTTGCTCAGCTTGACCTATAATTTTTTCATTGAATCCTAAACTGATATAGAGGGCGATTATTGACAAGAGAACGGCTAGACAGAGGAGCCAATTAAAAAAAATCCTTTTTAAGTTGTTGCCGTCACTTTCCATGCTAAAAATTTATGTAAAACTTAAATTACTCTAGCAAGCTATAATCAACCGATTCTGATACTGATTTTCTATGCACAATCTCTTCCCAGATGCGGAATCGAACGCAGTCCCCTCGGTCAGTCAACTGACTGCCTGGGTGAAGGAACTCCTCGAACCTAAATTTAAGCAACTCTGGGTGAAGGGGGAACTATCTAACCTCCGCCGTCAGAGCTCAGGACACTATTACTTTTCGCTCAAGGATGCAGATAGCCAAATACCCTGCGTCTTCTTCAATCGCCATGCTCAAAGCTGTGATTTCCTGTTAAACGACGGGATGGAAGTTTTACTATTTGGAGACCTTACTGTCTATGAACCCTATGGGCGCTACCAACTTATGGTTAAGCAAGCAGTTGAAGCAGGAACCGGCAATCGTCACCGACTTTTTGAGCAACTCAAACAAAAACTCCATTCAGAAGGTCTCTTTGATAAGGAACACAAACACGCTATACCAAGCCTTCCTCAACGCATCGCGCTAGTCACCTCCCCAACAGGAGCAGCGATTCAAGACTTTTTACGTATCCTAAACCGACGGAAATTCTCTGGAAACATCGATCTATTCCCCGTCAGCGTACAGGGTGATATGGCAAAAGATACGATTATTAAAGCTCTAAACTACATCGATACTAACAAGGATAAATACGACTGTCTTGTGCTTACTCGGGGCGGGGGCAGCATTGAAGACTTATGGACTTTTAACGAAGAATCCTTAGCTCGGGCTCTTTACAATTGCCGCGTTCCCAACATTTCAGCAATTGGGCACGAAATCGACACTGTCCTCTGCGATTTAGTAGCTGACTACCGAGCAGAAACCCCTTCTGGGGCTGCAGAGTACCTTTCTTCACTTTATCTTTCCAGCAAAGAACGCCTCAATGAATCAGAGAAGGTTTTGTACAAACTGGTTCAGCATAAGCTCAAAAGTGAGAACGCATATATACAGCAAAAACAAAAGGCTTTAGCCTACAATACACCACAAAATGCGATCGATAAACGAATGATTGAATTAGATCTTCAAGAAAAGAAGTTATCGCAAAATCTGATGCAATTAATTCAAATTAAATCAGCACTTTACCACCACTTTTCTAGTCAATTCTATCGCCTACACCCACGCCAGCGTATGATCTCCGAAGCAAACAAATTGAATCATCATAGTACACAGTTGAAACAACAAATCAGGCGCAGCACGAAGAATGAACACAATAAATTGATACACTATCAACAGCGTTTGAATAACACCAGTGTACAATCTAGCCTTAAACGAGGCTTTGTTATCCTTAAAAATGAAGCCGGGACAGTCATGAGCCGAGCAGTTCAAGCCGAGGAAGAATCTGGGTTTGAAGCCTGTTTTATCGACGGAACGATCGCTTTAGAGAAAAAAAATGAAAAAAAGTGAAAAAAAATGGAAGAAAATCGAGTTTAGTTACTCTCATCTATATATGTCTATTTAGTCATAGGATGATGTGAGTATCAAGACAGTAAGTCTTGGAATGCGCTTTAGGGGAAACTCTAAAGCGCATTTTTTTATATTTATCAAATAGAGGGCTGTACTCTTTCCCCTTTTAAGGATGTTCCTTTGATAAAACTGATTAAACTAGCTTTGCTTCTCGATCGCTCGTGCACAATCAAAGCGAAAAGTTAAAAAGTCCAAAAAAATAGAGTTTTCCCTGCACTTTTAAATTGAAAAAGCCCCCGTGCTTTGCGTAAGGTACTGTAGTTAAAATTATTTTCGTTATGACCAATTCTCATCTAAGCACCTCCTTGATTGCTATAATCGCATCGATCCTACTAACCGCATGCCAAACTGACGTGTCAGTTAATCCAAAACAGAAAAATACTGTTACTGCTCAATATCAGCTTAACTCCCTTGTCTCCGAAATAGAAACAGATCTTGATAACGCCTTCAGAGCTTCTATACAAGCACTAGACATGCTCGGATACTTCCGTACGGGTGAAGCCTACAAAGATGAATCGGTGACTATTTTTTCAAGAAAAGTTGGCGATGAACAAATCGTCCTAAAAATTACTCAAATTTCAGTAGAGAAAGTTCAAATCCAAATTCGCATTGGCATCTTTGGCAGCCTGCCAGAATCTCAAACTATATTATCTGAGATCCAAGATATTATTTTGAGTCAATAATCGGTTGACTCAGTCCTCTTAACTATGAAAAAAATTGTTGGACTGGGTAGCCCTATAATTGATGAAATAGCTTTTATCGAAGAATCTTTCCTCGATGGTCTTTCTGGGGCAAAGGGGGGGATGGAACTACTTCTCGAATCTGAGTTAGCACAGTTAAAATCGAGTATCGGAAAAGATCTAGAACGCATACCTGGAGGCTCGGCCGGCAATACAATCTTCGCTCTGGCTCGCCTCGGCATACAAACTGGATTTATTGGAAAAATTGGAAATTGTATTTCAGGTCGCTTCTACAAAGACGCTTTGGCTCAATACGGAGGAAGTACCGCTTCCTTTAAAGAAGGGAGCTCCCAAAACGGCAACTGTCTGTCATTAGTCACTCCTGACGGAGAGCGGACGATGCGAACCGCTCTCGGTGCAGCTACAGAATTGTCCGAAGAAGAACTTTCTGATGCAGATTTCAAACCTTTTGATCACTTACATATCGAAGGCTTTATGATTCACAATCCAAAGGTACTCGAAAAATCACTACACTTAGCCAAGTCCAATAACTGTACTGTCTCATTTGACCTAGCCTCCTTTGAAATTGTCAATCAATCTAGAGACGCACTCAAGGAACTGCTTAAATCATCCGTCGATATGGTCTTTGCCAATGAAGAGGAAGCGGCTGCCTTTACTGAGCGACCTATCTCGGAATCAAAAATATCGGCAGAAATACTGCATGAACTCTGCCCAATCGCCGTTGTTAAACTCGGTGCGGAAGGCTGTATCATCGCCTCCGATCAAACCCTTCATCACAGTGAAGCTATACGAGTCGATACGGTTACAGATACAACGGGTGCAGGTGATTTTTGGGCAGCTGGCTTTTTGCACGGGTGGGCTCATCAACAATCAATTACAGAATCCGCCCGCAGAGGTGCCCTGCTCGGTTCGAGTGTAATCCAAAACCACGGAGCTAGATTAAACGAAACTCAATGGCTGCAGATTTTAGAGCAGATTTAATCAAATTGTTTTTCATTCTCTACGAGGCAAAAAAGTACTAAGCGAAATCTCATAAACCACTTGCCATGAATAAAGAAAATTTTAGTGAAATGATTCAATCTATGGCCCGTGAGGCACGCCTTGCCTCATTGGAACTAGCCACGCTACCCACTGCAGTCAAAAATCAATTTTTGCACGATTTAGCCGAAGCCTTGGAAGCAGAAACAGAATCCATCCTCGAAGCAAACGCTCAAGATATTGCCCAAGCCGAGGCGATGAATTTAAGTGCTCCTATGGTGGAACGACTTAAATTTACCCCCGAGCGCATTCAAAACATGGCGGAAGGTGTCAGGCAAGTGGCAGCCTTACCTGACCCAGTAGGAGCCGAGATCGAACGCCTCAGCCCGCCGAGAGGCTTTGACTTGCGAAAAATCCGTGTCCCCATTGGCGTTATTGGCATCATCTACGAATCGCGTCCAAATGTAACCGTTGATTGTGCTATTCTCTGTCTGAAATCTGGAAATGCATCGATTCTCAGAGGCGGAAAAGAAGCCTTTCACAGTAATTCCTGCCTGATTGAAATCATTCAAAGCTGCCTTAAAAAAAATGCGATTCCAGTATCCGCCGTTCAATTAATTCCGACTACTGATCGTCAGGCATTAAACGAGCTACTCGTTCAAGATGCATATATTCATTGTATCATCCCCCGAGGCGGTGAAGGCTTAATTCGCTTTACGGTTGAGAATAGCCGCATACCTGTGATCAAGCATTACACGGGTGTTTGCTCGATCTATATCGATGCTGAATACGACTACGATACGGCAGAAGCGATCACTTTAAATTCAAAATGCCAAAGACCCAGTGTCTGCAATGCTACAGAAAATTTATTCATCCATCAAAATGCTCTTGCCGCCCTACCTCGATTAGCCCAAGCCTTAATTGAAGCTGGTGTCGAATTACGGGTAGACGGTGCCGCCAAAGCAGCGCTTAAGGGAACGGGCATACCCTGCAATGATGCCAAGGAAGCCGATTTCGGAGAGGAATACAACGACTTAATTATCGCCATTGCCGTGGTTCCTGATATGAAAACAGCAGTGGCAGTAATCAACGAAAAAGGATCTGCACATACCGATTGTATCGTCACCGAAAGTTCTGAAAACGCAGCTCAGTTTCTTAACAGTGTCGATTCGTCTACTGTTTTACACAATGCCAGTACTCGCTTTAGTGACGGATTCGAATTTGGACTGGGGGCTGAAATTGGCATTTCAACCGACCGACTACACGCTCGAGGCCCAATGGGTTTAAATGAACTTTGCACCTATAAGTATATCGTCCACGGCCAAGGAGAAATCAAAACCTAAGCGCACCGAGTTCAATTATCTGTTCACTTGATCGATGCTATGGATTCTCTCGCCTCTCGGCATCAGACTGCTTAAATGGGCTACTCGGACTCGACTCATTTTCCGCCATAGCCAACTCAGTTTTCAACTTCAATTGACCACAGGCGGCATTAATTGAGTGCCCCTTTTCACGGCGAATGGTTACGGAGGTTCGCGCCTCTTTTAAAACTCGCACAAAGGCATTTTGCCGCGACACACTGGGGCGCTTCCATTCCAGACCTTCCACTTTATTATAGGGAATACAATTAACATGGGCATGAAGGCGCTTGGCAATTTTCGCCAATTCCCTTGCTTGGGCTAAGCTGTCGTTGACCCCATCAATTAAAATAAATTCAAGTGTTAGCATTCGGCCATGTCGCTTCTGGAATTTTTCTGCAGCAGGAATCAAAACTTCAAGCGGATAACGCTTGTTAATCGGCATGATTCGCTCTCGAACAGCATTCGTTGCTCCGTGAAGGGATATAGCCAAGCGAACGGGAATCCCCTCTTCTGCCAATCGCTCGATCTCAGGCGCTAAGCCCGAAGTAGAAACCGTGATTCTTCGTGCACCTATATTCAAGCCCCAAGGAGCATTCATAATTCTGAGCACCTGTACTAAATTCTCATAATTAGCTAAAGGCTCTCCCATGCCCATAAAAACAATATTATCAAAGCCAACTCGGTCTGCTTTATGCGAAGATCGACTGGATTCATCCATCGAATCGCATTCAGCTCCCGACGCATCAATTCGAGACATGTGAAGTAGTTGGGCAATCACCTCAGCTGGTAAGAGATTTCGCTTATAGCCCATCAAGCCCGAAGCACAAAATTTACAGCCATAGGCGCAACCCACTTGAATAGAAACACAAACGGTTTTTCGCGAATGATCCATCCCCACGCCTTCCTGTGGAGCTCGAATTAAAACGGTTTCAATCATGCGTTTATCTTCTAACTGAATGAGAAATTTCTCAGTAACATCATTTGATGTCTTATTTAATAAAATTTCAGTCGGATCGATTGAATAGTGTTGGCGCAACCATTCCATTAAACGCTCGGGAAGATTATGCATTGCCGACCAATCCCTTACTTGTTTCTTAAAAAGCCAGTCAAACACTTGAGTTGCTCGGTATTTCGGAAAACCCGCAGCGAGCAAATCGGACTCAAATGATTCGAGACTCTCTCCAAGTAAACTTTTTTTGTCTGGTCTAAATCGCATTGCTCAATTTTAAGTTGCCCTATTCTTTATATTGAAGATGCTCAAACTAGGACACGCTACAAACTTATTATTCTACCTTTATCGATGTGTCCAACTACCCTGAAATTCGTATAAAAGATATTGAAATTGAGGAACGACCTCAAGAGCGCCTCGAGCGATTGGGTTCGGAAGCTCTCAGCGATACAGAACTGCTAGCCATGATCCTGAGGAGCGGGACCAAAGGATCAAATGTTATCAGTACAGCACGGCAATTACTCAATTCCGCGGGTAGCTTGCAAAACCTTCTTCAATTCAGCCTCGAAGATTTTACCGAAATTTCGGGGATTGGAAAAATCAAAGGACTACAATTACTCAGTATAATGGAACTCGCCAAACGAGTTCTCTTACCCAGAGAAAAGAAACCGCTCCTCAATACACCAGAGAAAGTCTTCCAGCTACTCAAGAAAAACACAGCAAGTCTAGGAGTAGAAAAAGTGTGGGTGCTCTGCCTAAACCGAAAAAATTACTTAATTAAAATGAGTGAAATCACTTCGGGTATTGCCACTAGTTCCTTAATTCACCCCCGTGAAATATTTCGTGAGTCTATACGAACGGGATCCACGGCCATTATCGTCGTTCACAATCATCCCAGCGGTGATCCCAGCCCGAGTAGTGCCGACAGACTCGTGGCAAAAAAACTCCTTAAAAGCTCAAAAATTGTCGAAGTCGATCTCATCGATTTCTTAATCCTAGGCGATCCGCACCACGACCCGATGAAACTGGGTTACTGTAGTTTTAGAGACCTAGGTCTAATCTGCTGAATCAATCAGTTTTTTTAGCAAGCTATCCAACATAGCTGGATTAGCCTTGCCTTGAGTTGCCTTCATAACGGGTCCCTTGAGGGCATTGATTGCTTTTTCATTTCCTTCTCTATACTGAGCAACCGCCTTGGGATTATTAGCGATTGCTTCAGAGCAAAGCGCTTCGATGGCACTGTTGTCTGTTTCTTGACGCAAGCCTTGTTTTTCAATAATGTTTCTGGGTGATTCGCCCGTACGAAACATTTCAGAAAAAACCTCCTTGGCAATTTGCTTGCTGATCGTACCTGAATCCACCTCCTTGACTAATTCAGCTATTGAACGCGCCTCCATTTTGGTCTCATTAATAGACAGTGCCGAAGCCCCTACTTCCGAATGTGCAGAAAGCTCGCGCAAAAGATCATTGACCACGTAATTGGCTATGGCCTTGGGTGCGTCGTAATGCTGAAGAGCTGTTTCAAAAAAATCACTCAGTTCACGGTCGGCTGATAGCACAGAGGTGATCGTGTAGGGCAAATTATAATCCTTTTGGTAGCGCCTTTGTCGATCAAAAGGGCGCTCGGGCAAGGCGTTTTTTAAGACATCAATTCGACCGCGATCCATGACCACTGGCATCAAATCAGGATCGGGAAAATAACGATAATCATGGGCTTCTTCCTTACTTCTAAGAGAGAAACTTTCACTCTTAGCCGCATCCCAGCGACGGGTCTCTTGAGTGACCGATTGGCCAGACTTCAATAATTGGCTTTGTCGCTTTATCTCGTAATCGATGGCTGCCTTGACATTTGAAATTGAGTTTAGGTTTTTCATTTCAGTTCGCGTTCCCAAAGAATCACTACCTGCAGGACGCAAGGACACATTAGCATCGCAGCGCATCTGCCCTTTTTCCATGTCGCAATCAGACACACCTGAAAAAACTATAAGATTGCGCAATGCATTTAAAAATGCCACCGCTTCATCCGAGCTATGCATATCCGGCTCAGTAACAATTTCCGCAAGTGGCACGCCCGCCCGATTAAAGTCAATTAAACTATCAAATGCCGTGTGAGATAATTTTCCGGGATCTTCCTCAAGGTGTATTCTATTTAACTGAACCCAACGGTGCTCCCCCTCAATGTTTCTTGCAGAACCCGCCATCTCAATTTCTACAGAACCACCTAGGCACAAAGGATGCTCGTTTTGAGTTAATTGATAATTTTTTGGGGAATCCGGATAAAAATAATTTTTGCGATCCCATTTACATTCATCAGCAATACGACAACCCAGCATAAGACCTAATTGTGCACAGTACTCAATCGCCTGATAGTTCAATACAGGCAAGGTGCCTGGTAAACCTAAAACCACTGCATCCGTCAATGAGTTGGGTTCGGCTCCATACCGATAAGGCGCAGAAGAAAACATCTTCGTTTTCGTCTTTAATTGAACATGTATTTCTAAACCGATGACTGCTTCGTACTGCATACTAAAAGTAAATTAAAGGTTCGGCTTGAGTTCCTTGTAGGGGTGGGCTGATTCAAAATCCTCAGCTATTGAGAATATATCTGACTCAGAGAAAGCCTTGCCGATCACTTGCATTCCGATCGGCAAACCCTCTTCCGTCATACCTGCAGGAACAGAGAGAGCAGGTAAACCGGCTAAATTAACTGAAATAGTGAAGATATCATTCAGATACATCGCCAATGGATCCTCATTTTTTTCACCTCGCTTAAAGGCGGCGGTTGGCGTTGTCGGAGTGATAATTCCATCCACGCGCTCAAAGGCTCGATCAAAATCTTGGCGGATTAATGCCCGAATCTTTTGAGCGCGCAAATAATAGGCATCGTAGTAACCCGAACTGAGAACATAAGTTCCCAAAATAATCCGACGCTTAACCTCTTCGCCAAAACCTTCGCCACGACTTTTGGCAAATAAATCAATGATGCCCTCAGCTTCTTTTGATCGATGTGTATAGCGAATGCCATCAAAACGAGCCAAGTTCGAAGAAGCCTCGGCCGTAGCAATAATATAATAAACCGGCACACATAGCTCTGAATGAGGCAAAGAAATCTCCTCAATTGAATAGCCTTCCGAACGGTACCAATCAATCGCCTTTTCCATGGCTCGACCAATTTCAGGATCGAGACCCTCACGGAAAAACTCAAGCGGAACACCTAAGGTCATTTTTTTACCCTGGGTTGCCTTTGACTCCAATAACTGGCTATAGGGAACCGTCTTTTTTTCCAAAGAGGTTGAATCGCGAGTATCGTGGCCAGTAATCGCTTCTAAAAGGATTGCTGCATCTTTTACCGATCGAGCAAACGGACCTACTTGGTCTAAAGATGAGGCAAAGGCAACCAAACCATATCGAGAAACTAATCCGTAGGTCGGCTTCATACCGACTACCCCACAAAAGGCAGCTGGTTGGCGAATAGAGCCACCCGTATCTGTACCCAAGCTGACAATCGCTTGTCCGGCGGCAACTGCCGCCGCACTGCCTCCAGATGAACCTCCAGGAATACAATCGAGATTCCAGGGATTAGCTGTCTTTCCATATGCGGAGTGCTCGGTCGATGAGCCCATGGCAAATTCATCCATGTTTAAACGACCCCATATGACTACACCTGCCGCTCTTAAATTTTCGACACAGGCGGCATCATAGGGTGAGCGATAGGAATCTAGCATTTTTGAAGCACATCGCAAGGGTTGCTCTTTCACTGCTAAAATATCTTTGATCCCTACTGGAATGCCGTCTAAAGAACCTTTGGACTCGCCCTTTGCCCTTCGCTGATCGGATGCCTTTGCTTGTCGCAAGGCATCTTCAATGTCCCTTTCAATAAAGGCTTTGACCTTATCCTCTACCGCATCCGTCCGATCAATGATCGACTGCATGATATCCACTGATGTAAAAGTGCCCGCTTTAAGGCCGGACTGTAAATCTGTAATACTTGAATAATATAAATCTGTCATGCTCCCGTTCTCCGAATCTTAATACGCACTTACTCAACGACTTTCGGAACAACGACTTGACCGTCTCTCGATTCCGGTGCCATCGCCTTTAAAACCGATTGAGGGAAGACTGAACCGGGCTGATCCCCTTCTCTCCAAATATTTTGCACCTTATGGGCATGTGCCATCGGCTCAATTCCAGTAACATCAACCGCATTCAATTTTTCAAAATAATCCAGAATCCCATTCAATTGCTCCGACAGTTTTGCCTTGTCCGAATCTGATAGTTCGAGGCGGGCAAGTTGTGCGACATAATCAATATCTATTTTTGTTTCAGACATGCATTAAGACTTTCTAATCTGATAGTTTGTTTCTTCGAGAACCTTTGCCTGTATGGCTTC
>MDTB01107524.1_pt1 | contig 28805 bp, 30 predicted proteins | sample 811161 | NCBI WGS metagenome assembly MDTB01 (sample SAMN05326650, study PRJNA326480) | marine metagenome | isolation source: seawater | place: Mediterranean Sea | collected 2009
GTTAAAAGTCCTATCGGTAAATCAGTTAAGAGAATATTTAAAAAAATAAAATGGAAAAACCAACAAAAAGAATTCTATCAGGTGTGCAGCCCTCTGGTGATTTGCATTTAGGAAATTATCTTGGCGCTATAAAAAATTTTGTATCACTCCAAAAAGAATATGAATGCTTCTTTTGTGTCGTAGATTTACACGCCATAACTGTATGGCAAGATCCAAAAGTGTTAGCAGATAAAACACGAGAAGTAACTGCCGCCTTTATTGCTTCAGGAATTGATCCCAAAAAAAATAATATTTTTGTTCAATCTCAAGTTCCTCAACACGCGCAACTTGCTTGGTTATTTAACTGTATTGCACGAATGGGTTGGTTAAACCGTATGACCCAATTTAAAGATAAAGCAGGTAAAAATAGCGAGAATGTTTCTGTTGGTTTATTTTCTTACCCAACACTAATGGCTGCAGATATTTTAATATATTTAGCAACACACGTACCTGTTGGTGATGATCAAAAACAACATTTGGAACTAACAAGAGATATTGCACAAAAATTTAATAATGATTTTGAAACAGATTTGTTTCCAATACCTGAACCTCTAATTTTTGGAGAAGCAACAAGAGTAATGAGTCTTCGTGATGGTTCTAAAAAAATGAGTAAATCAGATCCATCAGATTATTCACGAATTATGCTCACAGATACAGCAGACAACATTATACAAAAAATTAAAAAAGCAAAAACTGACCCTCAACCATTACCTGAAAAAACAAAAGATTTAAATTCCAGACCTGAGGCAGAAAATCTAATATCTATATTTGCTTCTTTGAATGATGACTCTATTGAAGCAGTAATTTCTGAATATGCAGGAAAAGAATTTTCACAGTTTAAAAAAGATTTAGCTGATTTAGCTGTGTCAAAATTAGAGCCTATAACCTCTGAGATGAATAAATTAATGAGTGATATTTCATATATCGATTCTGTTCTAAATGATGGAAAAATTAATGCTATTAATGTTGCAGAACCAGTTTTAGCGAAAACAAAAGAAATTATTGGATTTTTATCTTAATAATTCCCCAAATTTTTTAATTTTTTTAACAAAATTCATACGAAAGACATATTAATAACTATATATAGACAAATATGTTTATACAGACTGAGCAAACCCCAAATCCTCAAACGTTAAAATTTTTACCAGGTAAAGTTGTAATGAATGATGGTACTGCTTTTTTTCAGAATATTGAAGAAGGGTCTAATTCACCATTTGCCAAAAGATTATTTCAAGTTGATGGTGTTGAAGGGGTTTTTTTTGGAAGTGATTTTATCACCATTACAAAAAATCATTCAGTAGATTGGCAGGTTATGAAGCCTTTAATATTAGGCTCAATAATGGACCATTATAATTCAAATGAAGAAACAATAATTAAAGACCCAACAAAAGAAAATGACTCTCTTCAGTCAAACGAAAATGATTCAGATATTGTTAAACAAATTAAAGAATTACTAGATACTAGAGTTAGGCCCGCAGTTGCAATGGACGGCGGAGATATTATTTATGATAGCTTTAAAGACGGCATAGTATATCTTCAAATGCAAGGTGCTTGTTCTGGTTGCCCTAGTTCAACTGCAACACTAAAAATGGGCATAGAAAATATGTTAAAACATTATGTTCCTGAAGTTCAAGAGGTTAGACCCATAGATGCATAAATTGCTTAATCTTTTTTGTTTTCCTTTAGCGATAATCGGATCAATATTTCTTAGTCATGGTTTACTTGGTTATAATAATATTTATCAAAAAGATTTTAGTGCTAACACTCAAACTTCAAATCAGATTAATACACTTTATTCACAGAAAGAAATTACTTTAAAAGACCCTCCTATTTCTGAAGTTTTAACCAGTAAATTATTTGTAAAGATTAAATTAAAACCTATTAATCCAAAAATTGTATCTGAAATTAAAAAAAACTTAGACTTAAATTCTTTTACAAATTTATCAGATAGTGATTTTGATGATCTAAAATTGAGTAAAAGAAATTTTGTAAAAACTGTTTTACCAATAATTATTAATGAAAACCAAAATATTTTAATTACTAGAAACTTTATTTACGATTTAAGAAAAAAATTACAAACTTTTAAAACTCTTAATAATAATGAAGTTCGTAAGCTTAATAATATTGCTGAAAAATTTAACATTAAATATTTAAATAAACATAAGTTAGATTTAGTAGATGAAATACTCGATAATGTTGATGTTATTCCTAATTCAATTGCCTTAGCTCAAGCTGCAATTGAGAGTGGTTGGGGAAAATCTAGATTTGCTCAGGAGTATAACGCACTTTTTGGAGAATATACATATGATCAAAATAGAGGTGTTGTACCACTAGAAAGAGAATTTGGACACAAACATCTCATAAAATCTTTTGCATCTTATGATAATAGTGTTTCTTCATACTTTAGAAATATTAATTCTCACAATGCTTACAAAGATTTTAGAGCAGTTAGAAATATTATGAGATTGAAAAACAATTTCTCTGATATTAATCTATTAGTTAATAATTTACATTCTTATGCAAAGGATGAAAATTATGTAAAAACATTAAAAGCAGTAATACAAAAAAATAATTTTGATAAATTTGATTTAAAAGTTATTACTTATTAAATTTTTAGTTATAAAATTGATGACCAAACCAACGCCAATTTCCACTTGAGTCTTTTGCTGTACAATTAACTCTTGATCTTCCTTTTGATAACTCTCTAGATAATCTTATTTCAATTCTCTCATTAAATTTATAAATTTCTCTTTCAACCTGTCCATTCATATCAAATATAAAGCAGTTTAGTGATACTGATAGTTTTTCATCTAATAAGGAAAAACCTATGTAGGGAGGATTCTCAGTTATTGAAGGATTAACAGGAATAAAATCGTAAACACCCAATCCTTTAGAGGAAGCAGCAAATATTACTCTTTCTATTTCACCATATTTTTCATTTAATGAAAATCGTGGTAAATAATACATATTTGAAGTTTCATTAATTATTCCTGAGTGCTGTCCAAATGCAACTTTAAACTTATATTCTTTTATTAAATTTATTATCTCAGTATTTGTTTCTCCATAAGGAAATGCAAATAATGTTGGTATTTCACCAAGTTCTTTTAAAAAAATTTTATTTGATAATTCTATTTCTTTTTTAACTTCTTCTAAGCTTAGGTCAGGCATATGAGCATGTGTGTGTGAATGCGCACCAATAGTAACTCCTTCTTCTTTAAGTTTTCTAATTTGATTCCAATTTAAATAACTTTTGTTATTTTTTGCTATCGTTCCTGTTGTAACAAAAAGAGTTACTGGAATATTATTTTTTTTAAATAATGGCCAACCAACTTCAAAAAAAGATTTATCAGCATCATCAATACTAATGCCGATTGTATTATCTGGAAGATCACCGTCATTGATTATTGTATCAACAATAAAGTCTAAAGAAAGAATATTATATTTATTTTTTGTAATTTCATTTATATGACTTTCAAGTTGTTCAATAGTAACACTAGTAGATGGATATTTTGATACACCAAATTTATGATACATAAACACAGTTGCAGAATTCTTAACATTTAAGGCCTGTGTTGAAGAAATAAATAAAAAAAATAAAGAAATACTTTTTAAAATTAATAATAAAATATATTTATAACTTATCATATGTTGTTGTTTATAGATGTAGTTTCACCATTATCAGAATTTTCAGTAATTGAAGACAACAATTTGATATTAAATAAGAAAATTAATGAAAATTCAAAAGAGAGGTTAAGTGATAATATAATTAGTGCTTATCAAAATATTGAGAGTAAAATAAATCTATCTGAAAAACTTGATAAAATAGCAATAACTGCTGGTCCTGGATCATATACTGCTCTTAGGGTGGGATCTGCTTTTGCAGCAGGATTGTGTATTTCAAAAAAAATTATGTGTTATTCTTTTTCAATAACAGATTTAATTAAATTTAATTTAAAAAAAGCTAAAAATAAAAATTTAGGTGTTTACATCGTCTCTGCTAATAATCAAAAATTTTTTTGCAAAATGAATAAACTTAATAAAATAGAATATATAAAGATTGAAAATGAAAATTATAAAGTTTCTGATGATATCGAAACAATTATATACAATTTCAAAAAATTAGATAATCAGCTAAACCATATTGAACAATTAAAATTTTCTTTTACTAAAGAAATTATTAGTAATTATAATAATCTTAATTTTGAAAATAATACAATAATCAAACCGGTATATGTTTCAAATAATATAATTTTAAATTGAAAAAATTGAAAAATATTGGTGAAAATGAGTTCTATTTAATAGAAAAATTTATTCTTTTGGAAAAAAGTAATTTTCACTATTTAAAAAAAATAGGATGGGGCACACAACAAATACAAAATCATATGAAAAAAAGTAATAATTTTTCAATCTGTAATTTAGAAAATAATTTAATTACCGGAATTTTGATAGGAGAAACTGTTAAAAATAATGATTTTTGTGATCTTGAAATTCATTTAATTTATGTAGCAAAAAAAAGAAGAAATAGAAAAGTTGGTTCAAATCTATTAAAATTTATTGAATTACATAAGAATGATACAAAAATTTCAAATATTTATCTAGAGGTCTCTGAAGATAATTTAACTGCTATAAAATTTTATGAAAAAAACGACTTTGTTTTTTTAAGGTTTCGACATAATTACTATAAATATAAAAATAATTTATATAATGCCAGGTGTTATTTAAAAAAAATATAAGAAATGCAAAATAAATATATTTATATAAAGTCATATGGTTGTCAAATGAATGTTTATGATAGCAATCGTATTCAAGATTTATTTACAGATAAAGGATATGAAGTAACTAAAGATATTTCACAGGCAGATCTTACTATACTTAATACTTGTCATATAAGAGAGAAAGCTGTTGAAAAAGTTTATTCAGATATTGGTCGTATAAAAAAAATAAAAAAAAATAATAAAAAAATGAAATTAGTAGTTGCAGGATGTGTTGCACAAGCTGAGGGAGGTGAGATACAAAAAAGATCTTCAGCTGTAGATTTTGTAGTAGGTCCTCAATCATATCATAAGCTTCCAAATATGATTAAAAATAGTGAAGAAACTATCAATAGTGATTTTTTACAAAATGAAAAATTTAAAAATTTGATTTATAATTCTTCAAAACTATCTTCGGAATTCTTATCAATTCAGGAAGGTTGTGACAAATTTTGTTCATTTTGTGTTGTTCCATATACAAGAGGGCCAGAATTTTCTAGACCAGTTCTAGATATTGTTAATGAGGCAAAAAAATATGCCTCAAAAGGAATTAAAGAAATAATCCTACTTGGACAAAATGTAAATGCCTACCATGGTTCATCCTCTGATGGAAAATCTCGTGACCTATCATACTTAATTAATAAGATTAGTGAAATTGATCAAATAAAAAGAATTAGATATATGACATCACACCCAATAGATATGAAAAATACATTAATTGAAACACATGTAAAAAATTCCAAGTTAATGCCTTTTCTTCACTTGCCTATTCAATCTGGCTCAGACAATATTTTAAAAAAAATGAATAGAAAACACACTGTTAATGATTATTTAAAAATTGTAGATAAAATAAGATCAGTAAGGTCAGATATTGCGCTATCGTCAGATTTTATAGTAGGTTTTCCTGATGAGACTGACAAAGATTTTGAGAAAACTATGAAGTTTATCGAAGAAGTAAAATTTGTTATTGCTTACTCATTTATATATAGTCCAAGACCAGGTACACCTGCACAATATAAAGACAATGTAAGTATACCCGAAAAGAAGGCTAGACTAAGTGCTCTACAATCACTTTTAACAGAACAGCAAAAAACTTATAATAAATCATTCTTAAATAAAAGTGTTGAAGTTTTATTTGAAAAAAATGGCAGGCATGAAAATCAATTTATAGGAAGAACAATTTATAATCAGAGTGCTTTTACAACTACTAAAGAAGAAATATTAAATAAAATTATTACAGTAAAGATAACAAACTCAACCAATTTTGCTCTTGAATGTCAGATATAATTAATAAAGTTGATAACTTAGAAATTGAATTAAGTGACAATACAATACTTAGCAGTCTTTTTGGAGTTAATGATTCAAATCTTAATATTATCGAAAAATTAAATGATGTTAAAATACAATATAGAGGCAATAGAGTTAAAATTTTTGGAAATAAAAAATCAATAAATGAAGCAAAAAAAACAATATTAAACTTATTTGAGGAAGCAAAAAAAGGTGAAGATATTGATGAAGACAAAATTAAAGATAGTAAAAGTTTAATGTCAATGGAAATAAAAGATACAGATCAATTAGAACTATTTATACAAACAAAAAAAAGAAAAATAATTCCTAGAACTAAAAATCAAAAAATTTATTTTAATTTATTAAATTCAAAAAATATAGTTTTTGCTGTTGGTCCGGCAGGAACTGGAAAGACTTTTATTGCTGTAGCAAAAGCAGTAGCAGCTTTGCAAGATGGAAAAGTAAATAAAATTATTCTTTCAAGACCTGCGGTAGAAGCAGGAGAAAAATTAGGATTTCTTCCTGGCGATCTTAAGGAAAAGGTTGATCCATTTCTAAGACCAATTTATGATGCATTATATGCAATGATGCCTTTTGATCAGGTAGAAAAAAAAATTAGTAACAATACCATTGAGATTGCTCCTATTGCATTTATGCGAGGCAGAACACTTGAAGAATGTTTCATTATTCTAGATGAGGCACAAAATACAACAAAGACTCAAATGAAAATGTTTTTAACAAGACTGGGTAAGAATAGCAAAATGGTTATAGTTGGCGATATCACACAGATTGATCTTGTGAGTGAAAAAGAGTCTGGATTAAAAGATGCTTTAAAAAAATTAAAAAAGGTTAATGATATTGGTCTTTTAGAATTAAATGATACTGATGTAGTTAGGCACGATCTTGTTAAGAAAATTATCAACGCATATGAAAAAGACAATTGAAGCTACTTATTATTCGCAATCAAAAAAGTGGCCTCGAAGATTACCGAAAATAAGGTTAATAGGCAAAAAAGTAATAAGAATAATGAAAAATTATTTTAATAATAATTCAGAATTTAATCTAAATATCATATTATCTGATAAAAAAAAAATTAAGGAATTAAACAAAAAATATAAAAAAAAATACAAAGATACAGATGTTCTTACATTTGTATCTCAAATATCAAATAAATATGTTGGAAAAATCTTATATTGTGATATTTTTTTCTCCATTGAAACTATTGAAAGTTTTATAAAAAATAAGAATATATCTTTATATGATCATTTTACACATTTGTTAGTCCATAGTCTTTTACATATAAATGGTTATAAGCATAAAAATTTAAATGAATTTAAAAAAATGAAAAAACAAGAAATTAAAATATTAAAACAACTTAGTATTGAGGATCCATATAAAATTGATGTCTAAAAATAATAGCGAAAAAACATATAATTGGAAAAATTGGATAATAAAAAAATTATTATCAAATGACTCTACCAAAGAAGAAATTCTAAGCTTCATTGCTAATGAGGATAATCAAAATGATATCCAAGATTTAAATGATAACAATGAAAAGAATTTAATAAAAAATATTTTAAAACTAAATGAAATAAGCGCAGAGGATATTATGGTCCCTAGAAGCGAGATTATTGCAGTAGACTATAATCAAAAACATTCTGATATTTTGAAACTTATAAAAGAAGAGAGTCATTCACGTATGCCAGTTTATAAAAATAATCTTGATAATGTAGTTGGTTTCTTTCACATTAAAGATTTTATTAAAAACTCTGCAAATCAATTTCAAATACAATCTATATTAAGAGAAGTATTGTACGTAGCTCCCAAATCACCAATCTTAGATTTGTTAAAAACCATGCGATCATCTAGAATTCATATAGGTTTAGTGGTTGATGGTGTTGGGGGTGTAGACGGATTAATTACAATTGAGGATCTTGTTGAAGAAATCGTCGGAGATATTGAAGATGAGCATGATGCTGAGGATGATGAAAATTTAATTATTGAAAAATCAAAAGATACAATAATTGTTGATGCTTCGTATAGGCTTGAAGACCTAGAAAAATTTTTTCAAATAAAAATTGATAAAATAGATGATGATGAAATCTATTCTGTTGGAGGTCTTGTATATTCAAAAATAAATAGAATACCTAATAATAATGAAATTATTAAATTGAATAATGATCTTATTATAAAAATTATAAAGTCTAATAATAGAAAAATTGAAACACTAGAAATAAAAAAAAATAATTGATAACAATTACATTTTTAATTTTAGGAATTTTAACATCATTACTTTTTCCTCCATATTTTTTTTACCCATTAGGGTTTGTTGTGATTCCTTTATTATGTTATTTAATTGGTCACAAATTATATAAAGTAAAAATATTAAAAAAGTTATTATATATTTTTATATATAGTATTGGTTTTTTTGGGAACTTGCTTTTATGGATTCAAAACCCGTTTTTTGTTTTTGAAGAAACATCAAATATTTTCTTTTTATCTGTTATTTTAATTATATTAATATCTTTAATATTTAGTTCCGTTTTTATTTTAATAATATATTACAATAAAATTCTTCCAATCTTTTATATTTTACCAATAATTTTTATTACTTTTGAAATTATTATCTCTATTATTTTTTATGGTTTTCCATGGATTACATTTTCTCTAATTGTTGCAGATATAAGTTTTTTTAACTATTTTCTTAAAAATTTTGGCACTATAATTACTAGTTATTTCGTGCTTCAAATATTTTGTTTGCCTTATTTATTTATTTTAAATTTTTCAAAAATTAAAAAAAATATTATTTTTTTAATTCCTTCAATTGTTATTTTGATAATAGTATTTATATATAATGTTACTTCAAATTTAGGGTATGATAAAAAAAATATCAGTTTAGAAATCTTTCAAATTAATAAACCAGTTTATTCTGTAAATAATACAAAAACAGATTATTATGAAAAATTATTAAGCTTAATATCTAATAGTAATTCTGAAATTTTAATTTTTGCTGAAAATAATTATCCATTTATTATAAAAGAGATTAATTTTACAGAAATCCAGAGTTTATTAAAAAAAGAACAATCAGTTGTAATTGGCGGAACAAGATTTGAAAATAACAATTATTATAATTCACTTTTTTATATAAATGATTCAGAAATTGATTATTTTGATAAAAAAATACTAGTACCATTTGGTGAATTTTTACCACTAAGAAATTTTTTAAGTATTTTTCAAGTTATATCTGGACCTAATGATTTTAAAGAAGGCACTAAAAATAGAGTCATAAAAATTAATAAGAATTTTAATTTTATTCCAATAATCTGTTATGAGATAATTTTTTATTGGAAATTAATTAATGATTTAAATTATGAAAGTGATTTTATTATTAATATTACTAATGATATATGGTTTGGTAGATTAGCAGGACCATATCAACATTTTTATCTTACAAAGCTTAGGGCAGCTGAATTTAATAAACCAATAATCAGAGTCTCAAACAATGGAATATCAGGTATTTTAAATTCAAGTGGAAAATTAATTAAAGCTACCAAACTTAATGAAGTAGTCTCAATAAAAACAGAACTTTTAATAAGTAATGACAAAAACTTTTATTTTTCTCACAAATTATTAAATTACTTATTATTATTTATTTTAATAATAATATTTGTATTTAACTTTAGAAATATTAATGGAAAAAGCAAAAACATATAGAGTATTTGGAAGAACTCGAGGTAGGCAAAATAGAAATATTAGTCAAGAAGAATATTTAAATTTAATTTTGCCTTATAAGGTCGATAAGATAGTAGATAAAAAAAAATATATTTTGGATATTGGTTCTGGGTATGGTGAAACAAGTATTTACTTAGCTCTAAAATATAAAAAATATAAAATTATATCCTGTGATAAATACATCAATGGAAATTTAAATTTAATAAAAAATATTAAACATAATAATCTAAATAATATAAATATTCATAACGGCAATGTTTATGATATTCTAGATAAAAATAAAAATATGGAATATTTATCATCAGTATCAATTTTCTTTCCTGATCCATGGCCCAAAAAAAAACATTTTAAAAGAAGACTAATTTCCAATTCATTTTTCAAAAAGATTCATCCAAATATATACAAAAATGGCAAGATTTTTATAGTAACAGACTCCGCATCATATATTAAGCAAATTATAAAAAGTATATATGACTCAAGGCATATATTTAAATTTATCAATCAATCACAATTATATCTATCAGTTAAAGATTATTTTGATATTGAGACAAAATTTTACAAAAAGGCAATTATTTCAGGAAGAAAGCCAGTAATATTTATACTTCAAAAATTATAAGCTTGAATTTTTATTTAATTTTAATATAGGGTCATTAATAATAAGGTGGGTTTCCCACCTTTTTTTTATAATTTATGGCTAAGAAAAAAATAAGTGTAATAAGAGAAGAAATGCTTCAGGTTGCTACCAATGTAGCACAAGAAAAAAATATTGATCAAGACTCTGTATTCTCAGCTATGGAGCAAGCTTTGGAAAAAGCGGCAAGAGTTAAATATGGTCAAGAAATAGATATTAGAGTTTCAATAGATAGATCCACAGGTGATATTAAATTAACATCATATTTAGAAGTAGTAGAGGAAATTAATGAAGAATTTCAATCAAGACAAATTCTGATTAACGAAGCAAAAAAAATAAATAAAGATATTGGTTTAGGTGAATTTATTACTAAAGAACTTCCACAAATAGATCTTGGAAGAGTAGCAGCACAAAATGCAAAAGGAGTGATAATTCAAAAAGTACGTGAAGCAGATAAATCTAATCAATATGAAGAATATAAAGATAAGGTTGGTGAAATAGCTATTGGAATTGTAAAAAGAATTGAGTTTGGAAATTTAATTGTAGACCTTGGGAAGAGCGAAGCAATAATTAAAAGAGAAGAATTGATACCACGTGAAACATTTAAGAATGGAGATCGAATTAGATCTTATATTTATGAAGTAAAAAATGATTTAAAAGGATACCAAGTATTTTTATCTAGAACTCACCCACAGTTTTTAGCTAAGCTTTTTTTTCAAGAAGTTCCAGAAATATATGATGGTGTAATTGTTGTAAAGAGTGTAGCAAGAGATCCAGGATCTCGAGCAAAAATTAGTGTTTATACTGAAGACTCTACAATTGATCCTGTTGGTGCATGTGTAGGTATGAGAGGCTCAAGAGTTCAAGCTGTAGTAAATGAATTACAAGGTGAAAAAATAGATATAGTTACATGGTCAGATAATCAAGCAACTTTTCTTGCAAATGCATTAGCTCCTGCTGAAGTAAGTAAAATTTTTTTATATGAAGAAAAAAACAAAGTTGAGGTTGTAATACCTGATGACCAGTTAAGCTTAGCTATTGGAAGAAAGGGGCAAAATGTAAAGCTCGCATCAAATCTCACTAGTCTTGAAATAGATATTCTTACTGAAGATGAAGAGTCAGAAAGAAGACAACAAGAGTTTAAAGACAAAAGTCTTCTAATCTCTGAATTATTAGATGTTGAAGATGTAATTGCTCAATTATTAGTAACAGATGGTTATACATCAATTGAGTCTATTGCTGCAGAGACTTTAGAGAATATTGAAAAAATTGAAGGTTTTGACTCAGCTTTAGCAAATGAAATTTTAGACAGATCCAAGAGTTATTTAAAAGAACAAGAAGAACAAAATTTAAAAATTATAAATGAAAAGATTAAAGATGAAAAATTAAAAAACTTAGAAGGAGTTAATACTAATATTCTTGCTGAACTTGCTAAAGCAAATATATTAACAATTGATGATTTTGCAGACTTAGCAACTTTTGAATTAATTGATAAAGAAGAGGGTATTCTAAAAAATCTAGATATTGATGAGGAAACGGTAAATAATATGATAATGAAAGCTAGGGAAAATTGGTTCTCAAAAGAAAACTAAGGACTTAAATTGGAAAAAGAAAAAGGAAACAAGAAAAAACCATTAAAACTTTCATCCACAGGTAGATTGCAAATAAGAAAAAACTTAGGCCCCTCTGGAGATAAAGCTAGATCAAGTGGAAGTAAAAAAACAATTCAAATTGTTTTTAAAAATAAGAATAATCAACAAAAAAGCTCTTCAACCGCACAATCGAACTTTAGAGGCTCATCAAGTTTAAGAACGCCAAGACCTAATTTAAATCAACCATCTTCTAACTTTGCTACAGTTAATAAAAATAAAAACTTTGAAAATAAAAATAAAAAAAATAATGATTTAAAAAAGAATCAACCAAAAAAATCTACACTTAAACCAATAGATAATGATTTTAATAAATCTGATGCTAAAAAAATTCTTGAACAGGAAGATCAAGAATTTGATAAATTTCCAAGTCTAGCAAAATTAAAAAGAGCTAGAGAAAAAGAAAAACTAAAAACATCAATTGAAGACGAAGAAAATAAAATTTCTAGGGAAATATCTATTCCAGACATAATAACTGTTCAAGAATTAGCAAATAGAATGGCAGAAAAAACTGCAGATGTTGTTAAAGCATTAATGAAACTTGGAGTAATGGCAAATGCAACTCAATCTTTAGAAGCGGATACCGCACAGTTAGTTGCAGAAGAATTAGGTCACAAAGTTACTGTAGTAAAAGATGATGATATATTAAACGAAATTGAAGATTTTGAAGATGATTTATCAAAATTACAAAAAAGACCTCCAGTAGTAACAATTATGGGCCATGTAGATCATGGCAAAACTAGTTTATTGGATGCCTTTAGAAAGACTAATATAGTTTCTGGAGAGGCAGGAGGAATTACTCAACATATTGGTGCATATCAAATTGAAAATAATGACAAAAAATTAACTTTTATTGATACACCTGGTCATGCAGCTTTTTCAAATATGAGAGCTCGAGGTTCTAAAACAACAGATATTATTATATTAGTTGTAGCAGCAGATGATGGAATTAAACCACAAACAATTGAATCTATTGCACACGCTAAAGCTGCTGCAGTCCCAATAATTGTAGCGATAAATAAAATAGACCTTCAAAATTCAGACCCTGATAAAGTAAGAAATGAACTTCTAAGCCATGAAGTTATTGTTGAAAAATTAAGCGGCGATGTTCTTGATATTGAAGTTTCAGCTCTAAAAGGAACAAATTTAGATAAACTTGAAGAGGCAATACATTTGCAAGCAGACTTGTTAGATTTAAAAGCAAACCCAAGCAGATCAGCTAGAGGAGTAATTATTGAGTCTAAATTGGAAAAAGGCAGAGGATCAGTTGCAACAGTTCTTGTACAAAAAGGCACATTAAGAGTAAGTGATATTTTTATTTCAGGTTCTGAGTGGGGAAAAGTTAAAGCTTTAATTGATGATAAAGGTAATAGTATTAAAACTGCAGCACCATCATTACCGGTAGAGGTGCTTGGATTTGACTCAAATCCTCTAGCAGGAGATGATTTTATTGTTGTTGATAGTGAAAGTACAGCAAGAAAAATTGCAGAATATAGATCTAGTAAATTACAAATTCAAAAAAATACTGTCGTAAAGTCTAATGTTGAAGAAATGTTTGAACAAATAAATAAAGGTGAAGCGACTAATTTACCAGTTGTTATAAAAACTGATGTTCAAGGATCTGCAGAAGCAATTGAAAATTCAATCACAAAGTTATCTACAGAAGAAGTTAAAGTTAATGTGGTGTTTAAAGGTGTTGGAGCAATAACTGAAAGTGATGTTGCACTAGCTGGGTCAAGTAACGGTTTTATTGTAGGATTTAATGTAAGAGCATTACCACACGCAAGAGATATTGCTAAAAGGGATGGGGTAGATATAAAATATTATTCTATTATCTATGAACTCATAGATGATGTTAAAAATCTACTTTCAGGTCTTCTTAAACCAGATATATCTGAAAATATAACAGGTAATGTTGAAATTAGAGAAGTCTTTAACATCTCTAAAATAGGTAACATTGCTGGTTGTATGGTTAAGGATGGTTATATTACAAGAAAATCTCAAATAAGAATACTAAGAGATAATATTGTTGTTCATAAAGGCAATATAAGTAGCTTAAAAAGATTTAAAGAAGAAGTCTCAGAAGTTAAAACAGGTTTTGAATGCGGTGTTATGATTGATAATTATGGTGATATTAAAGTTGGTGATATAATTGAAACATTTGAGGAAGTATCAACTAACAGAAAACTATAAATTACTTCAAATGCGATGGATACTCAAAGGCAGATTAGATTTGGCGAATTAATAAGATCATTAGTGAGTGATTGTTTATTAAAAGAAGATTTTTATGATGAAAATATCAATCCAACATCTGTTACAATTTCATTTGTAAAAATGTCAAGGGACTTAAAAATAGCAAATGTATATTTTATGCCTTTGGCTGGAAAAAATAAATTAAATGTTTTAGATAATTTAAACGAAAAAAAATATATTTTTCAAAAATATTTATCAAAAGCTAAAATACACTCTAAGTTCACTCCTAGGTTATCATTTTATTTAGATGATACCTTTGATGAGGCTGAAAAAATTGAGAAACTTTTACTAAATGAAAAAGTGCTAAGAGATACAAAAAATGAATGATGTACAAGGTTGGATTAACCTTTACAAGCCAAAAAATATTACTTCATTTCAAGCTTTAAAAAAAATTAAAAAAAAGTTTTTAATAAAAAAAATTGGTCATGCTGGAACTTTAGACCCACTAGCTGAGGGTATATTGCCAATTGCATTAGGAAAAGCTACAAAACTAATTCCATTTGTAGGAAATAATTTAAAAAAATATAAATTTACTGTTACTTGGGGAACCCAAACTACAACAGATGATAAAGATGGAGAAGTAATAAATATTTCAAAATTAATTCCTAATCAAAATAATATTATTTTAAATATTAAAAAATTTATTGGCATTAATAAACAAGTACCGCCTAATTTTTCAGCAGTTAAAATTTCAGGTGAACGAGCATACAAATTATCAAGAAAAGGAAAAAATTTTAAAATTAACTATAAAAATGTTTTTGTGAAAGATCTTAAATTATTAGATCACAACTATAAAAGCACTAAATTTGAAATTATTTGTGGTAAAGGATTTTATATACGAAGCTTAGCAAGAGATTTAGCTAAAGAATTAGGAACTTATGGTCATATTTCTGCTTTAGAAAGATTAAAAGTGGGAAAATTTACAAAAGAAACTTCGATTTTGCTGGACGATCTTCTAAAAATAGGACAAACGCTTTCTGAAATTAATTGTATTTTACCATCAATTTCTATGCTGGACGACATCTTGGCTTGTGAAATCGAAGATTTGATAGATCTGAAGGAAATTTCAAAGGGTAAATCAATTAAAATTGATGAAAATAAATTAGTAAATTTTTCATCAAATTTATTAGATAATAAAACAATTTTTTTATCTAATAATGGAGACATAGTCTCTTTTGGCAAATTAATCGGTAATTTGTTCAAACCAAATAAAGTTTTAATTTAGGAGAAGTGATGTCGATTTCAAAAGAAGGTAAAAAAAATTTAATTAGTAAGTTTTCAAAAAATGATAAAGATACTGGTTCAACTAGTGTACAAATTGCAGTTTTAAGCGAAAGAATTAAAAACTTAACTGAACATTTTAAAACACATAATAAAGACAATCATTCTAAAAGAGGATTAGTTGCTTTAGTAAATAAAAGAAAAAAATTACTTAAATATTTATCTCATAAAGATAATAAAGAGTATCTCGAATTAATCGAAAAACTTAAAATAAGAGGTTAAAAAAGGAATAAATAATAAATATGTTTGATGTAAAAAAAATTGAAATTGAATGGGCAGGAAGAAAACTCATATTAGAGACCGGAAAAATTGCAAGACAGGCAGACTCATCAGTTATAGCCACATATGGCGGCACAACTGTTATGGCTAACGTTGTAGCAGCAAAAGAAGCAAATCCAGATATGGATTTCTTTCCCTTAACTGTAAATTATCAGGAAAAATATTATTCAGTAGGAAAAATTCCTGGTGGTTTTTTTAAACGTGAAGCAAGACCAACTGAAAAAGAAACACTTGTTTGTAGATTGATTGATAGACCTGTTAGGCCATTATTTCATAAAGATTTTAAAAATGAAACTCAGGTTACTTGTACAGTACTATCTCATGATCAGGAAAATGACTCAGATATAGTGGCAATGGTAGCTGCAAGTTCAGCCTTAACATTATCTGGACTACCTTTTTTAGGACCTATTGGTGCAATAAAAATCGGTTTTATAGATAATGAATTTGTTATCAATCCCAACAAAGAGCAGCTATCTAACTCAAAATTAGAACTTGTTGTAGCAGGAACAAAAGAAGGTGTTCTTATGATTGAATCAGAAGCTCATGAGCTTTCTGAACAACAAATGTTAGACGCTGTTGTTTTAGGTCAGGAAAGTTATAAACCAGTTATAGATGCTATTATTTCTCTTGCCAAAAAAGCTGCTAAAGAGCCTTGGACAATTAAAGAAAAAGATGAAGAATTAAAAAAATTACCAAATAAGATTAATGATGAATATGGAAAGCAGTTTATTGAAGCATATAAGATAACTGAAAAACAAAATAGATCTGAAAAACTAAGTACTATTAGATCAGAAATTAATGAGAAATTTATTTCAGATACCATTTCTTCAGTTCTGTTATCTGATGCAATAAAAAATGTTGAAAAAGACATTGTAAGAAGTGAGTTAATTAATACCGGAAATAGGATTGATGGAAGAGACACAAAAACTGTTAGACCGATTGTATGTGAAACAGGTATCCTTGAAAGGACGCATGGTTCTGCACTATTTACTAGAGGAGAAACACAAGCAATTGTTGTATCAACTCTTGGCACAGGTATGGATGAACAAAGAATAGATGCTATAGATGGAGAATATACTGAGAATTTTATGCTTCATTATAATTTTCCTCCATATTCAGTTGGGGAAGTAGGAAGAGTAGGTTCAACAAGTAGAAGAGAAATTGGACATGGAAAATTAGCATGGAGAGCTATTCATCCAATGTTACCTTCTAAAGATAAGTTTCCATACACTTATAGAGTTGTATCAGAAATTACAGAATCAAATGGTTCTAGCTCTATGGCAACAGTTTGTGGTACCTCTATGTCTTTGATGGATGCAGGAGTGCCATTAGATAGACCTGTAGCAGGAATTGCCATGGGTTTGATTAAAGAAAATGACAAATATGTTATTTTATCAGATATTTTAGGAGATGAAGATCATTTAGGAGATATGGATTTTAAAGTAGCAGGTACCTCTGAAGGAATTACATCTCTTCAAATGGACATTAAGATTACAAGTATCACTGCTGAGATTATGAAAGAAGCTTTAGCTCAAGCTAAAGAAGGTCGCTTTCATATATTAGATGAAATGGCCAAAGCAATTGATAAGCCTAATCAGTCAATTTCTCAATATGCTCCAACAATAACAAATCTTCAAATAAATAAAGATAAAATAAGAGAGGTTATTGGAAAAGGTGGTGCGGTTATTAGAGAAATATCTGAAACAACTGGAGCAAAAATTGAAATTAATGATGAAGGTTTAGTCAGCATAGCAGCCGTAGATCAAAAATCTGGTAATGATGCATTAGAATGGATTAAGGGTATAGTAGAAGAACCAGAGATTGGAAAAATTTATGAAGGCAAAGTAATAAAGATAATGGACTTTGGTGCTTTTGTTAATTTTATGGGATCTACAGATGGGTTGGTTCACATCAGTCAATTAAAAAATGAAAGAGTAGAGAAAGTTGAAGATGTTATTAGTGAAGGAGATATGGTTAAAGTAAAGGTACTGGATATCGACTCAAGAGGAAAAATAAAACTTTCTATGAAAGCAGTTGACTCAGAAGAAAAAGCTTAAATTACCAAAATTAATTGGACACAGAGGAGTAAAAGATCTGTGTCCAGAAAATACAATAGAGTCTATATCTAAGGCATTTGATATTGGTTTAACTTTTGTAGAAATAGATGTTAAAATTTCTAAAGATGAAATCCCAATTTTACTTCATGATGATACATTGAATAGAACTACTAATGGGACTGGCCTTGCTGTAGATTTTGAATATGATTTTTTAAAAAAATTAGATGCTGGACAATTTTTCTATAATTATAAAACAAACAATTCAATACCAAAATTAATAGATGTTTTGGATTTATGTAAATCAAGGAATAAAAATTTAAATATTGAATTAAAGCCAAATTTGAATTTTGAAAAAATAAATGTACAAAAAATTATTGAAATTACAAAAGAGATTGAAGATATTCAAATTTTTTATTCATCTTTTGATATCAATTCATTTGTAGAAATTTCCAATGTTTTTAATAATTCTAATAGAAGTTTTTTAATTGATTCATTTGAAGAATATAGTTTGACTGATCTTTTTTCAATAACAGAAAAATATGATGCAAATTTATGTGGTCTAAATATAAAAATTATCTCAAAAGAAATTATTGAAAAAATTAAAGAAAAGAACCTCTTTGTTACAGTTTACTCTGCAAAAAACATAACTAAAATTGAAGCTGAAGAATGTTTTAATATTGGTGTAGATAGCATCTTTATTGATAATCCAACTGAATTGATTAATAATTATACCGGTGCTAATTATTGTTAGGCATTCCTATTATATTATAACCACAGTCAACATAATGTACTTCACCAGTCACAGCTGAAGACATATCGCTTACAAAATATAATGCTGATTTTCCAACTTCATCTAGTTGAACATTTCTTTTTAAAGGAGAATGATTTTCAGTAAATTTAAAAACCTCTCTAGCATTATTTATTGCTGCTCCAGCAATTGTTCGCATGGGCCCAGCCGAAATTGCGTTAACTCTGATATTCTTTTTACCAAGATCAACACTTAAATATTTTACACTAGTCTCAAGTGCAGCTTTAGCTATACCCATTAAATTATAATTAGGTATAACTTTATTTGATCCATAAAAAGTAAGTGTAAGAATGCTACCTCCCTCATTCATTATTGGCTCGAAAGCTTTCACAAGACTAGTTAGTGAATAGCATGAAATTTCTAAGCAATTAATAAAATTATCTTTTGAAGTATCAATATATCTACCATTTAATTCTGTTTTATCTGCAAATGCTACAGCATGAACAATAAAATCAATTGTTCCCCATTCTGTTTTTATAACATTTACTGCATTATTTACTGAATCTTGATTATTAAAATCACATTCAATAAGTATTTTAGAGTTAATTTCTTCAGATAAAGGTTTTACTCTTTTAAGCAATATTTCATTTTGATAACCAATAGCGATTTCAGCATTATTTTTTGATAGTTCTTTTGATATTCCCCATGCAATGGAGTGATTGTTCGCTATACCAAAAACTAAACCTTTTTTATTTTTAAGCATGATATTTTGAAAATACTAAAGTTGCATTTGTTCCACCAAAACCAAAACTGTTAGACATAACATGTTCAATATTTGCATCATGTTCTGTTTTTAAAAGGATATTAAAATCTTTAGCATTATCATCTAGTTTTTCAATATTAGCTGATCCACTAATAAAATTATTTTTCATCATTAATAAGCAGTAAATTGCCTCATGAACTCCTGTAGCACCTAATGAGTGACCAGTTAGTGATTTTGTTGAGCTCATTTTTGGAATTTTGTTATTAAAAACATTTTTAATTGCTTCTAATTCTTTTATATCTCCAATAGGAGTACTTGTTCCATGCGTATTAATATAGTCAATATCACCCTTAATATTTTTTAAGGCTTGATTCATACATCTTTCAGCTCCCTCACCTGATGGTTGCACCATGTCATATCCATCTGATGTCGCTCCATATCCTGTTATTTCTCCATATATTTTAGCACCTCTTGATTTTGCATGTTCTAACTCTTCAAGAACTAGTGTTCCACCACCGCCAGCTATCACAAAACCGTCTCTATTAGAATCATATGCTCTAGATGATTTTTCTGGTTTATCATTATACTTAGATGACAAAGCGCCCATTGCATCAAACAATATAGATAAAGTCCAATGTAATTCTTCACCACCACCAGCAAATACTATTTTTTGTTTTCCCATTTGAATAAGCTCATAGGCATTACCAATACAATGTGAACTTGTAGAACATGCTGAAGTTATAGAATAATTCACACCTTTAATTTTAAACGGAGTGGCAAGTGTCGCAGAGTTTGTACTAGACATTGATCTAGGCACCATAAAAGGGCCAACTTTTTTAGAGCCTGAATTTTTTCCAATTTCAGATGATTTAAATAAATTTTGAGTTGAAGGACCTCCTGATCCAACAATTATCCCAGTCATTTCATTTGAAACATCATTATCTTCTAAACTAGAGTCTTCAATTGCATTTTTCATTGCTATATAGTTATATGCAGCTCCATCTCCCATAAATCTGAGAAGTCTTCGATCAATTTTTTCATTAATGTCAATATTTGGCTTGCCATGAACAAGGCTTCTAAATGAAAATTCTTCGTATTCTTCTTTAGCACTTGAAATACCAGGTTTTAAATTTTTTAAACTATCAACAACTTCACTTTGATTGTTGCCAATACATGATACAATGCCAATACCAGTTACTACTACTCTATTCATTTTATTTTTTATTTGGAGAAAATAACCCTACTTTCATATCTTTAGCTTCGTAAATTATTTCACCATCTGCCTTAAGAATACCATCACCTACTCCTAGAATAAGTTTCCTTAATATAAGTCTTTTTAATGATATGTGATAAGTAACTTTTTTTACTGTTTTAAGTACTTGACCACTAAATTTAACTTCTCCAACACCGAGAGCCCTTCCTTTACCTGGTTGTCCTAGCCATCCTAGATAAAATCCTAATAATTGCCACATTGCATCTAAACCCAAACATCCAGGCATTACTGGATCATTTTTAAAATGACATTCAAAAAACCATAAATTTTCTTTTATATCTAATTCAGCAATAACTTCACCTTTTGAAAAATTACCTCCATCTTCATTTATTGATGTAATTCTATCAAACATTAACATAGGTGGCATTGGAAGTTGAGCATTTCCCTCACCAAAAAGAATTCCCTTTGCACATTCAATTAACTGATCATATGTAAAGGAATTTTGTTTCATACTTTAGATTAAACTTTTTTTTTGTATTTATCAATTAACTTAAATTGATTTTAAATCACAATCATGTTTACTTTTAACAACAATATTTTCAATACTTAATTTTTTTCCATCAGAAACTGTCAATATATTGGTTTCATCAGTTAAATCTAAAGAAAAGTTTATTATTTTTTGTGCTGTTATTAAGCCAGCTAATCCTGCAGATATACCAGATATTCCAACCGTCTCACACCTCGGCAAATCTACATCTTGTTTATTTGGAAATATACAATTTAAACAAAGATGATTTGCCATCTTTCTATTATCAAATAGAGCTATTTGCATGTCATGCCTAATTACTGAAGAATATAAAAAGTTTATTGAGTTTTTAACACAATATTCATTTAAAAATTTAGATGTTTTCCAATCATCAGTTGCATCAACTATTATTGAACAATCATTTAGAGAAATTATATTTTTTGAGTCTATATTTGAATCTAAAGTAGTTATATTACAATTTTCATTAATTAATTTTAATTTTTCTTTAGCAACTTTAACTTTTTTCTTACCAATATCATTTAAAGAAAACAATATTTGCCTATTCAAATTACTTTTTTCTACAATATCTCCATCCACAAGAGTTAATTGTTTAATACCTGAGTTTACTAAATATTGACTTAATGGACAACCTATACCACCTATTCCAACTATACCAATTTTTATATTAGATAAAGTTTTTAGATTTTCTTCTGAAAACTCTCTAAGAATAAATAATCTACTAAAAATTTCGTATTCTTTTTCAGAATAATTATTCATTTATTAATTGATAATTATAAACATATTTAATTATTTCTTTTGCACAATTAACTTTTGTCATTTTTTTAAAATTTTTTACTTCATTTTTTGTTATTATTGATATTTTGTTATAATCAGATCCAAATATTGGATTTTCTTTATCAATTTTATTGTAAACTATAATATCACATTTTTTATTTTTAAGTTTTTTCTTTGCATATAATATCCCTCCTGTTTCAGCTGCGAAGCCAACTAAAATTTTTGGTCTATTATTTTTACTTTTTCCTATTTTCTCTAAAATATCAATATTCTTTATAAGATTTAGATTTAAAGTATTCTTTTTTTTAATCTTTGTTTTTTTAACTTTCATATTTTTAAAATCAGATACTGCTGCTGTAAAAAAACCAATATCTATATTTGTAATATTGTTTAGTTTTTTATACATCTCATAAGCAGACTTTATTTTAATAAATTTTATATTTGATGGAGGCTCTAAATTAGTTGGACCAGATATAAGAATTACCTTTGCACCATTGATAGCTAATTGTGAGGCAATTTCAAAGCCTTGTTTCCCTGAAGATTGATTTGAAATATATCTAATAGGATCAATCATCTCAATTGTTGGTCCAGCAGTTACTACACATTTTTTATTATGAAAAATATTTAAACTTTTAAAATTATTTTCTAAAACTTGTATTATATTATTTGTATCACTAATTCTTCCTAATCCAAATTCACCACATTTTAAATTTCCTTTTTGAGGTCCAATAAAATCATGTCCCATGTTTTTAATAACTCTAATATTTTTTTGATTTACTTTATTTGTCCACATTTGGCTATTCATTGCAGGCGCAAATAAAATTTTCTTATTCGAAGCAAGTAGAGTGTTAGATGCTAAATTATCTCCATATCCATTTGCAAACTTAGCTATTGAATTAGCAGTTGCTGGACAAACAAAAATAAGATCATTCTTTCTAGATAAGTTAATATGTAACATTTTATTTTTTTTCTCAGACTTATCTGAAAATAATCTATTTTTTGTATATTTTTTTAAATCTTGGATTTTTACGTATTTTTTTGCCTCCTTAGTAATTATGCAACTAATTTGAAATTTTTTTTTGTCAAGTAACTTGAAAATTTCCTTACATCTTACAGCTGCAATTGATCCTGTAATTACAAATAATATTTTATTCATTAAATTTTAAAACCTGAATGAATAGCAACAATTCCATTAAATAAATTAATTGTATTAACTTTTTCAAATCCACATAACATTAATACTTTGCTTAACTCTTCCTGATTTGGAAATAAATCAATGCTCTCACTTAAATAGCTATATGCATTGCTATCCTTTGCAACAATATTTCCTAAAAAAGGTAAGATATTTGATTTATAGATTTTATAAGAGCTTGCAATTAATGATGATTTAGGATTACTGAATTCCAAGCAACAATACTGTCCACCAGGCTTTAAAACTCTGTAAGCTTCTTTTATAGATAATACATATTCTGTTACATTTCTCAAACAAAAAGATATAGAGTATTTATCAAAAAAATTATTATTAAAATTCAATTTTTCTGCATTACCTAAAACAAAATTAATATTATCTTTATTTTTAAATCTTTTTTTTCCTACTTCTAACATTTCTTTATTTAAATCAAGTAAATATAATTTAGTTGATAATTTCTTATTAATTATTTGAGATGCTATATCTCCTGATCCAGAACCTACATCAATAATGATATCCTCATCTTTGGGATGTAAAATTTCAACTAATCTTTTTTTCCATAAACGATGCATACCCAGACTCATTAAATCATTCATAATATCATAATTTGGTGCAACACTTGAAAATACCTCTTGAACAAGTTTTGTCTTTTGTTTTGAATTGACTTTTGTATAACCAAAATTATAATTTTTTTTAATCATGCCAGAATTACCCGAAGTTGAAACCACTATTAATGGACTTAATCTTATAAAACAGCAAAAAATTTATAAAATTCAAATTCATATAAAAAAACTAAGATTTCAAATACCAAAAAGTATAAAAAAAATAGTAATTAATTCTAAAATATCTAATATTAGAAGAATTGCAAAATATATTATTCTAGATCTAGATAACAAGTACTCAATAGTAATACATCTAGGTATGTCAGGTAGATTAAAAATAAATCATGATAATTTTACTAAAATTAAACACGATCATGTCATCATATTTTTTGAAAATAAAAAGATACTGGTATTTAACGATCCAAGGAGGTTTGGCTTTATAGATCTTGTAAAAACTGAAAATTTAAAAAATTGTAAATATATTCTTAATTTAGGAATAGATGCTTTGAGTAAAGAATTAAACCATAAACTTCTTTATAGTAAAATCTCTAATTCTGAGGTACCTATTAAACAAATTTTACTAAACCAACATATAATTTCAGGAATAGGCAATATTTATGCATCTGAAATATTATTTGATGCAAAAATATCTCCTTTGACACTAGGTAAAGATCTCAAAATTAGTCTCATAATGAAACTAATTAGATCAATTCGCAAAATCCTACGGAAAGCAATAAGATATGGTGGATCAAGTATTAGGGATTATAGATCTACCGATGGTACATTAGGTAATTTTCAATCAAATTTCAAAGTTTATGGCCATGAAGGTAAAAAAATTTATAGTGATAAAGTTTTAAAAATATTTCAATATGGCAGATCAACATTTTATTGTCCAAAAATTCAGAATAACAAATAAATTAATTATAAATAATAATTGACATAATTATTTTAAAATTTATAGCCCTTTTATGGCTAATCACACTTCAGCTAAAAAAAGAAACAGACAAAACAAAGTTAGAAATACTGTTAATTCACAATATCTTTCTAAGCTTAGAACCGCTCTAAATAAATTTAATGCAACCCTGGATTCCAAGAATAATAAGGAAATTATTAATTCTTATAGTTCTGTCAACTCAATAATGGCCAAAGCATTAAAAAAAGGCATTTTTAAAAAAGAATACATATCCAGAAAGTTATCCTCCTTATCGAAAAAAATTTCAAAAAAATAATTTTTTTTTTATTTTTTCACTTTTCTTCTTGCTAAAAATACTTAAAGAGTGTTGACTATCTAAATTATTTTGGTGATCAGATTTTACGACGTTTGGTTTTTGTGCGTAAAACTATAGAAATCAAAAACCGTCTATTAGGGGGACAATGGACAACAGCACAAATACCTTTGATGAAACTAAATGGTCCTCATTAAAAAAAAATTTAAAACAAACAGTTGGTAATTCAGCTTATAATAATTGGTTAAAACATTTGAATTATATTTCTTTAGAAAAAGACATAATAACTTTTTCTGTACCAACAAAGTTTTTAAGAGACTGGATAGTTAACAACTACTCAGATAAAATTAAAAATGAAGCAAAAAAATACCTTAATGATATTAACACTATAAAATTTGTCGTTAAGCCAAGTGGAGGCAGAATAGTCCCAGGAACAACCCGTACAATTAAAAGCACAGATAATCATTGGAAGTCTAGTTTAGATGTTAGGTCAAATCAATCTTCTACATATCCAAATGAATTTGGTGCCCCATTGGATCCCAGATTTACATTTGATAACTTTGTAGTTGGTAAACCAAATGAATTAGCATTTGCAGCTTCTCAAAGGGTATCCGAAGCTGAAAAAATTACTTTTAATCCATTATTTTTATGTGGTGGTGTTGGTTTAGGCAAAACACACTTAATGCATGCTATAGGATGGAAAATTAAACAAAAAAAACCTGAAAGAAAAGTTATATATTTGTCAGCAGAAAAATTTATGTATCAATTTGTTCGTGCACTAAGATATAAAGATACATCGGCATTCAAAGAACAATTTAGATCTATAGATGTTCTAATGATTGATGATGTTCAATTTATTAGTGGTAAGGATAATACTCAAGAAGAATTTTTTCATACTTTTAACGCACTTATAGAACAAAATAAACAAATTGTAATTTCAGCTGATAAATCACCAACTGATTTAGATGGTGTTCAAGAAAGATTAAAATCAAGACTTGGTTGCGGTTTGGTTGCAGATATTCATCCAACTACCTATGAGCTAAGGCTAGGTATACTTATTGAAAAAGCCCAAAAAAGAGGAGTAGAAATTCCTTCAAAAGTATTAGAATTTTTATCGCACAGAATAATTTCAAATGTTAGAGAAATGGAAGGTGCATTAAATCGTTTAGTTGCTCATGGAACATTAGTAGGAACGCCAATTACCGTGGAAACTGCTCAACTGGTTCTTCAAGATTTACTTAAATCTTCTAATAAAAAAATTACCATTGAAGAAATTCAAAAAAAAGTTGCAGAGCACTTTAATATAAGATTAACAGATATGCATTCACCAAGAAGATCAAGATCAGTTGCAAGACCTCGACAAATTGCGATGTACTTGGCTAAATCAATAACTTCAAGATCTCTTCCTGAAATAGGAAGAAAGTTTGGGGGTAGGGATCATACAACTGTTATGCATGCAGTCAAAAAGATTGAAGAATTGAAACTTTCTGATGTTAACTTCAGTGAAGATCTAGAATTATTAAAAAGACTTATAGATTCTTAAATTAAATTATCTTATACCTAACATATGAAGTTTAAGGTAAAAAAATCTTCGATATTTAAAAGTTTATCCCACTTACAAGGTATAGTTGATAAAAAAAATTCTCTACCTATACTTTCAAATATTTTGATTGAAGCAAATGACAATTTTTTAACACTGTCTTCTACTGATATGGATATATCGATAATAGATAAAATAAGCTGTGTTGTTTTCGAGAATGGAGCAACAACTATTAATTCTCAAATATTTTATGATATTGTTAGAAAATTAGATGAAGACTCTGAAATTGAAATAATATCAAATAATGGAAAATTATTAACTTTAAGAGCTGATGGCTCAAGATTTTCTTTAGCGTCTTTGCCAAAAGAAGATTTTCCCATAATTGAACAAAATAATGAAGGCACCTCTATTAAAGTAAATTCTCAAATATTATTTAAATTGATTGATAAAACTAAATTTGCAATTTCAAATGAAGAAACAAGATATTTTTTAAACGGTTTATATTTTAATATTCATAATGAAAATAATCAGTCAATTGTTACACTTGTTGGAACAGATGGACATAGGCTTGCAAAATTTAGTCATGAACTTGATCAAAATATAGATCAAATTTCAGGGGTGATTATTCCAAAAAAAACAATTTACGAATTATCTAAGCTCTTAGGTGAAATTGATGAAAATATAGAAATTGTGGTTAGTTCTAACAAAATTATTTTCTATATTAATAATTTAATTTTTATATCTAAACTAATTGACGGTAGTTTCCCAGATTACAAAAGAGTTATTCCCACCGATAACAATAATATTCTTGAAGTAGAAAGAGAAAAACTTTTATCAGCTGTTGATAGAGTCAGTACCATAGCAAACGAGAAATCACCAGTAATAAAATTTAAATTACTTAAAGATGTTATAAATTTAAATACAATTAATAATGAAAATAGTACGGCAACTGAAGATTTAAATTTAAATTACGATGGAGACGAATTAGAAATTGGTTTTAATTCTAAGTATATAATGGATATAGTAAATAATCTACAAGATGAAAAAATTTCAATAAAATTAAAAGATAGTTCATCGCCTATAATTGCTCAGGAAAAATCAAACTCTAATTTGGTATATGTATTAATGCCCATGAGAGTTTAAAAAAAATTTGGCAAAAATTAATAAAATCACTTTAAATAGATATAGAAATTTCAAATCTTATGAAATTGCCTTTAATGAAAAGAATAACATTATTTATGGTAGTAATGGATCTGGCAAAACAAATATTTTAGAAAGCATATCACTCCTTGGGAAAGGTAGAGGATTTAGAAACTCAAGTATTGAAGATTTAATTTATAAAAATGAAAATGAGTTTTTAGTAGAAAGTGAAATTGAAAAAGATTTTGATAATCATAATATCAAAATTTATAGCAAGTTAACTAATAACAAATACAAAAAAATCTCTAGTGTTAATAATGAAGTTTCCAAAGAAGCTTCAGTTTTTTTAGAACAAACTTTATCTTTTCTTTATTTTTTACCTGAAATGGAGAGATTATTTGTTTCATCACCATCTTACAGAAGAAATTTTATTGATAAACTAATATTTTCTGAAAATAAAAATTATAACAAATTAATGAATAAATATAAAAAAAACTTAACAGAAAGAAATAAAATTTTACAATTAAATAATTTTGATTCAAATTGGATTTCAGCAATAGAAAATGAAATTGCTATTTCAGGCTTAGAAATCTATAGATTGAGGAACGAAAAAATTGAAATCCTTAATAATGAATTATTAAATCTTAATAAATTAACTTTTTATCCTTTTAGTGTCAAATTTGAACACAAAGACATATTTTATAAAAATAATATAGATAAATCTGAGTATCTAAAAAATTTAAAAAACTTTAGAAATATTGATAGTCAATATGGTGGTACCAAAATAGGCCCTCACAAATCTGATTTTTTAGCTAAAATTAATTCTGAAATAAGTGCATCTAAACTTTCAACTGGTCAGCAAAAAACACTAGTATTAATAACAATATATGCACAATGTAAACACTTGATTAATCAAAAAAATATTAAACCCATACTACTTTTTGATGAAATATGTTCACATTTAGATGAAACAAATCGCAAAATTCTATTAGAGCTTTCAAAAGGATTTGATATTCAATTTTTTTTTACAGGTACTGAAAAAAGTTTATTTTCTTTTATGTCAACAAATACTAACTTTTATAATATAAGTAATAAATGAACCAA